>Ga0326727_10003562_pt1 | contig 49430 bp, 33 predicted proteins | sample MB2enrmetagenome_FD_207643 | JGI IMG/M metagenome (GOLD analysis project Ga0326727, IMG submission 207643) | Lab enriched peat soil microbial communities from McLean, Ithaca, NY, United States - MB29MY | ecosystem: Environmental > Terrestrial > Soil > Wetlands > Peat | place: USA: New York... | reverse complement strand
TGCTACTGACAACTGACCACTGCCCCCTGCCGACTGAGACAGTGTTTTGATGCGCTGTTTTGTTTAGGTCGCGTGCCAAATCCACAAGACGTTGCCAATAAACTGGTTGTGCCCGATGCCACCGGCGTAAGTTGATGTTAATTTGGGTCGACGTGTCTCATGTTTTAGACCGTTGGAGGGGTGTCGCAATTCGTGACCGGCCCTCTGTCCTCTGAACCTGATACCTGCTACCTGCCCACCCCCACTGCCTCATCGCCAGCCTACCCAACCCGCTGGCCCGATTTCAAGGCGAAGGGGGAAAGTGCCGTTCGCATAATTACGGTTCACCCCGCGCAGAACTTGGCGCGATGCCCGGTCGTGGCCCGCAATGACGGGCGTTCACGCCCGTTCCTCCGCCGCAGGCGGTAATCGGCCTGGCGTTCACGCCAGGTGGGACGCGCGACAATGCCGCTGTATCCTAACACAACGCCGGCAACCGACCGCCGCACCCGTGCTCAAGCGCGGGCCGATGACCGCCTGCGGCGGCAAACGACCGTGAACGGTCGTAACAAACCGTGGTTTGAACCCCACGGCTGCCACGTGCCGTCGCTGCGTGGCGAAAACCACGCCCGGTCTGTTTGCACTCGCGATCCCCGCATTTGCGTGCGTCGCGTAGCGACGCCCTGGCGGTAGCCGTGGGTTTTAACCCACGGACTCAGCGGCGAATGATCGCGGGGGCGTCGAGGCGGCGGGCGGTCGAGACTTCAGGCAAGTCCCGCTGAGGCCAAAGCCGCCGGCCGACCAGCACGAGCCCCACCGGGTGCGGCGAATCGTGCGGCTCGCAACAGGCCACCGCTAGCTCCTCGTAAGGGAAATCGCACTTGATCCGGGAATCCCTGAGATCCACGCAGAAGTAGGTCCAGTCGCTCTCCTTCGCCAACTCGGCCGGTTCCCAGGGGAGTTGCCGCATGGGCGCGCCGCAGAAAAAGGCGAAGGTCGGGTCCGCGGGCCCAATGCTGACCAGTTGCGCACCCTTGGGCAGGCGTTGCCGCACCTCGGCCAGGTGTTGCGCGAGCGGCCGTCCGCGGGCAATCACCACGTTGGTAATCAGTCCGGAGAAGAGCAGGCCGACAAAGCCGGCCAAGCCGAGCACCGCGGCTTTGGGGCGTCCTCTGGCCGCACCCCGGAGCACGGCGGTCCACCTTGTGTAGCGTCTCAGAAGTGACGGTATGTGTGTTGCGTAGTTCAGGAAGAGTGGGTGCCATGCCCACGCTCGCCGTGGGCATGACTCGGCGGCAAACATGCTTGCTGTCTCGCTCCGCTCGCTTAGCAAGCATGGCACCCGTGAGTCACCATCAGGCCGAGGCACTACACTGGGATCGGGAGAATCGCCGTCTTCCGCGGAGCAGAAGATGAAAACTCCCAGCAGCGCTAGCGCCGTGGCGAACAGGGCAGCCAGCCCGAGCGATTGGGCCCCCAGTGCGCAGAGCCAGCCCATCGCGGTGGCCGCAAGGACCCAGGCGCCCAGCGCGAGCATGGCCAGGCCGGAGCAACGGCGGTACCACGTCCAGAGGCGTGCCCAGGGGGCGGTGGACGTCTGGCAACAGCGCTGGACGACCAGGCCGATCAAGAGGGCCAAGCAGGGGTAGAGCGGAACGAAGTAGCGGTTGCGCGCCCCGGGCACGAACCAACAGGTGGGAAAGGTCGCCGCCACGGCACAGGCCAGGAAACGCACGTCGGCGGCCGCGGCGCCGAGCGTGCGGCGAAAGTCTCGCCGCAGATAGGCCACCAGCAGCACCGACCAGGGCAACATGCAGACGAGCACCTCGACCGGGAAGGTCGCCAGATGTTTCAGGAAGGAGATCGGGGTGGCGTCCTGGAAGCGCAGGGCGATCTCGAACGTGAGCAAGTCCAACGACTCTGTGCCGGTGGTGCGGAGCCAGAAGGGGATTTGCCAGGCGCCCCAGATTGCCAGGAAGAGGGCCATGCCGGCGGCGTGGGGCCAGCGGAGCAACTCCCGCCAGCGGCCCGACGCGATCAGGAACGCGCCCACGCCGGCAATGAAGTAGACAGGCGCCTGCGGGCCCTTGGTCAACATGCCGAGGGCGGCCAGGGCGTAGCCGGTGCACCAGGGCCAAAGGGGCGTCCTGGCCGCGGCGTCGACCCACCGCCAGCCCAGGAGCGAGGCGGCGACCAGCAGCGTGTAGAGGGCCTCGTCTTCTCCGAGCCGGCCAAGTTGCAGGACGTGGCCCATGGTGGCGAAGGCGGCGGCCGCACTCAGGGCCCCCAAGCGCCCGAGGAAGGTCCGGCCATACCCGTAGATGACCGCAACGGTGAGCAGCACGGCCAGCGCGCTGGGCAGCCGGGCGGACGTTTCGTCGAACTGCCCGCGGAGTTGGGCCACCAGCGCGATGGCCCAGTTGTGTAAAGGCGGCCGGCTCAGCAGGGGTTCGCCTTGCTGCCGCGGCACGATCCAATCACTCCAGTAGCTCATTTCGCGGGCGACTTGGGCGCGGCGGGTTTCCTCGCCACTGAAGGGCGCATCCCCTAAGCGGGTCAGGTACATGGCCACAACCAGGATAGCCAACACCCCTAGTTCCCACTCCAGCCACCAGGGTTTCCCGCGTCTGGGCAGCATGCTCCCGGGGCCGGGCGGCTCCCCTCCGCGATCTTGACGGGGAAGTTCCAAAGCCTTTGGCTCCGTGGAGGTTGCGGAAGGAGCGAAGATCGACTCAAATACGGGGAGTGGCGGCAAAATAGAGGAGCCCCGTCTCCCATTACGGGGTGGCGGGATTCTCGGGGACAATTGCAACGCCGTCAAGAGCAGATTCCACGCCAAGAGTGCAGTGTTGGAACACCTCGTCGATCGCGTGAGCGGCCTGGGTCATTGGGCCTACGTGGTGATCTTTCTGGCCGTCTGCCTGGAGTCGGCGGCCTTCCTCGGATTCCTCATCCCGTCGGAGATGCTCGTGCTGTTGGGCGGATTCCTCGCCTCACAGGGGATCTTGAGGCTGCCCGAGCTGATGATCCTCGTGGCGGTCGGGGCGGTGATCGGCGACAGCGTGGGTTACGAGCTGGGACGCAAGCTGGGGCGGGCGTGGCTGGTGCGCTGCGGCCGGCCGTTGGGATTCCGCCGGGAGCAGATGGATCGCGTGGACCGTTTCTTCGCCCGGCACGGGGGCAAGACGGTGTTCTTCGCCCGCTTCTCGGCGGTGTTCCGCATCCTGGTCCCCTTTACGGCTGGGGCCGCCCGGCTGGGCTACCTCCCATTCCTCCTTTACAACGTCCTGGGGGGCGTGCTCTGGGCGATTGCGTCCGTGGCGGCGGGCTATCTGGCCGGCGAAAGCTGGTCGCTGGTGCACCACTGGATCGGCCGCGCCGGGGAGGTCGCCGCCGGCCTGATCGCATTGCTGGTCGTCGGCTGGCTCCTGTGGCGCCGCTGGACGGCGCGGCGGGGGTCTTAGGTCTTGGGTCTTAGTTGCGGCGCGACACCCCGTTTCTGTCAGTTGGGGTTTTGGCAGTTCGAGATTGTTTGAGATTTCGTATTTCGGATTTCGTATTTCGAGGCGCGCAGGTCCTCAACTTTGAGCCGCGGCCTTCTGGGCGTAGTCGCGCAAGGCCAGCACGTTGGCCGCGGGCGTATCGCGGGGAATCTCGCAACCGGCGGCCACGACGTACCGCGGTCCCGCCTGGCGATGACACTCGGCCACGGCCCGGGCGATCCCGTCCGGCGTGCCGTTGCGGACCGCCGCCACCGGATTCAAGTTGCCGGCCAGGACTTGGCTGGGACCCATCGCCCGCCGCGCTTCTTCCAGCGGCACCATGTAGTCGATATCCACCAGGTCGCAGCCGAGCGTGCCGATCTCGGCCAGGATCCGCCGGGTATTGCCGCAGATGTGCAGCCGCACCTTCACCCCCAGGGCATGGACGGCGTCGACCAGTCGCCGCTCGTAGGGCAGCACGAACTCCTGGTAGATTTGCGGGCCGACCAGCGACGCGGCGGCATCGCCCAAGCCGACGAGGTCCGCGCCCGCGGCCACCTGGGCCGCGGCGAAGCGGGTCTCCATGTCCAGGACGAACTCGAACAGGTCGCGGACGAAGGGGGGATCGTCGAAGAAATCGGTCATCAGGCGGTTGATGCCGCGGAGGTCGGCGGCCTCGGCGCAGGGGCCCTCGATCCAACCCTCGACGATCCGCTGGCCGCCGACCCGCTCGTGCAGGAGTGCGGCCGCCCGCACCCGGTCGTGCATGCGGCCGCCGCCCAAGGGATCGGGGACTTGCAAGCGTCCCAGCACGGCCTTGTCGGTCAAGAGGGCACGGGTCTCGTCGATGGCCGGCGGCTGGTCGTCGAAGTAGTGGACCGTTGCGCCGCAGTCGGCGGCCTCGCGGGCCGGGTCGGAGATGCAGGAGACGTAATCGAAGTCGAACTCCTCGGCCGTGTGGAGCTGCGCCTCGGCCATCACGCGGTAGTCCGCCGCGTAGCGGCCGTAAGGCACGCCGCTGCGGTCGGCGGCGAACATCATCGTGATCGGCATCAAGGGCAGGCGGTCCACCGCCCGGCCTTCCAGCATCGCCAACACCCGCTCGCGGCCGTTCATGGAAGATCTCCTGTGGATTCTCTGGGACCGTGGAGTAGAATCATCTTACTCGCCAGGGGCCTGATCCGGAACGGCCTTGATGACGCTGTCGTCGAAGCTGGGGACGATGCGGTGACCGGGGGGCACGACGAGGAAGCGGCCGGCGTCCCACGGGCCGTCGACCAGGGTCTGGATCAGGGCCATGTCGCCGGCGAGCTTCTCGAAGGTCCAGCCCCGCTCGGCCGCCTCCTGGCGCGTGCGGCGCTCGAAGCGGTCGTCGGGCTCGATGCCCATCTCGATGAACGTCAGCCCGCGGTAGTTCCGCAGCAGGTTGCCCAACTGCTCGTAGAGGAAGCGGGCGTTGTCCTCGCCGTATTTTGCCACGAGGTCTTCGTAGGATTGGCCCAGGCCGGAGCGGTTCTGGACCGCCTGGGGGCCGAGTTGGGCCGTGGCCTCGGGGCCGAGTTGGGCCAGGCCCTCGCCGCGCTCGATCCAGCCGGTGGTCTTGAAGTACACGCCGGGATGGCTCATGAAGTAATCGAGGTAACGTTCCTTGCTGCCCAGGAAGAGCGTGATGCAGTCGTGGGCCCGCGGGACCACCAGCGGGACAACCCGGGCACGCAGGCCCAGCAGCCCGTTGCTGCACAGCCCATAGCCCAAGAGCACGGCCTCGTACTGGGCGGTGTCCACGGCAGCGAGGGCTGCGCCCAAGCGGGCCGACATGGCGGCCTGCCCGGCGTCGTGCAGTCCCTTGGGGAGGAACTCCACGTCCACGCGGTTGGTGCTCCGCGCGACGGCCGCCGACAGCTCGCGGTAGAAGATTTCGCAGGCGATGAGCTTCAGACGCATGGGAGAGGGGATAAGGGGACAAGGGGATAAGGGGATAAGGGGAGGGGGGTGGAATAGCTGGGGATGGATATTCGCGCGCGAGTTCAATTTGCGATTTCAGATTTCAGAGTGTAGGGTAGGTCGAGCGCAGCGAGCCCCACCATTTCTCGGGCGAACTCTCTAGCTGGGTCCCTGCTTCGACCCCGAACCGCGACCCCCGTCTTCGTTCCCCCTTTTTTTCGCATGGCCATCCAGCACATAACCAGGCAGAACCATACCAGGCCGCCCGTGTCTATTGCACACAAGACAACTGCCCCTATGCAAACAAGCGCCGAACATTCAAGCAATGCCAGAGCTGCAATCAAGAATAACGTGCCGACCAACGGAATCCCCGAAATATGGCGGCACTGCCAGCCGAGCCACCAGTGAATCGGCACGCGCACAAAGCTCAAATAGAAGTTTGTGGCACCGACGAATGCTGCAATCGCAAACATTAAGTATCCGAAGGTGTGCATCTAATCCCAATCCCCAATCCCTAATCCCTTTTTTCTTCCTCCGCCGCGGCCACGAAGCGGTAGCCGGCGTCGCGAATGGTGAGGAAGTGCCGCGGCTCGGCGGGATTGGGCTCGAAGAGCTTCCGCAGCCGGCGGATGAACTGGTCGGGGGCGCGGGTGTTGACGTTGCCCGGCATCCGCCAGACGTTTTCCAACAGCTCGCGGCGCGGGATGACCCGCCCCTGGTTCTCCACGAAATAGCGCAATAGGCTCATTTCGAGCTGCGTCAGGCGGACCACCTCCTGGCCGACCTGGACATGGAACTTCTCGAAGTCGATCTTGACGTTGGCGAACTCGAATGCGGCGATGCTGGCGGCCCCCTGCGGGCGGCCCTCGCTCCGCCGCCGGGAGAACGCCAGCAAGTTGCGGATCCGGCTGAGGAATTCGTCCAGGTCGAAGGGTTTGCTCATGTACTGGTTGGCGCCGACGTCGAAGCCGCGGGTGCGGTCTTCGGACAGCGTGCGGGCACTGAGGATCAGCACGGGCAGGTCGCGGTCGATCTCGCGGATGGCTTCGCACACGGCATAGCCGCTCATGCCGGGCAGCATGAGGTCGAGCACCACCAGGTCGACCTCGCGGGGCGCGGGGGTCACTATCTCCAGCGCGGCCCGCCCGTCGCCCACCACCGTCACCCGGTACCCTTCGGCGGCGAGGTTGTACTTGATGCCCATGGCCAGGTGGGCTTCATCCTCGACGACCAGGATGTGTTCGCGGGTGGGCATGGGATGCGGTTACTAAATTCCGGGTGGACGCAGAATGCCGAGGATGCGGCAGATGCCATGAACCGTGCCGCGCTTGATCCGCGAATGCCGCGGGACGGGAGCCTGGGCGAGATTCAACGGATTCGGCCAAACGTCGTGGTGTGCACCATGATGGTGCAGCGCGCACCCACACGTGCGCAGATGGCGCTCCAGGTTGCGACGGTTCACGGCGGCATCCTCATCGGGGAGCCTCGGCCGCGGAAAGGCGGCGCAACAGTTTCCGACGCGACTGCTTGAGGGCCTGAGCGGCGTCCCGCGCGTTGGCGAACGCCTCATCGATGGTCTCGGCCTGCGTAATCAATTCCGGATCGAGGGGAGAAGTGACGATGTAGCCCCCTTCCTGCGCAGGTTCGAGGTTGAGGACGAGTTTGCCGTCGCTGACCGTGTATCGAGTAGCCACAGTTCACTCCTTTCTATTACGCCATGTGTCGGCGAGCCGCCGGGCTTTGCCGCCCGCACTGGATTTCCGCGAGCGGCCCGTCGTAACCGGGCACCTTCAGTTCATTGTACGCCATCACGTCGTTTCTGACCGCCTCCGGGTCCAGGCCGGCTGATTTGCACGTTTCAGTCATCTTCCCCCGCCACGGGTTCGGGCTCCGCCGGCTTCGCCTCCGATTCGACGGCGACCACGCCGGGCAACTGTACCTCGAAGACGGCGCCGGGGCCGCCCTCGCGGTCGCGGACGCGGACCTTGGCGCGGAGCCGCCGGGCGAGGTTGCGGACGATGTACAGGCCCAGGCCGGTGCCCGGCTTCTCGCGCTCCAGCTCCAGCCCCAGCCGCTCGAAGCGGTGGAAGATGTGGCGGCGGAACTTGTGGGGGATGCCCCGGCCGTTGTCGGCGATGCGCACCACGGCGCGGGCCTTGGCGACCAGACGCAGTGACACTTCGACTTGCGGCTCCTGCCCGGCGTACTTGACCGCGTTGTCGATCAGGTTGCGGAACAGCACGTCCAGGTCCACGCGCTGCGCGCGAACCGTACACGGTTGGAGGTCGAAGCGGACCGTTTCAGGCGGCATGCGGTAGCGGAGGCACACCGTGCGGGCCGCATCGTGCAAGAGCGGGGCCAGCGGGACCTCCTCGACCTCGCGGTCCTGCCGGCCCGACTCCACCCGGCCCGCGTCCAGGAGCTGGTTGATCAAGTGCCCCAGCCGGTCCAGGTCCTCGATCATGAAGCGGAAGAAGCCGGCCTGCTCGTCGGGGCTGACGTGGTGCCGGCCGAGCGTCTGCAGGTAGAGCTTCATCGAGGCGATCGGCGACTTCAGCTCGTGCGTCACGCTGTCGATGAAGTTCGACTGCCGGCGATTCAGGGCGATGGTCTTGATCGACAGGATCAGGTAGAGGATCACCCCGGCCAACAACATGCCGATGAAGGCGCTGCCGATCGACAGCAGGATCCAGTACACCGCCGCGAAGCGGTCGTCCTTCAGCGCCCCGAAGACGGTCAACAACACCCAGCCGACCGTCAGCGGCACCAACAGCGCGATCATCACGATCGCCAGCAGCACGGCCAGTCGCAGGGGGCGGCGGGGCATCATAACCGCTGAAGCCTACCAGCCCGGCGGGCAGCTCGTCAAGCACCTCCGCCCCTCCCTGTGGCGGGCGCCTTCCACCTATCGTGACCGCGCGAAAGCATCCCGGCCGCCGGGTCCCTACCCGCGCGCAGAACTATTACCCACCTTTTACACAACGGATACACAGTAGCGCTCCTCCGCCGGGCGACCCCACTTATAATGCCTTAAATTTGAAAAGTAACCCCGCACAAGCAACCCCGTAATCAGAGACCCTTCCGTCATGAAGACTCCGTACGAAACGAACACCCCGATCGTCTACCGTCCGCAGCCCGAGGCCCTGCACCCGGCGGGCTCGCAAGCCCGCGTGTTGCTCTCCAGCGTGTTCGGGCCATACGCCCAGGACGACGAGTACGGCAGCCGGTCGATGAACCCCATGGAGCTGTACCACAACCAGGTGACGCGGACGCAAGGCGCCTTCTCGCTGCGGATGTTCCACCGGAGTTGGGGCATCATGCTGATCCAGGCCAACCTGGAGGCGCCCTGCACCGTGCTGGACTTCCCGCGGCTGGAGCGGTTCGTGGCGGAGATCCGCGAGAAACAGTACGACGTGGTCGGCATCACCTCGATCATCCCCAATCTGTACAAGGTCAAGAAGATGTGCGAGCTGGTCAGGCAGTACCAGCCGCACGCGAAGATCGTGGTCGGCGGCCACATCGCCAACGTCCCGGACCTGGCCGGACAGATCGACGCCGACTTCGTGGTGCGGGGCGAGGGGGTGCAGTGGTTCCGGCGGTACCTGGGCGAGGACCCCGAGCGGCCCATCCGCCATCCGGCCGTGCTGTCGGGCATCGGCACCCGCAACCTGGGCATCCGCGTCACCGAGAAGCCCGGCGACGTGGCCGCCGCCCTGATCCCCTCCGTCGGCTGCCCGCTGGGCTGCAACTTCTGCTCCACCTCCGCCATGTTCGGCGGCAAGGGCCAGTCGCACAACTTCTACAAGACGGGCGACGAGGTCTTCGACGTGATGCAACAACTCGAGCGCCGCATGCAAGCCCGCTCGTTCTTCGTCATGGACGAGAACTTCCTGCTGGTCCGCAAGCGGACCCTGCGGCTGTTGGAGCTGATGGAAGAGCACCGCAAGCCCTGGTCGCTCTATGTGTTCAGCTCCGCCAACGTGCTGCGGTCCTACAGCATCGACCAGCTCGTGCGGCTGGGCATCTCCTGGGTGTGGATGGGCATCGAAGGCTGCAACAGCCGCTACAGCAAGCTGCAGGGCATCGACACCTTCGAGCTGGTCGGCCAACTGCAATCGCACGGCATCCGCGTGCTGGGCTCGACGATGATCGGCCTGGAGAACCACACGCCCGCGAACGTCGACGAAGCCATCGAGTACGCCGCCCGGCACGACACCGACTTCCACCAGTTCATGCTCTACACGCCGATCCCGGGCACGCCGTTCCACGAAGAGCTTGCCGCCCAGGGCCGGATGAAGGACCCCGCCGAGTATCACCTCAGCGACATCCACGGCCAGCTCATCTTCAACTACCGCCACCCGCACATCCCCGCGGGCGACGAGAGCGAGATGATGATCCGCGCGTTCCAGCGAGATTTCCAGCGGAACGGGCCGAGCACGATCCGCATCGTCCGCACGACGCTGGCCGGCTGGAAGCGCTACAAGAATCATCCGGACCCGCGGGTCCGCGAGCGCTTTGCGTGGGAGGCGCGGGAGTTGGGCACTGCGTTCGCCGCCACGGTGGCCGGGGCGCGCCTCTATTACCGCCGCAACCCGGCGATGTTCGCCAAGATGTCGGCCCTTCTGGAGGAGCTGAAACAAGAGTTCGGCTGGAAGGCCCGCGTGTTTGCGGCCCTCGGCGGACCCTATGTCCTTTGGAAGCTCCGCCGGGAAGAGAAGCGCTTGGCCGCCGGCTGGACCTACGAGCCGCCGACGTTCTACGAGCGGAACGACGCCTGCGGCGCACTGGACGGGGCCCAGCGGTGCCGCTGTGTCACTTCGCAAGTCGTCGCCCCGCCGCCCAGCGCGAAGCCGCGAGCGGCTAAGGGCCGGCGGCCGGCGGTGGTCGGCTGACGGGCGGTCCGAGAGGTTGCCCCTTGCCGCCCATCGGGTTCGCCTCGATTCAATGACCTCGGCAAACCTCGAAATACCCGCCGCAAGCCTGCATGCCTTCTGCCGCAAGCGGAAGGTCCGGGAACTGTCGCTCTTCGGGTCGGTGCTGCGGGATGATTTCCGCCCGGACAGTGACGTCGACGTTCTGGTTTCTTTCGCTGACGACGCGCCGTAGAGTCTTTGGGACCTCACGACGATGGGCGACGAGTTGGCCGCGCTTGTGGGCCGCCCTGTCGATCTGGTAGAAAAGGAAGGGCTGCGAAACCCTTTTCGCCGTCGCAGGATCTTGGACACCAGAACGGTCATCTATGGCGGCCGAGAAGGATGACAACGCCTAATGAAGCGCGCGGGACGATGGCTGCTGGGATTGCTGGGCTTGTGCTGCCTCTTCCCACCCGAAATGCCGGCGGCGCGCGGGGAATCGGACGCGGCGGCGCTGATGGACAAGACCGGCGTCCGCGGCGGGCTGGGCCTGGTTATCGGCGCCAAGGACATGCTGCTGGCCACTGAACTGGCCGCGCGGAGCGCGATCTACGTCCAAGTACTCCAGCCGGATGCGAAGACGGCTCTTGAGTGGGGGCTGACGCCGGCCAATTCCAGCAACCGCGAGAGCATGGGCGTGCGAAACGCGGTCTTCGACGCCGAGCATTATGGCACGGACTTGTTCAACCTGATCGTGGTCGAGGATGCCGCCGCCCTGGGCAAGGCGAAGCTCGCGGACCTCTGCCGCATGCTGGTTCCACAAGGCTCGGTGGCCCTCGGCAACCCGCCGGCATCTTTCGCCGCAGAGGCCAAGACCCTGGGGATGGGCGCCCAAGCCGCCGGCGGCTTCCCGGCCGTCTACCGCAAGCCGTTCAAGCCGGTGGAATGGAGACCCTGCGACAGCCTCAAGTGGCGGGCCGGCCCCCGCGCGCAGCTCAGCAGCGGCTGGGCCTCGGTGACGGCGGGCGACGGGAAGTTCTTCTATCGCGAGCGGATGGAGATCCCCGGAACTCTCGATACCAGCAGCAGCCAGCTTTTTGCCCGGGATGCCTACAATGGCCGCGTCCTCTGGTCCATCGCCGAGGACGGTGCCATGAGCGAGCGCGGCTGGGCCTCCCGGCCGCTGGCCGCCGCCCGGGGGCGGACTTTCACCACGCTAGGCGACAAGCTGGTCTGCCTGGACTCGGCCACGGGCAAGCCGCTGTTGGACCTGGTGCCCGCCGGACTCAAAGGCCGGAGTATCCTGAGCCTGGTGGTGGCCGAGGACCAGCTTCTCGCGTACGGCGAGTTCGGCTTCCGCGGCTACCGGATCGCCGACGGAGAGGAGCTGTGGAATCTGGGGGGCGTCCACCACTGGACGTATGACAGAGGCCGGCTTTTCACCCATAATGGCAGCGGGCTGGCGGCCCGTAGTCTGGAGGACCCCAAGACGGTGCTCTGGACCGCCAAGGGCGACGCCGCGAAGCTCGGCATCCTGCGTTGCTCGGACAAGTACGTCCACATCATCCGCACGTTGCAGTGCAACTATCCGGGGCCGGACATCACCACCGTCAACAGGGAAACGGGCGAGGTTGCCTGGTCCTACGCCATCCGGCGCAAGGCCGGCCGGGACTACTGGTGCGAGGGTTTCGGCGACAAGTACTACGTTCTGGCCTACAACCCCTACGAGAACAAGACCCAGGACCTCTGGATAACGCGGCTGGACATCCACACCGGCAAGGTGGAGGCCGAGGACTGCGGTCCGAAAGGCGCCGAGCCTTGCAACATGTGCGCGCCGTGGGCCCACAAGGCCGGCAAGTACCTGGTTTACTTTTTCAGCGTCTGGATCGACCCGGAGAACAACCAGCGGACCTTCCCCTACCTGGCGCATCCTTCCTGCGGCATCGGCACGATCTTCTCCGACGGGATGATGTACAACATTCCCAGTCGCAAGGCCGGCGCGCTGCAGGGCATTTCGGCGATGTGTGCGGCGGACATCGAGTTCGACCAGGAGCCGGGCGGCAAGGTTCTCCGCACGTACGCCGGGGCACGCCCCACAGACGCCGACGCCCGCGACGACGAGTGGCCCATGTTCCGGGCGAATCCCCAGCGCGGCAACGCCGTGCGGGCCAACCCCGGCGAGAAGCCGGTCAAGGTGTGGGAGGCCTCATTGGGGCTGGGCGGCAAGAGTTTCGGAGTGATGAGCAGCGAGCGCACCGGCCTGACCCAGCCGGTGGCGGTCGGCGGGCTGGTGGTCGTCGCCGACATCGACTCGCAGCGGATCGTCGCGCTGCGGGCCGCTGACGGAAAGCAAAAGTGGGTCTTTCCGGTGGGCAGCCGCGTGGACTTCCCGCCGGCACTCCACAAGGGACTCTGCCTCTTCGCCGCCAAGGACGGCTGGGTCTATTGCCTGAACGCGGCGGACGGGTCGTTGGCTTGGAAGCTGCTCATCGCCCCGCGCGAGCGCCTGATCGGCGGGCAGGACAAGCTCGAGTCGCAATGGCCGCTGGTTTCGGACGTGCTCGTGGCCGATGGCATCGCCTATGCCAGCGCCGGGCTGAGTTTCGACCACCTGGGCGGGGCGCGCGCGGTGGCCTTCCGGCCGGAGACCGGCGAGGTCGTCTGGAGCCAGACCTACTTCGACCAGAAGCACAGCGGTTACGGCGCCGGCCCTTCGGCCAACATGCTGGTCGCCGGCAACACCGGCAAGGGCGCGGCATTGGCCATGGGCGGCGTCTTGCTCGATCCCGCCTCCGGCAAGCTCCTTCAGCGGCGTGGCGGCATCCCCGGGACGCTCAACGCCGCCATGGACGATTATCTCGGCGGCGGTGTGAGCATCCCGCGCAACGGGGAGGACCGGGCGGGGGTCGGGCTGGAGGACGGCCGCATCTGGGGCAAGACCATCGCCTTCGACCGGGAGCTGAGCGTGGCCTACGCGGCCGGCGGCGGTCCCGAGACCTGGCAGTACAAGGGCAAGATCAAGCTCTACGCCAAGAAGGACCCGGGCAAGGCCACCCTCTGGGAAAAATCCGACGCGGAGATGACCGTTGACGACATCGTTCTGACACCCCGCTTCGCCTACTGCGTCGGCCATTACCAGCGCGTGAAAAAGAACCCGGAGCTGCTGGTGCTCTCGCGCGAGGACGGCAAGCTGCTCAACACGCTGCCGATCGACGGCTTCCCGGCATTCAATGGCATGTCCGCGGCGGGGAACCGGCTTTTCATCAGCACCCGCGAGGGCAAGCTGATTTGCTGCCGGACGGAATAAACGGGGCAACGGACCCAACCGGGGAAGCAAAGGGGCCCTATTCACACGCTGCCGGAAAGGCCCGTGCGGCCGGGCGGGCCATAATTGGTAGGTTCCCCAGTTTGTCCGCATTCCGCGGGAGCCCTGTTGTGTCCAAGCCCACACCCAAGCCATTGCTCCCGACGAGCCCGCCCAAGGCCCCGGCCCGCCGTCCGGCGGTGGTCGGCTGAAGACCGTCGCGGCCCGACTGGGTGGCCGGTCATGGTCGGCCTGTGCCCTGCGTTGCATCGGGGCTCGCTGCCCTTCTCGCTGTCGCCCAGGGCAACAAGTAGCACAGGGCCACACAGAAGTTCGCAATCGCGACGGCCAAATACTCAGCGCCCAAACCATTTGCCCAGGCATAAAGGAAGAACGCCCCAAAGGCACACAGCATCGCGGCCAGCAACACACGCACCAACCTGCGGCGGCTTTGTCGCGCTGGAGATGGTGGCTCGATGAAGCGATCGCAGAAGCGTTGCCAGTTCTCTTGAAGTTCATAGTCAAACATCCGCCGCGTCAGCTCGATCAGCTCCTTTCGCTCACTGTCCAAGTAGTTGCCGAGCTCGATTACGAGCTTCTTGTCCGGTGTGCGCAGCACAATTCTGCCGTGCTGCGGGAATAGCCGCCACTTGACCCGCGTAACGTCGTCGAGGGCAAGAAGTGTTCCCTTGAACACCCCGGTCCGTTCAATGGATGTTGTGCTGATCACGAGGCGCTCTCGGGTGTAACACAGGATGAGCCAAATGCCCAAGAGCGTCCACACCGACCAGAACACCCCAAATACAAGGGCCCCCAGCTTCGGGCGGGCGAACGAGCCATCCACGTTCCAATAGGCTACGCACGCGGAGCCGACACCCATGAAGAGGAAGAACACCGTGGAAACAACGCCGAGGTAGAGGTAGTAACGCCTGGGACGATAGCGCCTGGCGCCGTCGCTGGCCAAGGAATTATCACCCGCCTCGGACGGAGTAGTCATGGTCTCATGCTAGTGGAAGGAAAGAGAAGAAAGAAGAGGCCGGGGGGAAAAGGGGGGACCGCACAGAGGCCGGCGGCGCTAGGTCTGTTTGGGAAGCCCGGTCGGCCGGGAGCTTTGCGGTTGGCCACGCGGAGAACGCCGTGCGGCTGGCCGGGCTATAATTGGTTGGCGGCGGCATGGTTCCCTCAGCCGTGGGGGCACTGCCGCCCCCCCGGACGCCGGTACCGTGTTTGACACGGTGGGCGGCTTTCGCCGTGTGTGCGGCCCGTTACCCCTGACGCTGTCCCCTGATCCCATGCCCTTCCCGTTCCCATCACCGCTGACTATTGCCGCGCTGGGCGTCCTGTGCTGCCTGGCGGGCGGCGGGCTGCCGGGCGCGGAGCAGAAACGGCCCCCAAGGGCGGAGATGCCGGTCGAGGCAAAACTCGGGCGGCGCTCGGCCGAGGGCCGTGGGGCGGCCGTCCGCTATGGTGGCGCCAGCTCGCAGAGCGAGGCGGCCGTGGAGCGCGGGCTGCGCTGGCTGGTCGCCCACCAACGCGACGACGGAAGCTGGCACTTCGACCACCGCACCGACGCCTGCATGTCCTACTGCACCCAGCCCGGCAGCGAGGCCAGCACCACCGCCGCGACGGCCATGGCCCTGCTGCCGATGTTGGGCGCCGGCTACACGCATCGGCAGGGCGAGTACCAGGACCTGGTCCAGAACGGCCTGGATTATCTCCGCAAGCGTGGCGTGACGACCTCTTACGGCTTCGACATGCGGGACGGCTCGGCGTACGGCCATGCCCTGGCCACCATCGTGCTGTGCGAAAGCTATGCCATGACGCAGGACCCGGCGCTCCGCGAGCCGGCCCAGGGGGCCCTCCGCTTCATCGAATACGTCCAGGACACCAAAGGCGGCGGCTGGCGCTACAATCCCGGCGAGCCGGGCGACACGACCGTCACCGGCTGGATGCTCATGGCCCTGAAGAGCGGGCAGATGGCCAAGCTGCAGGTGGCCACGCCCGCCATCTTCCTGGCCGAGCGGTTCCTCTCCAGCGTGCAGAACGAGGACGGGTCGATGTACGGCTACATGACCCGTCAGCCGCGGCACACGACCACGGCCGAGGCCCTGCTGTGCCGCATGTACACCGGCTGGCGGCGCGACAACCCGGCGATCGTCAAGGGCGTTGCGCACCTGACCGCGTGGGGGCCGGCCAAGGACGACATCTATTACGACTACTACGCCACGCAGGTGATGTTCCATTGGGCCGGGCCGCAATGGGACGCCTGGAACCGGAAGATGCGGGATTTTCTGATCGCCGCCCAGGACCGCGCCGGCCACGCGGCCGGCAGTTGGTACTTCGAGCCCAAGGCCACGGACACCGTGGGCCGTATTTCCTCGGCCGCCGGCGGCCGGCTTTACGCGACCGCGATGGCCACCATGATTCTCGAGGTCTACTACCGCTATACGCCCCTCTATTCAGAGGGTGCGGTCACCAGCGGCTTCTGATTGGCAAGAGCGGAAACGGGCAGGTCCCCAATGCTTCTCCGCGGCGCGCCGCAATTGACTTGTGGGCGAGATGCACTACAATGTAGTGCATGAGCAACATCACTATTCGAATCCCCGAAAGCCTCCGCGGGGAGCTGGAAGACTTGTGCCGCCGGCAGAAGCGGCCGGTAAGCCAGATCGTGCGCGACTCGCTCCGCCGGTACCTCGCCGTCGAGAAGTTCCGTGCCCTGCGCTGCAAGACCATGCCGTTTGCGGAAGCCCAGGGTCTCCTAACCGATGACGACGTGTTCAAGGCGGTCTCGTGAGGGTGGTCCTCGATACGAACGTGCTCGTGGCCGCCTTCGCCTCGCGCGGCCTCTGCGAGGCGGTGGTTGAAATCTGTTTGAGTTGCCATGAGATCTTCCTGTCAGAGCCCATTCTGGGCGAATTGGGCCGCCACCTGAAAGGAAAGCTGAAGGTGCCGAAACGGCAGGCAAACGAGATACTCTCGTTGCTTCGCCAACAGGCAACCATGGTGGAACCTCTGGAGGTCCCGGCGGGCGCCTGCCGCGACAGTGCCGACCTAGCGGTGCTTGGCACGGCGGCGGCCGCCGTTGCGGACTGTTTGGTCACCGGAGGCCAGGACCTGCTCGTCCTCTCCCAGTTTCGCGGCGTTCCCATCCTCTCTCCGCGGGCCTTCCACGACAAACTACTCCGGCCAGGGTAATCTCCGCCCCGCGTCTGGCGCTGTTCTAACAAACAGGGTGTTCTGCGCATCTCGGGCGATCTGGGTGAAGAAAACTGGTATTGCCCCACTTTGGAGTTTTCTGTAGAACCGGCGGATGACACCAGATTCTGGCAGCGGCGGAGGGCACCGCTGCGGGGGTATCATGCCATTGCATGGAGGCCGCGGGGCGGGAAGACTTGACTTCGCTGCTGCGGACCGCTCTGTCGAGGAGGAGACACGACTATGTTGATTCTTGCACGCCGTCGCAACGAGAAGATCGTCTTTCCGCACCTGGGGGTTACGGTGGAGATCCTGAACATCGCCGGCAGCTCGGTGCGGATCGGCGTCCAGGCGCCGCCGGACATCAAGGTCCTCCGCCAGGAGGTGATCGACCGGGAGGGCGAGTGTCCGGAGCCGCCGGCCACGGCGGCCTCTCAGCGTTTGACGCTCGCGATGCGGAGCCGCCTGCACACGGTTGGGCTGACGCTGCAATTGGCGCAGCAGGAGTTGAACGACGGGCGGTCCGACCGGGCCGAACGGAGCCTCGCTGAGGCGGTCGAGACGTTGGCCCGGCTCGACCGCGAGCTTGCCTTAGCGCGGCACTTGGCCGACACGCCCGCGCAGCGGATCCTGCGGCGGGCCCTGTTGGTCGAGGACAACGCCAACGAAGGCCGGCTGCTGGCCAAGTACCTGGAGCGGAGCGGCTTTCGCGTCGACGTGGCCCACGACGGCTGCGACGCCCTGGATTATCTCTCTTCGCATGATCGTCCGGACGTGGTGCTGTTGGACATGCTCATGCCGCGGTGCGACGGTCCTTCGACCATCCGCGCGATCCGCGAGAACGAGCAGTACGCCGGCATCAAGGTCTTTGCAGTCAGCGGATTGCCGCCGCAGGCCCTGTCGGTGCCGATCGGGCCGGGAGGCGTCGATAACTGGTTTGCCAAGCCGCTCGACCCGGAGGCCCTGATCGACGAGATCAATCGGGTCGTGCCCGCGGCCGAGCTGGCCGTGAAATCATGAACATGCGACGGTTCGTTTCTTTGCTGTTTCTGGCGGCCGCGTGCCTGCTCATGGCCGGCTGCGACTCGAAGAACCCGCTTTCCGACCCGACGCAATCGAAGCCCGACCCGCGGCTGGCCGGCCTCTGGCGGGCGAAGGACCCCAACGGCGGCGTGGAGTATTACCACGTTGGGCGTGCCGGCGAAAAGCTGCCCGAAAGCGTGATGGAGGTCGTCGCCGTGACCCACCAGAAGGACGGGCAACTCAAAGACCCCGCCGTGATGCTGATGTTCCCCACGGTGCTGGGCAAGACGGCCTTCCTGAACGTGGGCATAGACGGGTCGAGCCACCAGCAGAGCGCGGTCGACTGCCTCAAGCAGGAGGGATGGAAGCCGGGCGTCCTGGAGATCTACTCTATCCTCAAGTACTGTATCGAAGGCGATACCCTGTTGCTCTGGACGATGGCCGAGGATGCCAAGGAGCAGGCCATCACCTCGGGCAAGATCAAAGGCGACGTCCCCGAAAAAGGGAAGATCGGGTCGAGCCACTTCACCGACACGACGGAGAACGTCGCCCGGTTCGTCGCCGCCGCGGGCGACGGCCTGTTCGAGAAGGAGCCGATGCGCCTGGAGCGGGTCAAGTAGCCGCCGGCGCGTGCTCCCGCATCTCGACGTAGGCCATGCGCAACTGGTGCAGCATGGCCTCGATCTCCTCGCTCTCCGCGGCGGTGCGGTTGCCCTCGGTCTTCGCCTGCAGGACCGCCAGCGTGTCGATGACGTGCTTGGCGTGCGCGAGGTGGGGCTGCGACTTGCCGGACACGGGGTTGGGCAACAGGCCCAGGGCGATGGCCGCCTGGAGATAGAGCGTGCCGGCCAGGTAGCTCAGGGTGGGCGGGGGCAGCGATTCTTCGGCCGGGGGCCCGGCGGGCTGGGCCGGTTCCGCGCGGGCGGCCTCGGCCTGCCGCTCCGCCTCGACCCGGCCCTTCCAGTCCTCGTCGACGATGATCTTCTTCTCGGGGTTTGCGGCGTCGTCGGTCATCGCATGCTCTCCTCTCCTGTTCTTCCCTCGCGCAGCCGCAAGCGGCTAACGGCGGACCACGCGGCGCGCGGTGCCCGCCCGCCCGCTAAACGAATACCCTAATCCCTAATCCCTTTGCGGTGCTCGACCGCGGCGGCGACGAAGCCGGCAAACAGCGGGTGCGACCGCGTCGGCTGCGACTTGAATTCCGGATGGAACTGCACCGCCACGAACCAGGGGTGAGCGGGCACCTCGACGATCTCCACCAGTGAGCCGTCCGGGCTGGTGCCGACCACGCGGAGGCCAGCCGCCTCGAACTGCTCCCGGTAGCCGTTGTTGAACTCATAGCGGTGGCGATGCCGCTCGGAGATGGTGTCGCTGGCGTAGCTCTGGGCGGCCTTGCTGCCGGGGAGCAGCCGGGCGGGGTGGGCCCCCAGCCGCATCGTGCCCCCCTTCTGCGTCACGCCCTTTTGCTCTTCCAGCAGGCAGATGACCGGATGCGGCGTGTTCTTGTCGAACTCGGTCGAATTGGCCCGCTCCAGGCCCAGGACGCTGCGGGCGTACTCGGCCACCGCGCACTGCATGCCCAGGCAGATGCCGAAGAAGGGGATGCCCCGCTCGCGGGCGAAGCGGATGGCCTCGACTTTGCCCTCGATACCCCGCTCGCCGAAGCCGCCCGGCACCAGCAGGCCGTCCACTCCGGCCAGCAGCCGCTCGGGTCCGTCGCGCTCGACCGCCTCGCTGTGGATCCGCTGGATGCGGACCTGGGCCAGGTTGGCCACGCCGGCGTGGTCCAGGGCCTCGTGGATCGACTTGTAGGCGTCGCGGTGCTCGGCGTACTTGCCCACCACGGCGATGGTCACTTCGTGCTGGGGGTTGCGGAGGCGGTGCAGCAGGTCGCGCCAGGCGTCCAGTTTCAGCTCGCCCGCCTTCAGGCCCAGTTTCCGCACGATCAGCTCGTCCAGCCCGTTCTCGACCAGGCTCATCGGCACCTCGTAGACGGAAAAGTCCTTGTCCTTTTCCTCGATGACCGCCTCGACCGGCACGTTGCAGAACAGGGCGATCTTCTTCCGCTCGTCGTGCCCGAGCGTCCGCACGGTGCGGCAGATGAGCACGTCCGGCTGGATGCCGATTTGCCGCAAGAGGCCGACGGAGTGCTGGGTGGGCTTGGTCTTCTGCTCGTCGGCCGCCTTGAGGTAGGGCACGAGCGTGAGGTGGATGTAGAGGCAGTTTTCCTTGCCGAGGTCCTGGCCGAGCTGGCGGATCGCCTCCAGGAACGGCTGGCTCTCGATGTCGCCGACCGTACCGCCGATCTCGGTGATGACCACGTCGACGCCCGCTCCGGCGGGCTTCACCAGCGCGGTCTTGATTTCGTTGGTGATGTGCGGGATGACCTGCACGGTCTGGCCCAGGAACTCGCCGCGGCGCTCCTTCTGGATCACCGAGAGATAGATCTGGCCGGTGGTGTAGTTCGAGTGGCGGTCCAGCGGCGAGTTGGTGAAGCGCTCGTAGTGGCCCAGGTCGAGGTCGGTCTCGCTGCCGTCCTCCAGCACGTAGACCTCGCCGTGCTGGTAGGGGCTCATCGTGCCCGGATCGACGTTGATGTACGGATCGAGCTTCTGCATCCGCACCGAGAGTCCGCGTTGTTCCAGCAACATGCCGATCGAGGCGCTGGTGAGTCCCTTGCCCAGCGAGCTGACCACGCCGCCGGTGACGAAAATATGCTTGCTCATAGGGGTGCCGTCCTGGTTTGGGGGCATCGTGCCGCTGCAAACCAAGCATTCTAGCGGATCGCCGGCGGTTGGAAAAGTGACCGTCCTAATCCGTAACCTGCGACCGCCATTTTTCCACGAACGTCCGGTAGTCCTCGGGCGTGTCGATGCCGAAGGTCGGCTCGTCGACGACCCCGACCAGGATCGCATGGCCAGCCTCAAGGACCCGTAGCTGCTCGAGCTTTTCGAGCATTTCCAGCCGCGAGGGGGGCATGGCGGCCAGGTCCAACAGGAACTCGCGGCGATAGGCGTAAAGGCCAACATGCTGATGGAAGTGGGCCGGCTCGACGGCCAACAGGGCATCGTCCCACTCGCGGGCGTGGGGGATCGGGCTGCGGCTGAAATAGAGTGCCTGGCCCGAAGCGTCAAAAACCACCTTCACGCAGGCCGGGTCCTCAAGCTGCCGCCGGCTGCGGATCGGCGTGGCCAGGGTGGCCATCGGCACGCCGGGCGACCGCTCCAACAGTTCGATCACCAGGTCGATCGAGCGGCCGGCAATCTCCGGCTCGTCCCCCTGCACGTTGACAATGATGTCCACGTGCGGCATGTGCCGGGCGACTTCGGCCACCCGGTCCGTGCCGCTGGCGGCCGCCGGGCTGGTCATGTAGACCTCGCCGCCGAAGGCCCGCACCGCGTCGAAGATCTCCCGGTGGTCCGTGGCCACGCAGATGCCCGCGGGCCGGGTTGCCCGCCGCGCCGCTTCATACGTGTGCTGGATGAGCGGCTTGCCTGTCTCCGAAAGCAAGAGTTTCCGCGGCAGCCGGGTCGAAGCGAGCCGGGCAGGAATGATGATCTGGCTGGTCAGGCCGGGGCGGGTGTCGCTCATTTCCCGTTCAGGTTCCCATCTGGCGGAGGCGGGTGACGCTTTCGGCCGCGCGGGCGACCACCCAATCGACCTCCTCTTGTGTATTGAACCGGCCCAGGCCGAAGCGGATGGCACCGTGGACCGTCTCGTGCGGCAGGCCGAGGGCCGCGAGCACGTGGCTCGGTTCCGGCCGGGCCGAGGTGCAGGCGCTGCCGGTGCTGGCCGCTACGTCCTTCATTTCGAGGATGGCGGTCTGGCCCTCGACCCCGTCGAAGCTGACGTTCAAGTTGCCCGGCAGACGCAGCTCGGGCGGTTGCAACGCCGGACCGTTGAGGCGGACGCCTGGGAGCGCCGCGGATAATCCGGCGTACAAACGGTCGCGGAGGGCCCGCAGCCGCGGGGCCTCGCGGGGCAGCTCCTCGAGACAGAGACTCATGGCGCGGGCCAGCCCGACGATCCCCGCCACGTTGAGCGTTCCGCTTCGCAGGCCGCCTTCCTGGCCGCCGCCCTCGATCAGCGGCTCGAGCCGGACCCGCGGCCCGCGGCTGCGGACGTAGAGCGCGCCGACCCCCTTGGGGCCATACATCTTGTGGGCACTGAGGCTCAAGAGGTCCACGCCCAGCGCGTCCACGTCCAACGGCAGCCTGCCCGCGGCCTGGGTGGCGTCGGTGTGCAGCAGCACGCCGCGCTCTTTGCAGAGTTGCCCGATGCGGGCCAGGGGCGTGATTGCGCCGATCTCGTTATTGGCCAGCATCAGCGAGACGAGGATCGTGTCCGGGCGGATGGCCGCGGCCACGTCCTCGACGCGGACCAGCCCGGCGCGGGGATCGGGGGCCGGGATCACCCCGAGCAGCGTCACCTCGAAGCCGTGCTGCTGGAGCCTGTGGAGCGGATCGAGAACCGCATGGTGCTCGGTGGCCGCGCTGACGATGTGGCGGCCGCGATCGGCGTACCGCTCCGCGACCCCCCGCAGCGCCAGGTTGTTGCTCTCGGTGGCGCCGCTGGTGAAGACGATCTCCCGGGGTTTGGCGGCCAGGGCGGCGGCGAACTGCTGCCGGGCCTGGTCCACCGCGGCCGTCGCCGCCCAGCCGAAACTGTGTGTGGTGCTGCCCGCGTTGCCGAACGCCCCGCGGAGATAGGGCAACATCGCCTCCAGCACCCGGCCGTCCAGCGGCGTGGTGGCGTGATGGTCGAAGTAGACGGGCAGGCGGAGCATCTTCAGGGGGGAGCGGCGAACAACGCCCTCATGCAAATCTGCGACCAGGTCTCGAAGCCCTCCATGTCGGCCAGGATCTCCGCGACCGGCCGGAAGGAGCACTCGGTAATGTCCGGCTCGCGCGGGCGGACGGCGGGGCGCTCCACGTCCACGAGGTGTACGAGCCCCAGGTGGACCCGGCCCACCTCGGTCTGGTCGTCGTTCAGCAGCCCGACGCAACGGATCGTGTAGGGCGCGTCGACGATCACCTCTTCGTCCAACTCGCGGCGCATGCCTTCTTCATAGGGGTTGCCGGCGCCGCGGCCGCCGGCGTCCAGCGTCGAGATGTGGCCGCCGATGCCCACGCTCCGCTTGCGGTGCAGCCGGCCTTCGCCCTGGCCGGTGCCGCGGGTGTACTGGAAGACCCAGGCCCGGCCGTCCGGCCCCGTGTGGCGAAAAATCAGGTAGGGAATCAATTGCTTGAAGCCCGGATCCCGCTCCATCTCCGGCCGGGGGCGGAAACGGATGTTTTGCGGGCTGGTCAACTCGCCCAGGTAGCGGTCCACCTCGCCCGAGAAGCCCTGGAAATAGCCCAGCCGGCGGAACAGCTCGGCCGGCACCACCAGAATCTGCTCGACGGGATAGGGTGCGCTCATAAGGTACCCGGCACCGGGCACCATGCCTTGCATGGTCGGTGTTTCGATGAGGACGGCACACGGAGTGTGCCTAATACATTGCTCATAGGATCAACATGGCGTCGCCGTAGCTGTAGAAGCGGTATCCTTCGCGGATGGCGTCGTCGTACGCCCGCATCACCAGCGCATCGCCGCCGAAGGTCCGCACGAGCACCAGCAGGGTGGTGCGCGGCAAGTGGAAGTTGGTCAGCAGGGCATCGACGGCGCGGAACTGGTAAGGCGGGCGGATGAAGAGGTCCGTGTAGCCGGTGAACGGCTGCAGGCTGCCGCCGGCGGCCGCGGTCTCCAACAGGCGGACCGCCGTGGTGCCGACGGCGATCACCCGGCCGCCGCCGCGGCGGCAAGCCGCGATCCGCTCCACGCTTTCCGGGCCGATGCTGCCCCACTCGGCGGCCAGCCGGTGCCCCTCCAGCGATTCGCTGCTGATGGGACGGAAGGTGCCCGGCCCCACGTGCAGCGTCAAGGCGCACAGCCCGATCCCCCCGTCCTCCAGCCGCCGCAAGAGCGCCCGGGTGAAGTGCAGGCCGGCCGTGGGCGCCGCAATCGCCCCCGGCCACCGCGCAAACACCGTCTGGTAGTCCTCCCGATCGGCCGGCAACATCTCGCCTTTGCGGATATACGGGGGCAGCGGGACCCGCCCCACCCGCCCCAACAAGGCCAACGCCTCTTCGCTCGTTTGCGGGCGGGCAATCCAACTGCCGTCGGGCTGTTGCACCCCCAGCCGCAGCGACACGTCCTCTTCTCCCTCGGCATCGATCAAGGTGATCGACTCCTCCGGCTGGAGTTTGCCGCGGGCCTTGCACAGGACCCGCCACAGCCCTCCCGGGGCCACCTCCAAAAACAGTCCCTCCCAGCGGCCCCCCGTCCGCTGCCGGCGACCTACGAGCCGGGCCGGGATCACCTGCGTATCGTTCAGCACCAGGCAGTCCCCCGGGCGAAGCAGCTCCGGCAGGTCGCGAACGTGCTGGTGGCGGAGCGACTGCTCTGCGCGCTCGACCACCAGGAGCCGCGCGTCCGCACGCGACTTGGCCGGCTCCTGCGCAATTCGCCCCCCCGGCAGCTTGTAGTCGTATCGCGCCGACTCGCTCATGCTCCCGCCCTGCCTGACCCTTCCAGAACAATTGGAGTATAGGCGCTGGCCCCCGTCGAGGGTAGGGGGAGGGTACGGAAGCCAACGTTCACGGGCTGGGGACGGGGTAGTGGCTGGTGGCGAGTGGCCGGTCACTAGTCACCTGTCACTAGCCACCAGCCCCTACTTCTCCGGCGACTGATGGTCGAAGAGCGTTAGCTCCAGGCAGCGGCCGACGTCGTCGATGTGCCGTGCCATGGCCGCGGCCGCAGCGGAGGCGTCGCCAGCCACTAGCGCATCGATGATGCCCCGGTGCCCAGCCAGCATCTCCCGGTGGACTGCAATCCGGGCGCCGATCGTCTCGGTGAGGGTCTCGAAAAGCGTCTGGTGCCGGCGGATCTCGTCGGCCAACCGCCCGTTGCCGCAGTGGTCGGTCAACAGTCCGTGAAGCCGCCGGTTGTGGGCAATCGAGATCGGCATCCACTCGTCCAAGACGCTCGGCGTTTGCTGGAGCAACGTTTCGACTTCGCACCTCAAAGAGCGTAACTGCGACAAATCGATCTGCCCGGCGGCGCACAAGGTTGCCTCGCGTTCGAGGATGCGACGGAGGTGGAATATCTCACGGAGTTCCTTGCAGCCGAATGGTTTGGCCACCGCCCCCCGATTATGGAGAATATCTACAACCCCCATCTACTCCAACTCGACGAGCGCCTCCCGGATCGGCGTGGCACTGACCCCAAGCCGCTCCGCCAACCGCTTGGCGACCAGGCGCGTGCCGGCCGACAGCTTTCCAGCCACGATAGCCGCGAGCAGGCGTTGCACCACGCGATGCCGCAGAGCCACGTTTGCCAACGGCTCGATCTTGTCGATGTTTGTATCGTCCATGCCCCCCTTAGTGTACCCAAATCGGCAGGAATGGCAAGCGTATTAGGAGGGATGCACGCTATTTGGCCGCTAGCCCCCCGTATAGAGTTACCGATCGCTGGTGGGCGGAGCCGAGAGGCGGCTCGATTCTTGCCAGTGGCGTCCCGCCCATGACAGGCGGTCGGCTAGGATTTCAGAGAGCACCGCTCCCGCAGCGCACCAGCGCTCGTTGTGGATCGCGTGGTGGGGAAAGAAATAAATCGAGATACCCGTCACCCTTGCACGGTTCCGGGGCCAAGAAATAAGCGGATGGGGAGGGATTCGAACCCCCGGTGGACTCGCGCCCACAGCGGTTTTCAAGACCGCCGCCTTAGACCACTCGGCCACCCATCCGATACCCACGTTTTCCCGATGTTTATTGACATTTCAGGGGTTGCGGTAGGATGGGTGTACAACTCCTACACCTTCTCATACACCGTACACCCGCCGCGTACAGCGCACACCTCAAGGAAACGTCCAACGTCCAAGCCTAGCAGAAAGCCCGGCACCGGCAAGAAGCCCGAGCCCAACTTCCCGCTGACGGTCCATCCCCGTGGGTGCTGGTGCAAGAAGATTCGCGGCCGGTCACGCGGAATCGGCCGCCCAGTTCGTCGAACTCGGTGCCGATGGGGCGGAGCTCGCTCATGGAACATGCTCCAATGCAAAACAAAAGGCCGGCCCGGCGGCGCGGGGCGGTGTACCGTTCTCCCCGCGCCGCGCTCGGTGAACCCCTTCACTTGGCCGGCTGGTTGTTTGGGGCCTCTGCCGCAGCGATTCTTGCTCCGGTTGGCGGGCTCCCTCAGGCGAGGTACAATGCGATGTATTCGCTGCCAGTGTCGCCCTGGGTTTCCCAAGCAGCCTGTCTTAACCCCTCATTCGGACACCGTGGCCGCCAGAGATTCTGTTGGCGGGGAGGGTGAGCATGAATCGGCTGGTGACGAATGTCTGCCTTGTAGCCGCAGTGGCGTTCTGGGGCGGTTACTTCTACTGGGCTTACCAGATGATTCGCGGGCGAAAGGAGGGCCTCCGACCGTTTGGCCGAGAGCTAGGATGGAACCCATTCAACATTTGTTTCCGACCCTCGCTGCTGACTGAGAAAGGTTTGCGAGCGAGATGGTGGTTCTTCGTTTGCTCGCTCGGCTTCGTACTCTGCATTTTCGGGGGACTGCTGGCAGGTGGTGCGTTCAGAGGGCAATGACACCGCCAGCCAACACCGCCTGGCCGCAGAGCCGCCTTCGGCGGACGCCCTGCCGGTGGTTCCGGCCTCCAAACCCTGGTAAAATGAAGCGTAGTTTGGGCCTGGCTGGCGGCGGACGGCACGGCGTCGGCCAGCCGCACCGTTGGTCGAGCGGTCCCTTCGCAGGCACTTGACGCGGCGGTTCCTCCCAGCGCCCCTCGGGTTCGCGTTCTGCTCCTGCTCCCCGTCGCTCGCCTTGGGCCGGCGGCTGATGGCACGGCGGGGACGGTTGACCATCAGCCCGTCCAACTGGGCGCCGACCGCCGAAAGCCGCGTGGACACGGCCTGCCGCAGCGGCGGCACTCGACCAGCACAGCCCCGGCCTTCCCGAAAACGGCGATCACTGACGGCGCACGCCACGGGTATTGAACCGAAGCCGGTAGGCCTTGGTCTTTTCGTTGTCAGGATAATGCTCGTCGGCGCGGTAGGGGTAGGCGCTCATCGCGTGGAAGGGCAAGGGCCCCACCGAATCCGGGTACGCCGTGTGCGGATCCATGTCCTTGCAGTAACTGTCGGTCTTCAGGATGAAGGTCCGCGACTTGCCCGGCGGCACCGGGCCGAAGGCGGCGACCGGAAAACGCAGCGTCACTTCCTCGCCCGGCCCCATGATGACGTAGCAATCGTCCGCGTCCTCGAGGAGCGCAGCAACCTCGCCCAAGCGGGTGTAGTCGCCCTCGATGGTCTTCCATGCCAAGCTGCGATCCAGGTTATGATAGTCGTAGAGGTTCGGCTGCCGCCCGTCCGGCGAATACTCGCGGGGATAGCCCAGAACGTGCAGGTCTGCGCTGCGGGCTGCCACTTCCTTGGAGAGCACGGCCTCGGGGAGGGCGGCCGCCAGGAAGATGCGGTCCCAATACAGCTCCATGTTGCTGGAAATCCGCAGGCGGCGATCGCTGGGAAGCACCTTGCCGGTCACGTCGAGCGTCATGGTATGGTTCAGCCCGGCCGGATAGCCCACTTCGTGGAACAGTTCCACCCAGCGGCCGCCGCGCAGCGCGTGAACACTCGGTGCCTTCAGCCGCAGACCGGCCTGGGCGGCGGCGAAGTTGCTGGAGGAATAGCCGTATTCCACCCAACCTTGCAGGAACAGGACCAGGCGCGTCCCGGGGGCCAGGTGCTTCAGGCGGTCGCCGAAATCCAAGTCCACGAAGTGCTCTTTCGCAAACCCCGTAAAACGCTGGTCCAGGTCCGTCGCGCCGGCATAGCGTCGATCCAAGCGGAGGAGTTGATCGGTGACGTCCACACCGCGGTGGTCCGTCGCGCGCACGGGCTCGATCGGCGGCCCTGTGCAGAAGACTTCAAAACGCGGCGGCGGGGCGTTGACAGCCATCATCCCGTTGGGAAAAACCGCCGTGCCGGCCGGATGATCGACGGCGATCAGCTTCGCCTCGTCGAAGTAGACCACTTCTTCCATCGGTTCCGTGACCTGTAGCACGTAGTCGCCCTGGATCGGCTCGAGGTGCGGCAGGCGGACGTATTCCAGCGGGTTCGGCGGAGCGTACTGCCCGGGCGCGACGAGGTATCCCAGGCCGCCCGCGCCGCCAAAGTCGGAGACGAACTGGTAATGCGAGCCGTCCCAGGCAAACAGGGTGGGACAGGAGGAAACCTTCCTCGGCAGCTCCTCGATCTTCGTCACGCGGTCGGCCGGAACGTCGACTTCCGCTTGCAGAACGCCGTCCGGCCAAACAATGCGCAACCACTCGACCTTGCTGTTGTCGGCGAGCCCCGCATGGACCCGCAGCGGCGGCATGGCCAGCGGGCCCGAAGAGGCACCGACCGAGTATTGCTGGTACAGCGTGCCGGCGCGAACCTCCACGCGGGCGCCGATCGCCGAGCTGTTGGAACGGGCCTTGTTGTCCTGCTTGCGCGCGCCGACCAGGTCCAGCTCGATCCAGTGTCCGCCGGGCGTGGTGTTTCGAATCAGCATGGGCGCGTCGCCGGCCGGGGCCAGCAGGATATCGCACCGCCCCGTGCCGCAGAAATCGGCCACGACACAGCTCGCATCACCCTTGGTCTGAATCGCGGCCAGCAGAAGCCCGCGATCCAGCTCCGCGGCATCCAGGAAGCGATCGCGCGGCCAGTCGTTCACCAGCAGCACGGGCCCGCGCGTGCCGTCCTTGCGGTGGGCGTCGGCGATCACGACGTCCAGACGGCCCTGGTTGCCCATGTCGGCGAACTGGCCCCCGCTGCCGCCCAGCGTGCCGAAAGCGTCGCGAAAGCCCTGGTGCTCTTCGAAGCGGAACCCGCCGCGATTGACGTAGAGATGGATGCCGTCTTTGGCGAAGACGAGCAGGTCGCGTTTTCCGTGCTTGCTGGGATCGCCGGAGGTCGCACTGATCACGTTGCGGACGTGCAAGCCCGTTGCGGCCGCGTCCAGCAGGTGGTATTTTCCGGCGCGATCGTTGACCCAGACGATGGGCTCTTTGCCGTTGGCCGGGAAGATCGCCAGGTCCATGTCGCGCCGATTGTCGAGATCGTCGCAGACCACCGCGGCGAGCGGGGTGTCCGGCAACTCCAGCCCAAGTTGGGCCGCCATGTCCGTGAAGGTTCCGTCGCGGTTGTTCCGGTAAACGCCGCAGGCGGCGGGCAGGGAGTCGCCGGCCGCCGGGACGGAGCCCTGCTTGAGGCGGAAAGCGAACAAGTCCAGATCGCCGTCGCTATCGATGTCCAGCAGGCGCGTGCAGACGGTGAAGGCGGCCGTCTCGGACAGCCCGGCCGCGGTCCGCCGCGCCAACTTCCCCTTGCCGTCACCGCTGAACAAGAGGCCCCCTGCCGCGGTTCCCAGCCAGAGGTCAAGACGGCCGGCATTGTCCACGTCGCCCAGGCAAGGCGAAACGCCTTTGTTCGTGACAGGCGTGCCCGCTGAGAAACGGCCCTGGCCGTCGTTGAGCCAGACGGAAGTGCTGCCCTCGGCGCCGGCGCCGCTGACGACCAGATCCAGGTGCCCGGCGCCGCCCAAGTCGCCGACTGCGATTCCCGGCAGTCCGACGGTCCCGCCGCTCCATTTCCAGGGGCACGCCGGAGTCGCAAGACGCTGCACGTCGGGAGAAAAGAGGATGCGGCGGCGTGCGGCGGGTTCCGCGCGCGGCAGCGGGAGGCTGTCGGCCCCCAGCGCGAGGTAATACTTGCCGGCCATTCCGTAAGTTTTCTGCACGGTGACCAGCCCGCCCGTGAGTTCGGCCGCATTGAGTTCCTTGAATCGTTCGAAAAGAGGCTCGGCTTTCTCCGCCTGGCCCGCGGCCTGATACAGCAGGGCCAGGCGGTAGACGGCCGACACAAACCCCGGATCAAGCTGGCGCGCCCGCTCGAACATTTTCATGGCCTCGTCGTTGCGGCCGAGCGCGGCCAGGGCCTCGCCGCACTTGTAGGCCACTGCCGGATCTTCCGTATCGTGCTGTTGGACGGCTTCGAAGCACGCCAGGGCCTTGGCGTTCTCGGCAACGTGTTGGTAGTAGAGGCCGAGGCAGAAGCGGGCGTGAAATTGGGTGGCGGGCGACTTCAATGCCGCCAGCAGCGCGTCCCGCGCCGCATCGAACTGGGCTGCCTTGCCTTCCATGCCCTGCATGTTCAAATAGGCCAGGCCCAGGTTGAAGCGGGCGGCGTCCCAATCAGGCTGGAGTTTCAAGACGGCCTCGAAAGCCTGCGCCGCTGCCGAGTAATTGTATTGCTCCAGCAGGGCTGCGCCGCGGTTGAACTCGCCCAGCGCGCTGAAAAAGGCGGGCCGCGCTGCAGCAGCCGGGGCCGCCGTTTCTGCGCGCGCAACCGGCGCCGCTTCGGGCGCGGTGAAAGCCGGTTCGCCGCCGCGCTTCTCAGGGCCGCAACCAGCAACGAGAATCGCCACGCCGAGAAGACCACAAAACGCACCCCGGAGCAGCCAGGATCGGCTGTCCTGGGCGACATATGGATCCGGCGATTTGTCCACCATTTTCACGGCCCGCCGCTCGACGAGAGCAAGAGAAGCTGCCCCAAGAACGACATTTGACCGGCAGCATGGGGCACTGTCAAGAGGAGAGGCGGGGCGTAGCCGGGGGCTTTTGGCAGCGAGCCGCAGGCGGCGCGTCGGCCGCAGTCCCGCCCCTTGACATCGCAGTCGCCAGCCGATACAATCGAGCTTACTCGTTCGCAATCGGCTGACTCTTTCGCCTGTCTGCCATCCCGAATCGTTTGCCTCCGTAGAGCCGCGGTGAGCGACCATGGCCGCGAAGTCTCCGTCTCGCCGTCGATCAAAACGACCGTCCGGCGCCAGGGTCCGCTGGTGGCTGGCGCCGGGAGTGGTGGCGTGCGTCGGCGTGACGTGGTTTGCAGTTCGTGCGGTCCTGCGCGGCGTCGATGCCGCGCGCCGCGAAAAGCCGGCGGAGGAAACGGTGGAGCGGCACGATGGCGCGGGCCCGCCCGCCGAGCAGGCGCCTGCGGATAGCTTGCAGCCCTCCCAGAGACCGTCGGGTCAGCCGCCTGCCAGCCAGACGGCAGGGACTTCCCCAGCCCGCGAGCTGCCGCCCTCCGATCCGGTCGCCGACGTCAAGGCGAAAGTCCAGGCCCTGCAACAGGAATCCCTGGCGGTTGCCAATCGCCTCCGCCAGGATTATCCCGACAATGTCGAGGCCCTCGGCCTGGTAGGCAAGGTCCGCTGCAGCCACGGCGACACGGCCCAGGCGATGGAGTGCTGGGAGCAGTGCTTGCGGCGCGACCCCACGCGCGACGACTTGTACGACGCGCTGGCAACGGTCGCCCTGCAGAGGGCGGAATACGAAAAGGCCGCAGACTGGTGTCGCAAGGGACTGGAGAAGAGCCCCGAGGCGCCGCACCTGCACGGGCATCTGGGCGAGGCGCTCTCCGACCTGGGCAGGCTCGCGGAGGCCGTGCCCGAATTGGAGCGAGAGACCAGGATCTCGCCCGCCTATGCCCAAGGGCACTTCTTGCTGGGGCAGGCTTACTCGCAGTTGCATGAGTACCAGAAAGCCAAGAGCTGCTACGAGGCCGCGATCAAGCTCCAACCCAACGACCGCCGGTACCATTACGCGCTGGCCAGCGCCTGCGCAAAGTTGGGGCTGGACGAGGAGGCCCAGCGGCACACCGACGATTTCTTGAAACTCGGCAAGGCGGACTGGCAGTACGTGACGAGCCACAGGGGTCCGCCTTACGACCTGAGCCACGCCCAGCAATCGACGGCGGAGACCTGCGGCGATGCCGCGGGCGTGTACCGCGGCCAGCGGAACTTCGCCAAGGCGGAAGAACTGCTGACCAGGGCGGCCGCTCTCGACCCGAAAAACTCGGGCTACCGCACGCGCCTGGCCTTGCTCTTCCTGGAGACCGGCCGCGACGCGAGGGCCGCCGACGTGTGCAGGCAGTTGATCGAGCTGGAACCGAACAACGTCGCCTACCACTTCAACCTGGGCGTCGTCTACGCGCGGATGAGACAGTTCGACGCCGCTAAGAGCATGGCGCAGCGGGCCCTGGAATTGGATCCGGACAATCCGCGTTGCAAGAAACTTTACGAACAACTGCAGAAGGTTCCCAAGTGAAAACAGGGCTTCCCCTGCGGCGGTGGCTGCACGCCCTGCCGCCGCGCTTCGGCATCCTGCCGGCCGTCCTGCCGCTGCTGCTGCTCCTGGCCGCGGCAGGCGCCGAAAGCCCCATCAGGTTCCGCGACGTGACGGCCCAGACCGGCATCGACTTCGTGCACACGCATGGCGGCAGCGGACGGAAGTACCTCGTGGAGGCAGTCGCGTCGGGCCTGGCCACGTTCGACTACGACAACGACGGAAAAATCGACATCTACTTCCTCAACGGCAGGCCGCTGGCGGGGACGAAAACCAAAGTGCAGCCGACCAACCGCCTCTATCGCAACCTGGGCGGGTTCCGCTTCAAAGACGTGACGGCCGAAGCGGGCGTCGGAGGAGGCGCGGGATACGGGCTGGGGGTGTGCGTCGGCGATTACGACAACGACGGGTACCAGGACCTCTACCTCAGCAACTACGGTGCTAACGTCCTGTACCACAATAACGGCAACGGGACATTCAGCGACGTGACGCAGAAGGCCGGAGTCGGCCGGGGGCACAAGGTCGGCGCCGGGGCTTGTTTCCTGGACTACGACAACGACGGCCGCCTGGACCTCTTTGCCGCCAACTACATCAAGTTCTCCGAGGCGAAACCCGTGGTGAACATGAAGCTGGGCTATCACATCTACCCCGGCCCCAAGGACTTCCTGCCCGAGCCCAGCAACTTGTTCCACAACAACGGCGACGGGACCTTCAGCGACGTCAGCCGGCAGTCGGGGATCGCGGCGCACGCTCGCACGGGCATGGGAACGATCTCGGCCGACTACAACGACGACGGCTACCCCGACATCTTCGTGGCCAACGACGTGGCCGGCAACTTCCTCTTCCGCAACAACCGCGACGGCACCTTCACCGACGTGGGGCTGACGGCAGGCGTCGCCTACAACATGCAGGGTATCGCGCACGCCAACATGGGCGTCGATTGCGCCGATTACGACCATCAAGGCCTGTTGAGCTTCTTCGTCACCGCCTACCAGACCGAGCCGGCCACGCTCTACAAGAACCTGGGCAACGGAACATTCGACGACGTCACGCTGCTGGCCGGGGCGGGGGCGTGCACGCTGCCCTACGTCACCTGGGGCTGCGGCTTCGTCGATTTCGACAACGACGGCCACCGCGACCTGTTCATCGTCTGCGGACACGTCGAGGACAACGTGGATCTCTTCGACGATACCACCTCGTACCGCTGCCGCAACATCGTGCTGCGGAACATGGGCAACGGAAAGTTCGTGGACGTCACCGACCAGTGCGGCGATGCCTTGAAACAAAAGCACGCCGGCCGCGGCGTGGCCTTCGACGACCTGGACAACCGTGGCCTCATCGACGTCGTCATCCTCAATTCCAACGACAAGCCCACGATCCTGAGAAACGAGTCGGTCACGGGAAACCACTGGATCCAAATCCGCCTCCAGGGCGTGAAAACCAACCGCGACGGCGTCGGGGCGCGGGTCTACGTCGTGGCAGGCGACCTGAAACAAATGGACGAGGTGCACAGCGGCCGGGGGTATCAGAGCCACTGGGGGACGCGGCTGCACTTCGGGCTGGCAAAGAACAAGCGCGTCGAGCGGATCGAGGTCCACTGGCCCCGCAGCGGCGTGGTGGACATCCTGGAAGACGTCCCGGCGGATCAGTTGTTGACGATCGTCGAGGGCAGCGCGCCGTCGAAGCTGCAGCCGCTTTTCGTTTATCCGCGGGTTGCGCGGTTGCCCGCGGACAAGTGAAACGCCTCGGGATACGATTGAGGATCGCAGTACGAAGGTCCCTTCATGAGCAGGCGAAAAGGCCGAAGAAGGGGTGGAGAACCGCACAAAGTCCCAAACCGGACCAGTGCCGGGCCGCCGCTAAGGACGGATGAGGCGGGTGGGGCGGCGGCATCTAGTCCGCCGCTGCCGGAGCAGCGCCGCGCCAGACGATGGCGAATGACCTGGTGGGTGCCACCGACTGCGGCGGCCTGCGTGGTTCTCGCGATCGTCGCCATGTGGGCGATTAGCTCGCGCGGCAGTGGCGGCTCCGGAGAGGAGTCTCGGCAACTGGAGGCGCAACGGTCACTGCCCGTCACGGAAGCGGAAATCCCGGGGGCTCCTGCCGCGGAATCGGATATTCCCGCGCCGCCCGTGCGCGACCAAGCGAAGGGGCGGGACCTGCCGGCTCCCGAGCCGCCGGTGGCCCGGCCGCGACGACCACAAGCCGATCCCACGGCCGAAGGCGAAACGGAGCCTCCCGCGAAGTCGACTTGGCCGTCCGATCAAGCAGCCGCTGTGCGCGCGGAAATCGAGGCCCTCAAGCAGGAATCGTTGCAGATTGCCGAGAGTCTGGTGCAAGAGTACCCCAACAGTACGGATGGTCTTGGACTTCTGGGCACGGTCTATGTCAATTGCGGCGAGAGCGCGAAAGCCTGGCAGTGTTGGGAACGGGTCTCGCGACGCGATCCCAAGCGGCCGGACGTTTACGCTGCGATGGCGGTGGTTGCGCTTCGCAAGGCAGAGTACGAGCAGGCTGCGGAACTCTGCCGCAAGGGACTCGCCAGCGCCGGCCGGATGCCGGAACTCCACCGCTACCTGGCGGAAGCGCTCAACGGCATGGGCCGGCCGGCGGAAGCCGTGAGCGAGCTGCAGCGTGCGATCCAGGCGGCACCGAACGACGGTGACAGCCATTATCTCTTGGGAATGTCCTATTCGCTGTTGAACGAGTATGAGAAGGCCAAGGCAAGCTACGAGCAGGCAGTCCGACTCCAGCCCGGCGCCCCGCGTTCTCATTATGGACTTGCCGTCGCTTGCGCGAAACTCGGGCTGGAAGAGCAGTCCCGGCAATCCATGGAGCGGTACCAGAAGCTGGAGGCCGAATCCATGGGACAGCAGCGGAGCCGCCGGGGCGTTGAATTTGACGCGCCCCGGTACCGTCGCATCCTGGCAGGAACCTGCTCGCTAGCGGCGTCCGTCTATTTCAGGTGCAACAGGCCGGAGAAGGCGGAAGCACTCCTGCGGCGGGGAGCCGCAGTCGACCCGCAAGACACGACCTGCCGGGTCGCACTGGCCCTGCTCTTCCTCCAGACCAAGCGCGAGCCGGCAGCGGTCGCAATCTGCAAGGAGTTGATCGAAATCGAGCCGAACCATGCCGAGCACTACTTGCACCTGGCCATGATCTATGCCCGCTTGCAGCAGTTCGATGCCGCACGTCTGGCGGCGCAGAAGGCGGTCGATCTTGCACCTGGCAACGAGGAGTGCCGCCGCACGCTGCAACAGCTCCAAGGGAGGAAGTGAACTCGTGCTTCTCGGGTCCGTTTTGCGCGGCTGGTTATTGGGTGGGTGTGCCGTCGCCCTGTTGAGCCGGCTCGCGGCCGCCCCGGCGAGGGCCGAGTGCCCCATCAAGTTCCGCGACGTGACCGCCCAGACCGGCATTGATTTCGTGCACACCGACGGCGGCAGCAACAGGAAGTATATCGTCGAGACCGTGACCGCCGGCCTGGCCCTGTTCGACTATGACAACGACGGAAAGACGGACATCTACTTCCTCAACGGCCGGCCGCTGGCGGGCACCAAGAGCACAGTGCAGCCCAAGAATCGTCTCTACCGCAACCTGGGTGGCTTCCGGTTCAAAGACGTGACGGATGAAGCGGGCGTAGGAGGGGGCGCCGGATATGGGCTGGGAGTGTGCGTCGGCGACTACGACAACGACGGCTACCAAGACCTTTACGTGAGCAACTATGGAGAGAACATCCTCTACCATAACAACGGCAACGGGACATTCACGGACGTGACGAAGAAGGCGGGCGTGGGGCGGGGACGCAAGGTCGGCGCCGGGGCCTGCTTCCTGGACTACGACAACGACGGCCACCTCGACCTCTTCGCGGCCAATTACCTGAAGTTCTCCGAAGCGAAACCCGTGGTGCAGACCGTCAGCGGCTTCCCCATCTATGCCGTCCCCTCACTCTACCCTCCCGAGACCCACAACTTGTTTCACAACAACGGCGATGGAACGTTTACGGACGTCAGTGCACGCGCGGGGTTTGCCGCCTGCTCGACCTACGGCATGGGGGTGATCGCGGCGGACTACGACGATGACGGCTACCCCGACATCTTTCTAGCCAACGACGTATCGCCAAACTCCCTGTTCCATAACGACAAGCGAGGGACGTTCAAGGACGTCGCACTCCTGGCGGGCGTCGCCTGCGACATCAACGGCCAGGCCAACGCCAACATGGGAGTGGACTGCGCGGACTACAACAATTCGGGCCTGCTCAGTTTCTATGTGACCAAGTACCAGAACCAGTTGGCCCTGCTCTTCAAGAACACGGGCCACGGCATGTTCCAGGACGTGACCTTGCCAAGCGGCGCAGGCAGCGGAACGCTCCCCTATGTCGCCTGGGGCTGCGGCTTCGTCGATTTCGACAACGACGGCCACCGCGACCTGTTCGTGGTCTGCGGCCACATACATGATAATGTCGAGTTGTTCGACGACACCACGTCCTACCGCTGCCGGTGCGTCGTGCTGAGGAACATGGGCAACGGCAAATTCGTCAACGTCACCGACCAGTGCGGCGACGTGGCGAAATTGAAGATGAGCGGCCGCGGCGTGGCCTTCGCCGACCTGGACAACCGTGGCCTCATCGACGTGGTCATCCTCAATTCCAACGACAAGCCCACGATCCTCCGAAACGAGTCGGTCACGGGAAACCACTGGATCCAGATCCGCCTCCAGGGCGTGAAAACCAACCGCGACGGCGTCGGGGCGCGGGTCTACGTCGTGGCAGGCGACCTGAAACAAATGGACGAGGTTCATAGCGGCCGGGGGTACCAGAGCCACTGGGGGACGCGGCTGCATTTCGGGCTGGCAAAGAACGAGCGCGTCGAGCGGATCGAGGTCCATTGGCCCCGCAGCGGCGTGGTGGACATCCTGGAAGACGTCCCGGCGGACCAGTTGCGCACGATCGTCGAGGGCAGCGCGCCGTCGAAGCTGAAACCGCTGTTCGTTTATCCTCGGGTGCCAGTATTGCCGGCCAGGAAGTGACCATCATGCGCAGACAGAATAGGCCGAGCCAGGGCGCAACACAAGGGCGCGGTCCATGGCGGAATCAGCCGCGCGGTGCGCGGAGACGGACGGGCTGGTGGTTGCTGCTGCCGGCGGTTTGTGCTGCGACTGCGGGTTCCGTCTGGGCAAATGGCTCTTCCCCGGACGCCGAGCGGACCGACGGGCTGCAGAAGACCGATGTCGCAGCGCGGCAAACCGTGCAGCGACTGCACGAGGAGCAGGAAACCAGCGCGATGCCGGCCTCGCCAACGCGCGGTGTGCGCGCGGGCCCGGCGGCGCACGCTGAATGCCCGATCCGCTTCCGCGACGTGACCGCCCAGACCGGCATCGATTTCGTTCATACCCACGGCGGCAGCGGACGGAAGTACATCGTGGAGGAGATGAGCGCGGGCCTGGCCACGTTCGACTACGACAACGACGGGAAAATCGACATCTACTTCCTCAACGGCCGGCCGCTGGCGGGGACGAAAACCAAAGCGCAGCCGACCAACCGCCTCTACCGCAACCTGGGCGGGTTCCGCTTCAAAGATGTGACGGATGAAGCAGGCGTCGGCGGCGGAGCGGGATACGGGCTGGGCGTCTGCGCCGGCGATTACGACAACGACGGCTACCAGGACCTGTACCTGAACAACTACGGCGAGAACATCTTGTACCATAACAACGGCGACGGGACGTTCACCGACGTGACGCAGAAGGCGGGCGTGGGGCGCGGGCACAAGGTCGGCGCCGGGGCCTGCTTTCTGGACTACGACAACGATGGTCTGCTGGACCTCTATGCGGCCAATTACGTGAAGTTCTCCGAAGAAAAGCCCGTCGTCATCATGCACAACGGCCAGCACGTCTACTCGAGTCCCAAAGACTACTCGCCGGAAACCCACAATCTGTTCCACAACAACGGCGACGGCACTTTCACGGACGTGAGCAAGAAAGCGGGGATCGCCGCGCATCCGGGCACCGGCATGGGCATGATCTCGGCCGATTATGACAACGACGGTTACCCCGACATCTTCGTGGCCAACGACGTGTCCCAGAACTTCCTCTTTCACAACAACCGGGACGGCACGTTCACGGAAGTCGCGCTGCGGGCCGGCGTAGCCCTGGACCTGAATGGCACCCCCCACGGCAACATGGGAGTGGACTGCGCGGATTACGACCACAGCGGCCTGCTGAGTTTCTTCGTGACGGCCTATCAAGGCGAGCTGAAGACGCTTTACAAGAACCTGGGCAACGGCACGTTCAACGACGTGACGCTGCCCAGCGGCGCAGGAGCAGGGTCGCTGCCCTACGTCACCTGGGGCTGCGGGTTCGTCGATTTCGATAACGACGGCCACCGCGACCTCTTTCTCGTCTGCGGGCACATCGACGACAACGTGGAAAAGTACGACGACACCACCTCCTACCGCTGCCGCAACGTCGTGCTGCGGAACATGGGCAACGGGAAATTCGTCAACGTCACCGACCAGTGCGGCGACGTGGCGAAACTCAGAATGAGCGGCCGCGGCGTGGCCTTCGACGACCTGGACAACCGTGGCCTCATCGACGTGGTCATCCTCAATTCCAACGACAAGCCCACGATCCTCCGAAACGAGTCGGTCACGGGAAACCACTGGATCCAGATCCGCCTCCGCGGCGTGAAAACCAACCGCGACGGCGTCGGGGCGCGGGTCTACGTGGTGGCCGGCGACCTCAAGCAGATGGACGAGGTGCACAGCGGCCGGGGATACCAGAGCCACTGGGGGACGCGGCTGCACTTCGGGCTGGCAAAGCACAAGCGCGTCGAGCGGATCGAGGTCCACTGGCCCCGCAGCGGCGTGGTGGACATCCTGGAAGACGTCCCGGCGGATCAGTTGTTGACGATCGTCGAGGGCAGCGCGCCGTCGAAGCTGCAGCCGCTTTTCGTTTATCCGCGGGTTGCGCGGTTGCCCGCGGACAAGTGAAACGCCTCGGGATACGATTGAGGATCGCAGTACGAAGGTCCCTTCATGAGCAGGCGAAAAGGCCGAAGAAGGGGTGGAGAACCGCACAAAGTCCCAAACCGGACCAGTGCCGGGCCGCCGCTAAGGACGGATGAGGCGGGTGGGGCGGCGGCATCTAGTCCGCCGCTGCCGGAGCAGCGCCGCGCCAGACGATGGCGAATGACCTGGTGGGTGCCACCGACTGCGGCGGCCTGCGTGGTTCTCGCGATCGTCGCCATGTGGGCGATTAGCTCGCGCGGCAGTGGCGGCTCCGGAGAGGAGTCTCGGCAACTGGAGGCGCAACGGTCACTGCCCGTCACGGAAGCGGAAATCCCGGGGGCTCCTGCCGCGGAATCGGATATTCCCGCGCCGCCCGTGCGCGACCAAGCGAAGGGGCGGGACCTGCCGGCTCCCGAGCCGCCGGTGGCCCGGCCGCGACGACCACAAGCCGATCCCACGGCCGAAGGCGAAACGGAGCCTCCCGCGAAGTCGACTTGGCCGTCCGATCAAGCAGCCGCTGTGCGCGCGGAAATCGAGGCCCTCAAGCAGGAATCGTTGCAGATTGCCGAGAGTCTGGTGCAAGAGTACCCCAACAGTACGGATGGTCTTGGACTTCTGGGCACGGTCTATGTCAATTGCGGCGAGAGCGCGAAAGCCTGGCAGTGTTGGGAACGGGTCTCGCGACGCGATCCCAAGCGGCCGGACGTTTACGCTGCGATGGCGGTGGTTGCGCTTCGCAAGGCAGAGTACGAGCAGGCTGCGGAACTCTGCCGCAAGGGACTCGCCAGCGCCGGCCGGATGCCGGAACTCCACCGCTACCTGGCGGAAGCGCTCAACGGCATGGGCCGGCCGGCGGAAGCCGTGAGCGAGCTGCAGCGTGCGATCCAGGCGGCACCGAACGACGGTGACAGCCATTATCTCTTGGGAATGTCCTATTCGCTGTTGAACGAGTATGAGAAGGCCAAGGCAAGCTACGAGCAGGCAGTCCGACTCCAGCCCGGCGCCCCGCGTTCTCATTATGGACTTGCCGTCGCTTGCGCGAAACTCGGGCTGGAAGAGCAGTCCCGGCAATCCATGGAGCGGTACCAGAAGCTGGAGGCCGAATCCATGGGACAGCAGCGGAGCCGCCGGGGCGTTGAATTTGACGCGCCCCGGTACCGTCGCATCCTGGCAGGAACCTGCTCGCTAGCGGCGTCCGTCTATTTCAGGTGCAACAGGCCGGAGAAGGCGGAAGCACTCCTGCGGCGGGGAGCCGCAGTCGACCCGCAAGACACGACCTGCCGGGTCGCACTGGCCCTGCTCTTCCTCCAGACCAAGCGCGAGCCGGCAGCGGTCGCAATCTGCAAGGAGTTGATCGAAATCGAGCCGAACCATGCCGAGCACTACTTGCACCTGGCCATGATCTATGCCCGCTTGCAGCAGTTCGATGCCGCACGTCTGGCGGCGCAGAAGGCGGTCGATCTTGCACCTGGCAACGAGGAGTGCCGCCGCACGCTGCAACAGCTCCAAGGGAGGAAGTGAACTCGTGCTTCTCGGGTCCGTTTTGCGCGGCTGGTTATTGGGTGGGTGTGCCGTCGCCCTGTTGAGCCGGCTCGCGGCCGCCCCGGCGAGGGCCGAGTGCCCCATCAAGTTCCGCGACGTGACCGCCCAGACCGGCATTGATTTCGTGCACACCGACGGCGGCAGCAACAGGAAGTATATCGTCGAGACCGTGACCGCCGGCCTGGCCCTGTTCGACTATGACAACGACGGAAAGACGGACATCTACTTCCTCAACGGCCGGCCGCTGGCGGGCACCAAGAGCACAGTGCAGCCCAAGAATCGTCTCTACCGCAACCTGGGTGGCTTCCGGTTCAAAGACGTGACGGATGAAGCGGGCGTAGGAGGGGGCGCCGGATATGGGCTGGGAGTGTGCGTCGGCGACTACGACAACGACGGCTACCAAGACCTTTACGTGAGCAACTATGGAGAGAACATCCTCTACCATAACAACGGCAACGGGACATTCACGGACGTGACGAAGAAGGCGGGCGTGGGGCGGGGACGCAAGGTCGGCGCCGGGGCCTGCTTCCTGGACTACGACAACGACGGCCACCTCGACCTCTTCGCGGCCAATTACCTGAAGTTCTCCGAAGCGAAACCCGTGGTGCAGACCGTCAGCGGCTTCCCCATCTATGCCGTCCCCTCACTCTACCCTCCCGAGACCCACAACTTGTTTCACAACAACGGCGATGGAACGTTTACGGACGTCAGTGCACGCGCGGGGTTTGCCGCCTGCTCGACCTACGGCATGGGGGTGATCGCGGCGGACTACGACGATGACGGCTACCCCGACATCTTTCTAGCCAACGACGTATCGCCAAACTCCCTGTTCCATAACGACAAGCGAGGGACGTTCAAGGACGTCGCACTCCTGGCGGGCGTCGCCTGCGACATCAACGGCCAGGCCAACGCCAACATGGGAGTGGACTGCGCGGACTACAACAATTCGGGCCTGCTCAGTTTCTATGTGACCAAGTACCAGAACCAGTTGGCCCTGCTCTTCAAGAACACGGGCCACGGCATGTTCCAGGACGTGACCTTGCCAAGCGGCGCAGGCAGCGGAACGCTCCCCTATGTCGCCTGGGGCTGCGGCTTCGTCGATTTCGACAACGACGGCCACCGCGACCTGTTCGTGGTCTGCGGCCACATACATGATAATGTCGAGTTGTTCGACGACACCACGTCCTACCGCTGCCGGTGCGTCGTGCTGAGGAACATGGGCAACGGCAAATTCGTCAACGTCACCGACCAGTGCGGCGACGTGGCGAAATTGAAGATGAGCGGCCGCGGCGTGGCCTTCGCCGACCTGGACAACCGTGGCCTCATCGACGTGGTCATCCTCAATTCCAACGACAAGCCCACGATCCTCCGAAACGAGTCGGTCACGGGAAACCACTGGATCCAGATCCGCCTCCAGGGCGTGAAAACCAACCGCGACGGCGTCGGGGCGCGGGTCTACGTCGTGGCAGGCGACCTGAAACAAATGGACGAGGTTCATAGCGGCCGGGGGTACCAGAGCCACTGGGGGACGCGGCTGCATTTCGGGCTGGCAAAGAACGAGCGCGTCGAGCGGATCGAGGTCCATTGGCCCCGCAGCGGCGTGGTGGACATCCTGGAAGACGTCCCGGCGGACCAGTTGCGCACGATCGTCGAGGGCAGCGCGCCGTCGAAGCTGAAACCGCTGTTCGTTTATCCTCGGGTGCCAGTATTGCCGGCCAGGAAGTGACCATCATGCGCAGACAGAATAGGCCGAGCCAGGGCGCAACACAAGGGCGCGGTCCATGGCGGAATCAGCCGCGCGGTGCGCGGAGACGGACGGGCTGGTGGTTGCTGCTGCCGGCGGTTTGTGCTGCGACTGCGGGTTCCGTCTGGGCAAATGGCTCTTCCCCGGACGCCGAGCGGACCGACGGGCTGCAGAAGACCGATGTCGCAGCGCGGCAAACCGTGCAGCGACTGCACGAGGAGCAGGAAACCAGCGCGATGCCGGCCTCGCCAACGCGCGGTGTGCGCGCGGGCCCGGCGGCGCACGCTGAATGCCCGATCCGCTTCCGCGACGTGACCGCCCAGACCGGCATCGATTTCGTTCATACCCACGGCGGCAGCGGACGGAAGTACATCGTGGAGGAGATGAGCGCGGGCCTGGCCACGTTCGACTACGACAACGACGGGAAAATCGACATCTACTTCCTCAACGGCCGGCCGCTGGCGGGGACGAAAACCAAAGCGCAGCCGACCAACCGCCTCTACCGCAACCTGGGCGGGTTCCGCTTCAAAGATGTGACGGATGAAGCAGGCGTCGGCGGCGGAGCGGGATACGGGCTGGGCGTCTGCGCCGGCGATTACGACAACGACGGCTACCAGGACCTGTACCTGAACAACTACGGCGAGAACATCTTGTACCATAACAACGGCGACGGGACGTTCACCGACGTGACGCAGAAGGCGGGCGTGGGGCGCGGGCACAAGGTCGGCGCCGGGGCCTGCTTTCTGGACTACGACAACGATGGTCTGCTGGACCTCTATGCGGCCAATTACGTGAAGTTCTCCGAAGAAAAGCCCGTCGTCATCATGCACAACGGCCAGCACGTCTACTCGAGTCCCAAAGACTACTCGCCGGAAACCCACAATCTGTTCCACAACAACGGCGACGGCACTTTCACGGACGTGAGCAAGAAAGCGGGGATCGCCGCGCATCCGGGCACCGGCATGGGCATGATCTCGGCCGATTATGACAACGACGGTTACCCCGACATCTTCGTGGCCAACGACGTGTCCCAGAACTTCCTCTTTCACAACAACCGGGACGGCACGTTCACGGAAGTCGCGCTGCGGGCCGGCGTAGCCCTGGACCTGAATGGCACCCCCCACGGCAACATGGGAGTGGACTGCGCGGATTACGACCACAGCGGCCTGCTGAGTTTCTTCGTGACGGCCTATCAAGGCGAGCTGAAGACGCTTTACAAGAACCTGGGCAACGGCACGTTCAACGACGTGACGCTGCCCAGCGGCGCAGGAGCAGGGTCGCTGCCCTACGTCACCTGGGGCTGCGGGTTCGTCGATTTCGATAACGACGGCCACCGCGACCTCTTTCTCGTCTGCGGGCACATCGACGACAACGTGGAAAAGTACGACGACACCACCTCCTACCGCTGCCGCAACGTCGTGCTGCGGAACATGGGCAACGGGAAATTCGTCAACGTCACCGACCAGTGCGGCGACGTGGCGAAACTCAGAATGAGCGGCCGCGGCGTGGCCTTCGACGACCTGGACAACCGTGGCCTCATCGACGTGGTCATCCTCAATTCCAACGACAAGCCCACGATCCTCCGAAACGAGTCGGTCAGCGGAAACCACTGGATCCAGATCCGCCTCCAGGGCGTGAAAACCAACCGCGACGGCGTCGGGGCGCGGGTCTACGTGGTGGCCGGCGACCTCAAGCAGATGGACGAGGTGCACAGCGGCCGGGGGTACCAGAGCCACTGGGGGACGCGGCTGCACTTCGGCCTGGCCAAGAACAAGCGGGTCGAGCGGATCGAGGTCCACTGGCCCCGCAGCGGCCTGGTGGACATCCTGGAAGACGTTCCGGCGGACCAGTTGCTCGTGATCGTCGAGGGCAGCGCACCGTCGAAGCTGAAGCCGCAATTCGTTTATCCGCGGGCTGCGATGCTGCCCGCGCAGAAGTGAGGCGCCCCGCGCTCGCCTTTGTGGTGCAGGCGTTCTGCGGGCATTTTTCCGTCGCAGGCGAGACGCCTGCACCACAAGACCTGAGCAAGTTGCTCTGTTAGGGCGGCTGATCGGCCGGCCGCCGCACCGGGGGGGCCGGCACGTCGTCAGCGCGAGCGGAGCGGTAGGATGCCAGGCGGCCCTCGATTTGCTTGGCCAACTGGAGCTTTCCCGCGGCGGCGGCCAGCCGGGCGGCCTTTTCCGCCGCGGCGATCGCCTCGGGGAGGCGCCCCGCCGCGGCATAGGCGGCCGCCAGGCTGTCGAGGCCATCCAGCGAGTCCGGGTCGGCCTGGGCGGCGCGTTCGCATTTTCGCACCTTGGCTTCTGCTTCCTGCCCGCGCAGCATGGTCTCGGCCTGTTGCAGATTGAGGCGGGCCCCGGAATAAGTCGGCATGAGTTGCAGCACCCGCTCAAACTGCGGAATGGCCTCCTCCGCTTTACCTGCTTTGAGCAATGCAGCCCCGAGACGGTTGTGGGCGGTTGCGAACTGGGGCAAGCCCTCCGCGGCCTTGCGGTAATGGGCGATGGCTTCGTCGACGCGGCCACGCTTGTCAAGCTCGATGGCCAGGTTGTAGTGGGCCGCCGCCGACTTGGGATCGAGACGCAGGGCTTGCCGGAAGTGGGCGACGGCTTCCTCCGCCCGTCCCAGCCTTCCCAGCAAGGTGCCCAGGTTGTTGTGGGCCTCGACCAGCTCCGGCTTCAATTCGAGCGCCCGCCGGAGATGCGACATCGCCTCCTCCGGCCGCCCCACGTTGTCCAGGGCGTTGCCGAGGCGGCAGTGGGCCTCGGCATGGTCCGCATCGAGGCGCAGGGTCTGCTCGTAGTAGGAAATCGCCTCGTTCCATTTTCCCATTTTGGCCAGGACGAAGCCCAGGCTGAAATTCCCCTCCAAGCTGCGCGGATTCAGCGCGAGGACCCGGCGGAACACGCGCTCCGCGCTCTCCCAATCCTTGGCGTGGGCGAACGCGTCGCCCACGCGCCAGTGCGAATGCTCGTCCATGAACTGCTCGCGGATCCGGGCGATGGCGTCGGGCGGCTGGTTGACGAACTCGGGAATGTTGGCCGCCCGCTCCGGGGCCGTGAAGCGATCGAGGACCACCGCCGGCGCGCTGTCGCCATGTTCGTCGATGTGCGTCAAAAAAAGCTGCGTGTAAGGGCCGTTGAGCTTGGACGAAAACACCAGCCATTTGCCGTTGGGCGACCAACTGTGCCAGGAGTTCATGCGGCGCGTGTTGCAGCGCAGGCGGCGGCCCTCGCCCCCCGCGGCCGGCATGATCCAGAGCTCGCTGTCCGGCTGCAACAGCATGAAACTCCTGGCCTTGCAGAACACGATCCAGCGGCCGTCGGGGGAGAACTTGGGGAAGTAGTTGCTCATGCCGTTGTTCGATGCGCCGGGAATCGGCTCGGCCTTTCCGCCCCGACCCTGGTTGAAGGGCACGCGGTACAAATCGTAGAGGAAGGTCCGCCCGCCCTTGAGAAACTCCTCCGCCTCCCCCGCCGGCACCACCACCGAGCGGAGCTTGCGCAGGCTCTCCGGATCGTAGGCCTTGCTGCGGCTGCGGGCGAAGACGATTGTCTGGCCGTCGGGGCTCCAGGTGGCGTTGGTCTGCACCAAGTCCGGATCGTCGGCCCCCGGCAAAGCGTGGAAGCTCCTGGCCTGCCGGTCGTAGATCGCCAAGATGCCCTTGATCAGGAAGAACAACTGGGAGAACATCAAGTCCGGCCGGTAAACTGCCAGCGCCCGGTCCTTGACCGTGCCCGCCACGTACCGCCCGTCGGGCGAGATCTGGCATAGCAGGCCGAATGTTACCTGCCCGTCCTCCCGCCTGAACTCGTTCCAATTGACGATCTTCAGCGGGTCGAGGACCATTTCCTTGGCCACCGGTGCGATGGCGTAGCCGCCCTTCTGATTGCCGGAATCCACCTCCATGGCCAGCGTGCCGCCGTCGCGGCTGAAGGAGTGGCAGTTGCCGCAGACGGGCAGCTTTTCCAGCACGATCGGCGGCGGCTGGCGCGCGGAGACCGGGCCAAACCGCCAGCGGATCTGCCCGGCCGGGTCCTTGACCGCCGTTTCGAACGGCAGGTTCACCTCGCGGAAGAAAATCGGCGCGCCGACGGGGTCTGCCGACGTGCGGATGCGAACCGTTCCGCTGGAGAGGATCTTCCCCGTCGCCGGCCCCTTGACGCCCAAGACCGTGACCCTGGCCGGCCGCCCGACCGATCGCGCGGTCACGTCGCTCCACTGTTGCGGCGAGGGCGTCCACTGGCTGGTGCGGGTGAAGGCCTTGATCGGCTGCGTCCCGTCGGCAAACTCGATCAGCACGCACCAGCCGTCCGCCTCCGGGTGCGGATCCCGCCAGCGGAACGTCGGCTCGGCGATCTCCGCAGGAAAGACCGTTTCGTCCAGTGGATAGGTAATCTCCAGATTGCCGCGGTCCTGCCCCGGCGTAGCCGGATAGGCGGCCCAGACGACCCCCTCGGGACGTGGCGCGAACATGCCGCGCCATAGGCCGCGGCTCGACCATGCGATCAGCAGCAGAGCCGCCACGCCACCGCAGAGCAGGCCGACAAGGAGCCTTGCTCGAACCAAGGGGGTCCTGTTTCCCGCCGGTCCCGAGGGGAGCTGCGATTTATCCGGCGGCGCCGGCGTCGGCCCGGCCTGGTTTCGATTGCGCCTCTCGCCACGATTCCGCCGCCGCGACATCGTCTCGGCTCCTGGTCCCGATTCAATTGTTATTCATTATACTCCCTTGCGGACGGGTTGTCATAACACCGTCCACGTTTTGAGCGCATATTGTAAAACCCTGCGAAAAAGCCCGCGACGGCGGCGCCTCCTAGTTGGGCGATCACCGTTGGCCCAGAATACCAGAGCCACTGGGGGACGCGCCTGCACTTCGGCCTGGCAAAGAACAAGCGGGTCGAGCGGATCGAGGTCCACTGGCCGCGCAGCGGTGCGGTCGACATCCTGGAAGACGCCCCGGCGGACCAGTTGCCAACGATCGTCGAGGGCAGCGCGCCGTCGAAGCTGAAGCCGCAGTTCGTCTATCCGCGGGTTGCACCCGCCAAGTGAGGCGTCCGGGCGTGCGACGCGCCTACACGTACTCCCAGTCCTTCAGCCACTGGTAATGGCTGGGCAGGCTGGCCCAGGCCCGGTCCATGGCCCGATCCAATTCGGCTTTCTCGTCCTTATCCAATTCGCGCCGCTCTTTCACGGCCAGGACGGCGTTGTCGACCTGCTGCCGGGTGATCAGCCCGGGAATGGGAGCGGTAATCGCCGGATTGCAGAGGATATGGCGGAGGGCCAGCCGCGCGATCTTGTTGTTCTCTTCGGCGTTCTTGCCGTCGAACGAATCCTCCAGCTTGAAGACCGAATTGCTGGCAAACGGCTTGATGCCGAACCAGCCCACGTCGAGCTTTTTCATCGCCGCCCACAGCCCGCTCTCGTCGCTCACGATCTTGGTCTTCGCGGTATAAGGCGTGCAGATCACGTCGAGCTGCCCCGGGAACTTCGCGATCAGCCGCTTGATGTGCGGCCGGTCGTGCGAGGAGATTCCGGTGAAGCGGGCCTTGCCGCTCTTCTTGGCCCATGCCAGGGCATCGGCCATTTGCTCCATCTCGTCGTCGGCGTGCGCGCTGCTCCCTTCATGGCAGGTAACGCGCCACAAGTCGACGTACTCCAGGCCGGCCTGCTTCAAACCGTTGTCGAAGCACTCCTTGAGCTTCTTGGTGATCCAGCCCGCTTCCAGCGGCTTGCCGGCTTTCTTGGCGTTGGCCCACTGCGGGCCCAGGCCGCGCATCTCGCCCTCGCACCAGGAATAGCCCAAGTACATCTTGTCGCGGCGGCCCTTCAAGGCTTTTGCATAGGCCAGCACTTCGCAGCCCACGCAAGCGTCGATATAGTTGATGCCGCGCTCGATGCAGCGGGTGACGACGTCGTAGCGGTTCTCCTCGAACTTGGGGTTGCCCAGTCCCACGCCCATCCAGTTGGCGCCCTGCTTGACCCGCGGCACGGCCAGCTCGATCCGCTTCCAGTGCCCGCCCATGCACACCGCCGAGACCATCAGGTTGGTCCTGCCGCAGCGGCGGTACTCCATGTCGGGGTTGTAGTTGAGGATTTTGCCGGTGTCGGCCTTGTCCGGATTGCCAGCCTGGACCGTATAGGTGGGCGTCAGGCCCACGGCGACCGCCGCGGCGGCCAGCGCGCCGTCGCGCACAAACTCTCTCCGGGTAACTCGCATGTGTGCCATGAAGATTCTCCTTTGGTTTGCCGAATGCAGACGATCAAGGCGGGCAAGCAAGAACGCACTTTGCAAGCATACCGATCCTACCAGGTAAACACCCCGCTTGTCAAGGCGCGTTGGGCCGGCTGTTGGACGGGCACCGGGCCCGCTCGGCTAATCATTCCGTTCCCGTTCCACGTCAAGGGGTTGCGGGATTGGATGCCGGACCGTCTGCGGAGCCGGGTAGAATAACGCAGACTGAGCTTTTGCGAGGGACACAGGAAGCACCACGGTGGCCCCGGCCGGCACAACGGCCGTCAGCCTCAGACCGCCGAATCGCGGCGTGTGCGGGGGCGAGGCGACGGCTGCCGTAACGGGCTCATCCGTCGGATTGTGGACCTCCAGGTACGGCGTGCGGCCGGCGGCCAGTCCGTCACAGACCAGCGTCAAGCGGAGTGCTTTCTTGTCGCACACGAAGACGTTACCCGCCCAGATGGTCGCCCCGGCGTCGACGTTCTCCTGGAACCAGGCACTGCCTTGGGCCACGCCGACGAAACGGAAGAAGGGCCGGGCCGTGCTGTAGACGGCCGCGCAGCCGTTGTCTTCGATACCCCGCAGGCGGATGGGCAGGTCGATGATGGTCCGCTGCGGCTGGACGCGGAAAGCGGCCTCGCCCGCTTCGGCCTGGACCGTGAGGAACATTTCCCGGCCCGCCGGCGAGCCGGCGTCGAACGACACGCGGACGTTGTTTGGGCCGACGCGCAGGCCGAAACTCTCGGCCACCTCCTGCAACGCGGCGACGTAGCGCTGCGGCTCCAGCCGCGGGCCGCCCAAGGTGGCTATGCCGAAGCGGTAGCCGATCTCGCTGCCCGCGCGCACCCGTTGCCCCGCTTGCCCGAGACCCACCTGCAGTTGGTTCACGCGGCCGGTGGCCGGGTCGGGCACCAGGGCGTAG
>Ga0326727_10003561_pt1 | contig 49440 bp, 48 predicted proteins | sample MB2enrmetagenome_FD_207643 | JGI IMG/M metagenome (GOLD analysis project Ga0326727, IMG submission 207643) | Lab enriched peat soil microbial communities from McLean, Ithaca, NY, United States - MB29MY | ecosystem: Environmental > Terrestrial > Soil > Wetlands > Peat | place: USA: New York... | reverse complement strand
CCCGCCGCGCCCTCGCGCACCTCACCGTTAGCGTCGTTGAGCGCTCTTATCAACGGCTCCACGGCTCGGTCATCACCGATCGTGCCGAGGGCCTCTGCGGCTTTCCTGCGCACATCACTGTTCGCGTCGTTGAGCGCTCTTATCAACGGTTCAACAGCAGGTTCACCGATCTCGCCAAGGGCCCCCGCCGCGCTCTTGCGCACCTCACTGTTCGCGTCGTTGAGCACTCTTATCAACGGCTCAACGGCTCTGCCATCACCGATCTTACCAAGGGCCTCCGCCGCGCCCTCGCGCACTCGATAATCCGAGTCTCCGAGCACTTTTATCAGCGGCTCAACGGCCGCTTCACCGATCTCAACGCACTTATCCCATCGTCTTTTCACTGTCCAGTAGGCGGCCGCTGCCTCATCCCTGCCCGGAGTCCACCCAAGCTTGCCGAGGGCCTCCGCAGCGCTCACGCGTACATACTCACTTGTGTCGTTGAGCGCCTTTATCAACGGCTCAACGGCCGCTTCACCGATCGTGCTAAGGGCCCCCGCAGCGCTCACGCGCACGTCACTGTCCGCGTCGTTGAGCGCCTTTATCAACGGCTCAACGGCTCTGCCATCGCCGATCGTGCCAAGGGCCTCCGCAGCTTTCCTGCGCACAAGCCAATCCGAGTCGTTGAGCGCCTTTATCAACGGCTCAACGGCTCTGCCATCGCCGATCGTGCCAAGGGCCTCCGCAGCGGCCCTGCGAACATCACTACTCTGCTGATACCCTAATGTCTTGATGAGCCTTTTGACGTCTCGCTTCTCCTTCATTTTTTGCACGTTTGGCGTGCCGAACCCGAAGACCACGAATATCGCACCTCAAATATCATATCTTAACACGGCGATATATCAGGATGCCGCTGCCTTGCCAAGCATCTCGAACTCCCCGGATCGACGCGGTCTTAGAACGCTTGTGATGGGTGCCATCGTCGCTGCGGCAGACGGCATGCCTGAGTTTATAGCGACAGAAGCTTCTCCGATGTTGACAACGGGCGTCGTGCTCTTTTTTAGCCGCTCACTAGTCACGGAATGGTTTCATTACCTTAAGGAAGGTCTTTCAGGGACGCGACGGGCACACGGGAACGACTGTGCCGAACGCGTCAAGGAGACGGTGCACGGTGCAGGCGTCGTGAAGGGGTCTTACCACTCTTCTTCCTCTTTCCTTTCACTTTCGGCGCGTTCTTGATGCTCGACGGAACGTAGGCTGAGAGGCGCCTCCCCTTCCTCCCAATCCTGTCGTTATACGTCGCGGCGCCCGGCGCGGGAACGCTCTCAGGAATTGGGACAAACTCGAATGATCCGTCGTCAAATATGGGAGCGAGCGTCCCTCCGCACCCCTTATCGATACCGACGCGCAGCAATAGTGCCTTCATAGCAGCCCTATAGGTGAGACGTACCCGAATAAATCTTGCCCTGTGCTTCTGAGCCGCGGTATCGAACGGAAACATGTGTTGCACTGTAAACAATTCGACCGTCAAAAAGAAACAGTAATGAGGACGAATATCGTGCAACTTTCAGGGTTAAAAAACACTGGGGGATTCAGAAATGAGCAACCAACAACCAGAGCCGAGGAAGATATACGAGTCTATCGCCGTGCCTGTCGTGTGGCTCCTTTTCCTCGCGCTATGGCTATTCTATTATGCAAGCAGCTTCAGCATTCTGCAAAACATCGGTGTCTTTCTGCTATCGTTCGCTGTTGCGGGGGTAATAGAGGTCATCGTGTGGGTTCCGTGGGCCATGAAACACGCCGATCAAGGTTAGCACTAGCGCGAAGAATCAACGAAAGCAGCACGAGCGCGGCTCTGTCCCACTAGTTCACTAGTGGCCGTCAGGCGTGTTGGCCGCGCAGCCACATAAACAGAGGAGGGTGCGAAGCAGTGAGATGCATTGCTTTCTTGCGCGGAATCAACGTCAGCGGTCGAAAAACCGCACCTATGACGGATGTAAAAAGGGCTTTTGAATCGTTGAGTTTTGAAAACGTGAGAACGTACGCTCAGAGTGGCAATATCATTTTCGACTGCGGGCGTGCGGAAACTGCAAAAATGGCCCCATTTGTTGAAGAGAAATTGCGCGAAACCTTTGGGTTTTCGACAAACGTGCTCATCAGGACGCAGCGCGAACTCGAAAAAATCATCGAAAATAATCCGCTTATCGGTAGCGCAGATACAGAGCTTGAAAAGCTGTACGTCACCTTTTTGTCAGACAGGCCGGACGAAACGGTCGCGTCAACCCTAGACATACAACTAGACGAAGGTGAGAAGTTCGTAATTGTTGGCACAGAAGTGTATCTCTATTGCCCGAACGGGTATGCCAGGACAAAACTGAACAATGCTATGTTCGAAACGAAGCTAAAAACCGTAGCAACAACGAGGAATTGGAAAACGGTAAACAAATTGCTCATCATTTCAAAATTAAGCTAGTGCGGCAAGTTGGGATCAACCCGTTGGAAATTGCGAGGAGTCTGTGACGCGGCGCCGAAGCTCTCCCGATACGTTTTTTTGGTCGTGAAGGACACGCGCCGCCAGAGCAGGTCGTGTGGTGCGATGTTAACTTTGGGTTTCGAGACGGTCACGTGCCCCCGGCCGTTGCCTCGACTTCAAGCATGTACGCGCGCAAGCGTATCTGCCCGCTTCGGTCTGCGGGTGACAGCTCGATGCAGCGCTGTACGACCTCGTTAAGAAAGGCGTCGCGCTTCTGCGCAGGAATCTGGTCGGTGTATCGGTGCCACGTCGATCGTGCGTATCCCTTGAGCGCGTCGGCATCCCGGTGCATTACCTTTTCGTTGACGAACTTGAAGCGCCGCAGCACAAAGCCGGCGTCGGTAAGCAGTTGTTCGCACTCGTCCGCACTATACGCCCTGCGCTGCTCGAATCCATCAAAATACGTTCCCCACGTCGGACGGCCCATGACCTCTTTTCGCGCTATGTGCAGCGGCGACCTGATCCGTGCTGTGGCGTGTCGTTTTGCCACGATCTGAGCCGCAAAGCGCCCACCAGGCGTGAGGCTTTGCTTGATGCTGCGCAGCGTAATCGGTAGGTCTTTGACCCAATGGAGCGACGCAAACGCGACGACGACGTCAAACTCGTTGCGGAACGTGAGCTTCGCTGCGTCTCCATAACGAAATGACAGGTTGGGATGCGCCGACGGGGGAAACATCATCCGGGCGAATGCGATCATGTCGGGAGAGACGTCAATGCCGAGCACAGAGCCGTTCGGCACTCGTGTGGCAAGCTCGGCTGTCACCTTTCCGTCGCCACAGCCGACGTCCAAGATGCGCTCGTCACCGTTGAGCCGAAGCCTTTCGAGTAATCCAAGCGCGAGCGCGTACTGTGGGTAGGAGTACTCGTAATAGTCGGCGGGGTCCCATGTCTCCGTCATCTCACGCCTCTCTCAACATAATACGTCGTGTCGTCTCTTGATTGTAGCTGTGTTATCGTGGTAAGTAGCACAACAGTGTATCTCTGCTGCCCGAACGTATGCCGGACAACGCTTAACACCGCGATGTTCGAAACGAAGAAAATCGTAGCAACAACCAGGAATTTGAAAACGATAAACGAATTGCTCTTCTTTTCGAAATTAAGCTAGTGCGGCACACTGAGACAACCGAGTTGAGAATTGCAAGGATTCTGTCACAAGGCGACGAGCATCGTAAATGAGAACGGGCGCCTATAGCAACAGTGTGTTCTACGCACCCAAAAGGCCCTTCGCAAACGCACGGGCGTTCTCGGGATCCTTTTCGTCCGGATGTCCCCTGTTTTTACCGCCAATAAACGCGAGCGCCCCTTTCCAGTCTCTGTTCAGTCGAAGCGCACCCGCAAACTCGCCAAAGCAGGTGAACTCGCCGACGATGTGACAGCCTTTCTCCGTTAACTTTTCCTTAATGAGCTTGTGGTTGACCTCTCGAACGTTGCCGCAGGTCGAAAAAACGAAGACGCTCTTGTCCATCGCAGGCATTGCTTCGATCAGTTCGATCAGTGCCTTGTGATGCTTTAAGCCATAGATGCCCGAGCCAAAGCCAAGGAGGTCGTATCCTGCCAGCGCTTCCGGAGGTACGTCCTCGACCTTTGTGAGCTGCGCGTTCATGGCCCCCGCCATGGCCTTTGCGATCTTCTCGGTGTTCAGGCGATGGTAGGACTTGTAGACGATAAGGGTGTTCACTATGCCTCCTGTTGTTACGGTTGTTATGACGATTGTGGCATATATAAAGCTGATTATGACTACTGTTTGTGCGTTATTCTCTCTGTCGTGCTGGTTGAACTGTTGCAACAAACGACACTTATAGAACAAAGCCGGTCTCTGACGCACTGGTCAAAGAGGAAGATGACGTCCTTTTTTGTGGCGCCGCTCACACACGAATAACGGAAATTGATAAGGTTGCCTACAACGCTTTTATCTCTCTCGGTGGCCGTAAACGAGCCGGTTTCCGTGTTGACCCGTTAGTAGCCCACAAAGTGATACAACGACGTCTAAAACGCAGCTCAACGGCAATACTTGAGCTATCATCCAATCAGAAGATGAGTCTTTCCGCATACGGAATCTTGCGGACGATGCAGTTGCTGATCAAGAAACGGAATGCGGTGGCGAGCACCCCGATGAGGACATACTGCAGGAGCGGCGGCAACCCCCCGGGAATGAGGAGACGCCCCCCTAACGAACCGCCCCTGAAGGAAAAGTATGATCGGAATCTGAATGAGGTAGACGGTGTAGACGTTTTTAGCGAGTGCCGTCTTAATGCGCCCAGTCGAACCTGGCTTTTTTTATTGGTCGATCACTTTTCCGCTGATCCATAAGACGTCAGAGCACGTAAGGAATGAGCCTTTTCGTCCTGCGCGAATACGCGAGGTATGCCTCGCCAAGCTGCGAGATCAAAGCTCTCTCCTCGACGTGTATACGGTACCCCCATACGATCGCGAATATCAGCGCGAGCACTAGGACCGCCCCCCACGACTGCAGCGCAAGTCCCAATCCGACGAAGATGATGAGCAGGCCGGTGTACGAGGGATGACGCACGTATCGGTACGGACCGGTGTCCACGACCGTTTGATCCTTTTGGACCTTGACCGCCATAGAAAAAAACCGACCCAACACAGCGATGGCCCATTGCCGAAACGCGATGCCCGCGACCATGAGGATGATCCCCGGGTAGAACGCCCAGCTCGGCAACATGGCGATGCCGGCGGTAGCGAAGGAAAAGGCAACGGTGAGGGAAACGACAATGCCAATGCATATCAGCAAGACTGATCCTCGGTCTCTCCTTCTCGTTCGGACTCCGCCGCGTCGTATAAGCGGTATTATCCCCCCACCAATAATCTCGCTGAGAGGCCACAAAAGAAACACGATGCTGAATACGAAAGCCGCGGCGCTTGACGGGAAAAGTTCAGACGCGAATGGGGATACTTGCACCATGGTGACCACTTTTGCAACCCACTAGCGTTGTTTCATTATCTTTTTGTCATCCAATTGCTTTGCCCAGTATGTTCTTTTTCTTCCTCCTCAGGAATCGCCGGTCCGCGCCAGTTTAAAAGCCGCGTTGATGCGGGCGCTGTTCGCCTGGAAGCCGGGGGGCCATGCGCGGCCATCCCGCCCGTCACAGTCGCAGAAGGCGCTCCGCGTTGCCGTGCGCAATCCGCTCCTTGTCGGCGGGGCTCACCGGGAGCCGGTCCAGGAAAGTGCGTGCCTCCACCATAGAGCTGTAGGGATAATCAGCTGAGAACATGATCCGGTCGACTCCCACCTCAAGCAACAGGTCGAGGAACGTTGCGGCGTAGTTAAGGCCACTGAACGTGTAGTGGACGTTCTCGCGGAGGTACGCGCTAATCGGGCGATCGAGTTTCGTCATCTGCGGAGGCAGACCGCGATCGAGTCGGGACAGCATGAACGGAAGCGTTTCGCCCAAGTGACCGATGACAAGCTGTAATCCCGGGTACCGGTCGAACGCCCCGCCGAGGATGAGGCGCAGCACGTGGATCGCGGTTTCGATGTGCCAGCCCCAGGCTGCCATCGCAAGCTCGCGCGTCACCTCCGGCGCGAAGTTCCCCGTGTAAGAGGCCGCAATCACGGGCTGCGGAGGGAACGTCGGATGAAGGTTGAGCGGAACCCGGAGGGCTTCGGCGCGCTCCAGGATCGGCCAGAAGAACGGGTCGTCGAGGTAGCGGCCCCGGACGTGGCCGTTAATACACGCTCCTTTGAAGCCGTATTCACGGACCGTGCGTTCTAGTTCGTCGGCCGCGGTGTCCGGAGCTGCGGTCGGCAGTGCGGCAAACCCAGCAAACCGGCTCGGATGTCGCCGCACCGCATCCGCGAGGCGGTCGTTTGTCTCACGGGCGAGCGCCACGGCTTCGGCCGCCTCGAGCTGTTCCACGCCTGGAGAGGTTAGCGAGAGGACCTGTACGTCGATCCGGGCAGCATCCATGTCTGCGATTCGGCGGTCGTCGAGATCGCACAATTTATCGATAACCTGAGCAATGCCCCACGCCTCCTGGGGATGAGCGTGAGCCGCTTGTGCTGTGTCCTTGAGTTGCCGGCCTGGACCCTCCAAGAATGCCGGGGTCGCGTAATGCTCTTCAAGCGTGATCGTTCGCATCGGTTTGAAATTTTCGAGTTCCAACATAGCAGTTTACCTCCATTCTACCAGTTCCGCCGGCAGACGCACGATCCCGGCGACGAGCAATGCGATTATTTAATCCTGTATGTGTGCTAATGCGTGGCAGAAGGTTCAATCCTTGGTTAATGGTGTTGCTCTGAAATCCTTTACTAAAGCTTTGTCGTTTAGTGCAGCCCAATCGTATGACGGCTTGAAAAACCCGAAAAAACTAAGCTACTTATCAAAGGAGAGCGTCGGTGCAAGCTCTTTTTGCTCACTGCTTCTTGGGCCCGGTTTTACGAATGCTCTCAACTGCCACCGGTTTCCCTTGTTGTGCGGTTGTATTCTTCGGATCGATCTTGAGGGCCTTGTCGTAGCACTGGAGGGCCTCGGCGTGGCGGTCTAACGTGTCAAGCGCCGTTCCTTTGTTGCCACGCGTCAACATCCCGCGGGTCGATCGCGAGCGCCTTGTCGAAGCACTGAAGCGCCTCTTCGTGGCGGTCTAACGTGCCAAGCGTAGCTCCTTTCAGAGCCCACACCATAGCATCCTTCGGGTCGATCGCGAGCGCCTTGTCGAAGCACTGAAGCGCCTCTTGGTCGCGGCCTGACTTTGCAAGTGCGCCTCCTCTGTCACACCATTCCTTCGCTGTCAGCCCTTTCTGCATTGGTGCAGTGCTCGACTTGAACCTGTCAAATAATCCCATGTTAGTCGCCCACTACAACCACGCGGGCATATTTATAATTCTTCTTTGAATTGGGAACGCTGGTAGCTCACTTACCGTCCTGGGGATCCTTTAGCTACTTCGCAGAAGATAATGGGGCTCTTACACGTGTTTTCGGCCACCGGTAGCCCGAAAAATAAGATACACTAAAAATCAGGGGAGTTATCTAAATCTACCTTGGTGTGCTCGTGACGGCATTAGTCACTTCTCAAAATAATGATTTTATAAACAAAAACGTCCTCGCCTGTACGCTCCGTTATAGGTTTTCGCCTAGCGCACAGGCAGGCAATCACACGGACGCTGGAAAAATAAGTTGTAGAGCACCGTCCACTTTTTATATTCGTGCCCTTCGCGAAATGCAAATTGTTGCAGGCCCTATTTGACTTGAAATGGGGAGCCAATCTTGCATCGCGCTTTTGTTGGGGTTCGAAAAACAAAGGAAATCGAAAAAATAAGTGACCAGCTAGGAGCTTGCGGAGTGATTTCTGTGCTCATATCAAATACCGATCGTAGCTTTAATAGATGCTCGTTGAGCGCTTTTCTGCGTATCGCTGTCCGGTCTTAATGGCGTGAAGTGCTTTTGGATGCAGCGATGATAAAGACGCCTGTGCAAACCTGCCGCCTAGTCATCGCGGTACATATGCTGCCGAACAAGCGCAACCGACAGCTTACGCGTGAGATACGTAAGAGGATATTAGTTATCGCGGATTAATTGCGGGGCTTAAAATACCGTTAGAACGTGCTGTTTTGGCAAGCCGTGCTCATCCTAACTCGCGCGGAGCAGGCTATTAATTTGAGCTGAAATCCGCGTGGTATTCGTGACGTCGACCCAACGCCCGACTTCGTGGCCGTTGTTCAGCAGGATCAGTGTCGGGACTGACGACACCTTGTACTGCTTGGCCAGCGGGCTTGCATAGTTTTCGATCGACTGCACGGGAACCTTCCCTGCATACGTCTTTTGGAGCTTGGTCACGTGTGGCTCTAGCGCTTGGCAATAGGGGCAGTTCGCCGCGTAGAAGAACAGCACCCTCAAGTGTGGCGGCGCACGCGTTGCTAAAGCAGAAGTCGTGACATTTGCTGTCTTTGCTGTCGAAGATGCTGCACTTGATGCTGCCTGTGATGTGCTGCTTCCCGTTTGGTTGCCGTTAGTTGATGATGTGCAACGCGCGATTGATAACAAAGCAACCACCACGAGCACTATCATAGCTAATAGCTTCTTTGTCATATGCGTCGCCGGAAAAAAAGTGGCAAGATAATAAGTGTTGTTGTTAGCTGCGCCCGATCTTGAGAATAGCAACGCCGTGATACGGCATTTCAATGCCTAATGCGCACTGGGCGCTTGCGTCAGAATCAGGATGCCCCCCAGCAGGAACAGTACGAAGGTAAGAACGCCGAAAAGACTGATCGATATCAGAACCCCGAGCGGAATGAGGATGACTCCTGCTAGGAACTGTGCAAAGCTAAGAGCGCTTAAAAGACTGATCGATATCAGAGCCCCGAGCGCTCCGATAATCATTAGAGCTGCGCCGAGGATTTTCTGGTTTTCGAGTACGCCGCCGGCGATTCCGAGTAGTGAGAAGATGAGTGCTGCCCCTGCTGCGTTCGTGTAAGGCTGTAACCCTTCAATTGCGTTAAACGCCTCGCCCATTCCTCCGAGCAGAACGACCAGTATGACGGCGAGGATACCGGAGATCCCTCCAACGATCCCAAGCCAAAATGCGTTGCCCACGTGCACCCCCAGGATTCTATAGCTCTGTGCCGCCCTAGTGCACAAAACCGTTAGGTCGTAGAAACGCGCGTGAACCCTTAAATGTTCGCGTTTAGACAAAGGCTAACGGCCACGCATCTGATCCCACATGCTTTTTTTAGGTGGCCTCGGTGAGCAATCGCCGTGCTAACGACCTCATGGTTTTTTCACGCTATCCCGATAAGAGAGGGACCCACCCGGTTGTGGCTGTTCCGCGAACGGGGAAAAAGTGAGAACTGGACCACAAGCAGGGTGATCGCCGTGCCAATGCCCGCAGTATGATGAACCAGCCCCCACCATTTCGAGATCAGCAAGCAGAGCCGTCCGCGGTGGCGGTGCAGCGCTACCGAAAATCATAAGACGAACCGGCAAAAAACTCATTTGCGTACGGCTAGAAATTAGGGCCGGAGCCATAGACACGACCCCGGCAGTTTGCTACACCACTGCCCGTAAGGAGAAGCCGTTGTGGTGTTGCAGGAGTAAGGACGCGCGAAGCGGTATAATCATTTCCCTCAGAGTGGAGCCCAGCGCTCGCGTCGTTTTTTAAGCATTTCGCTTTAGCTTATGATTTTTCGGTTAAGAGACAGCGAGTGAATTAGGTCGCAAATTTAGTATTACGGCGCTTTCTTTAACTATGTCGTGGCTATGTCTTCCACTGCAACTTCATATTCGCGATCGCGTGCGTATTTCTTAAATTAATGGCGATGGTGTCGTCACCGGACGAGGCAAGTCCATTATTATGATCCTCATCACGCTTCTGATCAAAGGCCGCAGCGACAATGCACGTTGCAGGCCATGCAGAGGCATGAAGATGGTAAAATGGAAAGCAAAGGATGTTGTATTTGACGTATGTTTGCATCATCACAAGAGCTATGTATCCAACGGTACGTCCTTACACGGATCTCAGGTCGCGACTTAAGTTAACTCAGCAATACACAGACTGAAACGATCGGGGGTGCGCGGGTTGTCTGTGATTCAAATTCAAAACTTGACAAAGTATTAGGGAAAACCTTGGCTCTCAATAGCGTGGATCTCGAGGTTGAACAAGGAGAAGTGCTCGGTTTTATTGGTCCGAATGGCGCCGGAAAAACTACGACTCTGCGCATTCTGCTCGGTTTGCTACGCAAGAATGCCGGGCGTGTCAGCGTGCTCGGCGCTGATCCGTGACGCTCCGCTGCCATCGCGGGACCGTCGACCGTGTCTCGAACGGAGTGCCAGGGTGAATCGTTACGGGCACGCCCTCGGCGTTTGCGCGCTTAACGTGCTCGTGTTTGCACGGCCCACAGCACGGAACGGTCATGACGCCGTCAGGCAAGTTTAAGATAACCGTATACAACGCCGTGCGTCGCAGTTGCTGCTCACGGGCTTTTCGCACGTTCCCTGTGCTTCGCTCTGTGCATCACCCTCATCGAGCGTATGGGATGCAGTTTCACTCCTTACCCCTCTCCGTATCCACAACTGTGCGACAACGCAGGCAGTTGCTATTTGGATATCTGGTCTCGCACGGCCTGCGGTAACCGCGTGAGGTCAGCGTTTGCCTTGCACGAAGACTCATGGCGCGATCCGATACGACGTAGCAACGCATCGATGACCGTATCTGGTCAAACGCAGCGGAAACGACGCTCTTGAAGCTCTGCGCCGGGAGTGACAGCTCGCTGCGGTTCAATCAGCGAAACTCTTAAATATGATAATATCTTATAATATATCTAAAGATATATCGGAGGATTAAATGAACTACAAAACGTATCAGAACCCGTGTGGACCGTGGCACCAAATGCAGTATTTCCACAAAGCTTGGTCCAATCACCCGAGACGAGAACACGGACACTTGAAATATCTCGTGCTTCTCGCCCTACAGGATAAGCCTCTCAACGGCTATGAAATCATCAAAGCTATCGAAAATAAATACGGCCGCGCCCCGGGCCCCGCAGTGGTCTACCCGACGCTTCAGCTACTCGTGGATCAGGGCTACGTGAATTCGAGCGAACACGAAAACAAGAAGGTGTATGCGCTTACCGATGAGGGCAAAAAGTGCCTTGAAGAAAACCGTGAGCGGATCGATCAGCTCGTCACAAGCGGGGGGCAACCCAAGTGGAATTCACTTCCTGGAATCGGCAAACGCGTTGCTTCGCTCGCTGGCACCATTTTTTCAAACTGCACCTACCTCGACGACGCGAAGACTAAGCAAATTGAGGACCTGCTTGACGAGACGCGAAAGCGCGTCGGCGACATCATCTTCGAAAATCAAGCGGATTGAAGAGGTCAATTCCCTTGCCGCAGCCACAGCCAATTCCACAGCCAATGCCACAGCCAATTCCACAGCCAATGCCACAGCCAATTCCACAGCCAATGCCACAGCCAATGCCACAGCCATTTCCTTTGCCGCACACGAGCGCAGGAACAATACGCTTTCAGTTGACGCACCGACAGCGAGAAGCATGGATCGAGTGCTAGCGCCTAAAGCGGCTGCATGATGTCGTATCATCAAGGCAGAGGCTTTTGCGTTAAGTAGCTCACACAGCCGTTCACGCTAATAGCACTAGCGCCAACCGGGGGAACTTGCCGCGCGCGGCTAATGGACCCTAGATTTGAGTGGCGTCAAAACGTCTTGGAAGGGCAGCCGGTTCTTAACGAATACAATCACAGCGAGCGCGGCGGTTGTCAGCGCGATGCCGAGCAATTCGCTTTGCACAAACGCGGCAGGCGGCTCAGGAAGTAGTACCACAGAGCCGTGGGCAACGATCAACTCGTACGTGAAGCCAAAGGTGGTCGCTGAAAGCGGATAGAACAGAGGCACGCCAGCGCCGGTGAACAGATCGAGCAACAGGTGTGAAAGCAGGAAGCAGGTCGCGATCAGTGCTACGTTATACAAAACGTCATTCTTTGCCCGAAAGCGCGCGTACAACGCAAGGCCAATAGTGGGCACGAGGATGAAGACGTTATGCAAAAGCAAACGGTGGTAGGGCGGCAGGAAATGATCCAAGTCCGGCAACACAGCTAGGGGAAACAGCAGAAGGACGTAGTTTCGGTACTTCTTGTCCCAAAAAAGCCATAGCAGCGAAGTTGCAACGATGATGTGAGTAATCGGGTCCGGCATTGTATTTTTTTAGACGCTGCTTCTCGCAGTGGGTTCACTGGGGCGCAGCTGCTTGTTTGGCACTGCCAGTTTAAATATTTCCTTGTGCGCTGCGGCCTAAGGTTACGCCGATTCGCTGGCGGCATCGCCCCTGCATCACTCAGGCGTGCGTTTTACCCGCAGGTTGTCCTGAGACAGCTTCAAAACCCCCACGCTGAAGTGTAGGTCACGCCGGCGCGTCTGTGTGAACCTTGCTCTGGCCGCCTCGATCACCTATGACGTCGAACGGCCTCCTCCATCCACTCTCGTGCGTGCAATTCATTGGTGAGGAGCCTCACATCATTGCCCTCAATCTCGGCCATGCATGCCCCGAAAACCACCATAATGTCGTCAATGTGTGCGTGAGGGCGCAATGGATCGATAAAGAAGACCACGACGTGGCATCGATCGAACAGAATCTCTGTCGCGATCTCTATGTCGCCGCCCTTGGGCCCTGTCAGGTATCGCCTGATGGTCCCCTCGTCTCGCAGCGTTCTGCAGGCGTTTTCGACTTCTTCACCCGTACGGCCAGTTGTCAAGACACGATTGAACCTACAAAGCTCATCCTCGTACTGAATGGCAAAATCGATCATGCGCTGTTTCATCTCGTCGTGGGCAATAAGTGCGATAGTCTGGTCTTCAAACCGAGTATAAAACGCCGCGTCGCGGGGGCGCTGTGGTATGCTCACTTCGTCGTATATGTTTCCGTCTCTTCGTGCAGCGACAGGCCACGCGCCATCGGGTTCGCGTGAGCCCAGTCGTAACTTGAGCGGCGACTTCGGCGCCTTCTGCGGGTTTCTTTTGGCGTCTCGTGCAGCTTCGTTCCTGAACCAGTCTTTCACCGAACCGGCGTTCACGAGGCGCTTAACGTCCCAAAGGTCGCTGAGTCGATTCAGCGCCCGATACTCCGGGCTCAGCCAGTGGGTGGTAACCGGGCTTAAGAACGACCATACGATGCTGCACTGGCGCTCCACAATCGTGTTTGCAAGAATCGTCACGCCACAGTTCTTTCGATCAGGGAGAATGGTGACGCCGCACTCCTGCAATAGGAACTCTCGCACATCGTCCCTCATCGTATGCAACCGTTCAGTCTGTAACGCGTCTGGATGCGCTTTTCCCAACACGACGCGGTTGAATGTGCCGCCCGTGAAAAGAAAATGGAACTTTTTCAACGTCTCTCGATCGTCGACGTTATCGTACAGTTCGTGGAATACTTGAACGAGATCGTTGTTCTTCTTGATGCTATCGTAGCCAGCAAGGACCGCAATAAGTGTCTTGAGTCCTTCATGATTATCTTCCATTGTTCACCTCAAAATAGCCGCACTCGCCTTTTTCTGCCAGCGACGGGGACTACGCAGGCGTCCTAAGATGTGTAGCTTTTGATTTTCCTTGGCCAAGGTTGCTATTCAACAGCCTGCTGCTGGGCGTTCACAGACTCACTCACACGCAAACGCACTGAGTCATGATGCGGAGCCGGCTTCAGTCTTTCGCGTCGGTCATTGTGAAATAGTTAAGTCTGGAGAATACAAGAACTGATAGAGGTCCATGTTGAAAAGAAACCGTCCGCGGGTGGAAAACACGAATGAGAACTATGCGAATTGCTTGTGCTACACAGAGCGCGGTCCGACGTACAATCGAAGCAGTCTTACGGGCGGACTGTTCTGCGCACGAGCTCGAAGCGAAAAGACCCTCGAAAAAAAGGGATGTGTGTGCCCCTCTTGTCCGATTTGGGCCGAATGCAAGCTGAACGGTGTGTTCTTTTGCGTGTACGGGGCCGCTCAGTGATGCTCTCTCCGGAAGTGGAACGGGGCTGTTAAAGGTCGCAGGTATTATCCTCACCAGCCCCCGAAAATCAAACTGCTTTTTCAACGAGTTTCACGGCATCCCGGACAAACTCCGGACACCGCGCTATCACGACCTTGTTCTTCTTCGCTTCAGCAACGTGTTGCGGGTCTGAAAGGTTGTACCCGAGCAGGCCCGTGCAGGTTACCGAGCGGTTGCGCGTTTCAAATTCCCGAAGAAACTCACCGACCACCGCGTAGGTTTTTTCTTTCGCTGCGTTGTCATCGGCGCTTATGCCGCCGTACCGCAGTCCGATCACCATGATCGCACCAGAGAGAGCCCCGCAGATATCATCCGTGCGCGCGATCCCGGCACCAAATCCCTGCGAGATCCGAAGTGTCGTATCTCGGTCGAGCCCAAAGTCCTTTGCAAAGACCGAAAGCACGGCCTGCGAACAGGTGAACCCCTGCTGAAAGAGGGCAACTGCCTCATCTGCTTTTGTCATAGCCACCAGTCACGCGGGAGCGGTTAATAACCCTATTGCTCTATTGTATGACAAAAAAACAAGGCATGAATGCTTCAGACGCAGTAAGAGACGCCTTTTTTCCGTCAAACCTATATGCTCGATATTAGACAGCGCGCCGATGATACATCCCGCACCTATCATAGTATCAAAAGGGGGCCGGAGCGACAGACATGACCCCGGCAGTTTGCTACACCATTGCCCGCAAGGAGAAACGTTCGTTGTGTTGTGGAAGTAAAAAAGCGAGGGACCACAAGTGTTTCTCCCTGCTGGCATCGTCGGCTTGCAAGATTGCTTACGAGCACTTTCGCCACGAAGTCATCCAAAGAAGATCCGACAGCTTCCACAACGACACAGATACGTAAGAACAAGAGACAGCAAACACGATCCAAAAAAGCGTTTGATGTCGGCGCCAGAAGTGCATGAAGAATGAGGCGGCTACTTGTTGACGTCGCATGAACAGCGTAAAGCGGTCGAAAGCGTAGACACAACGAGCACGCGGCTACGTGTGAATCGTTTTGTCGCCCACAAAGTAGAGCGCTGCAACGAGAATGGCAGTCGCGAGTAAGATGACCGCAAAGTCTCGTAAGTCGGTGGGCTGATAGCCGAAGACGATGATGTCCCGTATCATCGCCGTGAGACCGGCGCCGAGAAGCAGCCCCAAATTAATGGATCGGGTCTTCATATAGCCGACGACCGTCATCAGCAGCTCGAGCGCGATTATCGCGGCGATAAGAAGGTTTAGTCCGATTATCGGGGTATCGGTGACGAAGTAGCTGACGATGTTGTCCACCTCTCCGGCGAGGGCGACAAGAGCGATGACAACGAGCAATACCCCGACTACGGCGTACAATATCAGCTCGACGCTCTCAAAAACCTGCACCATCCTCTCGTGCGCTTTTCGTTGGGGCGGCTCAGCATCCATTACGTCGTCACAGGAACGCTATTACCCTTTAACGTTTCTAATCGTCTCTCCGCTGCAATCAATTCCCGCGGAAAGCAGTTGAATACGATAACCGTAGACGGCTTTTTGCGCTGCAAAAGAATAATACGCGAGGTCGACACTCATGTAGCAATAGTCATGAAGGCGTTACTCCTATTGGGGTGTCCCGAGGTTCCGGTGCAAACCGGCCTCGCGCTATACATTGGGAACACGTTGAAAGCGCAGGGGTTTGAGGTGATATGTGCGGGAACGCCGAGCGCTGTCAACTTGATGAAAGTCGCCGATCCCAAGAAAGCGTACATCAAGTTGTACATGAACATCGACAAGTGCATCGACCAGATCGCCGAGGGAATATTCGACGTCGACCTTACGTTTGGCTTCATTCACAAGGACTCGGGCCTGCAATATCTGGCGACGATTGCTGCGCTGTCTCGCAGCACCCCCATAGCCATTGTTTTTGGACGAGAGGCAGAGCCGCTCGGCAAAGAGGTTGGCGAATCGCTGGACGGCGTGCACGTCGTGTGCGCGACGGCCGTCCATAACCCGCTCCCACTTAAAAAGAAGCTGGACAAGATACGCGATTGGACCGCGCTCGTGCGAGATCGGGGCTGAATAGCCACACTTCAAATCGTGCGGCAGTCGCTTCGTTTTCACCTCCGGAGTGTGCCACAAAAACGAGACCGAGTGCAAACGTTAGCACCGTTGTAGATCACGGCGAGACGTTACATCGTGGGAGTACGTAAGCAACCGAGGGAGAAGAATGACAAGTACGGTATATTTTGCGCGCCTGAAGGCTGGGAGCGTCGATGAAAGCGCGGTCACTCGAGTGAGAAAGCTCTTTGATGAAGCGCAATTTGGCACGCTGATTGAAGCAGACGCGTTAACTGCTATAAAGCTTCACGTCGGCGAGCGCGGCAACGATTCACACCTTCGGCCAGAGTTCGTCCGGCAAGTTGTTGAGCGGGTTAAAGCGAGCGGCGGAAAGCCGTTTGTTACTGACACAAACACGCTCTATTCTGGAAGTCGGCACAACGCGGTTGACCACCTCGCCACCGCGCTCGAGCACGGGTTCGACTACGCGGTGTTAGGGGCACCCGTTATCATCTCTGACGGTCTCGTCAGCGACCATTACCGGGACGTTCGAATCGACAAGAAGCACTTCGAAACGGTCAAAATTGCAGGTGACGTTGTCTCGGCCCAGGGCATGATCGTAATGACGCACTTCAAGGCACACGCACTAGCTGGATTCGGCGGCGCGATAAAGAATCTGGCGATGGGATGTGCTCCGAGTGCGGGAAAGATGGACCAGCACAAAGGCATGAGTCCAGTCGTCAATGAGGAGGGGTGCTCGGCGTGCGGGGTATGTGTAGAGGTATGCCCGCGCTCTGCCATCACGATTGAAGAAGGCGTGTCGCGCATCAATCGCGATCTGTGCGTAGGCTGCGGCGAGTGCATGACGGCATGCACAACCTCCTCCATCGGATTCGACTGGAAGAATGATCTCCCACAGTTTATGGAGATGTTGACTGAACACGCCTTTGGCGCGACCGTGGGTAAACGAGGCGTGGGGTACCTTAATTTCCTATTGCAGATTACGCCTGATTGCGATTGTGTTCCTTGGAGTGACGCGCCGATAGTGCCCGACGTCGGGATTCTCGCCTCCACGGATCCCGTAGCCATTGACGCTGCGAGCGTGGATTTGGTGAATCAGCAGCAAGGCTTACCAGGCACTCGCCTTATCAACAATCTGCAGCCTGGGCAGGACAAGTTCAAAGGCGTATGGGGCGAGACACAGGGATCGATACAAATCACGTATGGGGAAGAGATCGGACTTGGAACAAGCTCGTATGAGCTCGTGGAACTGTGATGCCGATAGTTTGAGAAACAGCTGCCTCTCCAAACGTGTACATGCAGTCGTATAAGCCACGTAGGACATTGCGGCTAGATTCTAGAAGAAGCGAGTCTGGAGCCTGTTTTTGCCACTCAGAAACGTGGTCTGCGAAAAATAAGAAGCCGTGCATAAGTTGAAAAAGCTCTCGCTTCAAACTATTTGTGGGGAAAGACAGAAGTCCTTTCACGCGAAGCTTGCATAAGGAGGTGGTTTGATGCCGAAGTACATTCTTTTGTCCAAGCTCACTACCGAAGGCAGGAAGACGGTACGGGAGCGACCCAATCGCATCCAGGAAGTCGATCGGGAGATGGAAGCGATGCAAGTTAAGGTCATATCTCAGCACGCCGTCGTGGGGCCGTACGACTTTGTGAACCTTGTGGAAGCGCCTGATAACGAGACCATAATAAGGGCTTCGGTCGAGCTCGGAGCCCGCGGAACCGTCCAGATAATCAGCATGCCTGCGATACCCATTGAAGAATTCATTAAAGCAATAAGAAAGCAGTAAGATTCAGTTTATAGCCCCGAAAGCTCTTCGCAAGCGTGATTAGAGCTAGTGCGACGTGCGATCTTTCGCAAATCCGTCCCCGCAGAGGGCCCTCGTGCGGCGATGATACTGACTCCTGAAAAAGCGCGAATTGGCGTCAAAACTGTTCTGTGATGAGGCTGGACGTGTTAGACGTTCCTGAACCCTAACGTGTCAGTAATCATCCGGAGGATAATGTCCGGTACAGTGCGGTTGCGCCAGTTCATCTCTTTGATTTTGTCGATTTCGATCCATTTCGCGCCGGTTACGCCGGGCCCCACGTGTGGAAATCCGCTCACATACTCTGCTTCGAAACAAATGAGCAGCACTTGTTTGTCCCACTCGGTGTTGGGGTCATACGATACGTACGCCTTTACCTGCCGAGAGATGGCGACTTTCACGTGCGTTTCCTCGTAACATTCACGCGCGGCGCACTCTTCCAGGCTCTCGCCGAGTTCGAGCTTGCCCCCCGGGAGTATCCATCGACCGGCCCAGTACCCGCCTTCTTGCTCTACCATCAGCACGAGGTTGCTCCGTATCGTGCACGCCAAGCAACTGGTCACGTAGCTGCCAATCATCAGTGACAGTGAGTCAGAAGTGGTTTATTAAGTTACTCAAATGGCCTCACACGAGCTGGACTCGTGGCCAAGCGACGAGGCGGCCCGGAACGGCAGGACGTAGAACTGCGGCAACCGTCGATGCATATATATTCATATTCCGATCAACACCCTAGATTGAAATAAGGATGAGTCTAGAAGACATCGAAGTTGACGAAGTTGTTGCCACGTATATCAAAGAGCAACGAAAGGATTTCAGAGTCACGACAACGTGTTCGGGCGCCCTTATTCTTCCTACGTCCATAAGCCCGCCTAAAGAGACTGATATCTCAATCCGCGTCGGCACCAACACGCTCTACGTCTCTATCTACCAGGCGCGCTGGATCAAACGGATCGATCGGCGCATGCTCTATTACGTCAATCTGAAGAAATAGCCGTGCAGCTGCCACGAAGCTGCTGTCGACGGCGTCCTTGCTCTTTTTGCGTCTTGCGCCGCGGCGCTAGAGGCCGATGCCCTCGGTCGTCTGCACCGCGCGCCGCATCTCTTCTTGTAACGCCGGCGGCACGCCTTTGATCTCGATGTCCAAGAAGCCGCGAACGATGGCAGAGGTGGCTTCATCTTCGCTGAGCCCACGCGTCATGAGGTAGGTGATCTCCTCTTCAGCGATTTTTCCAACTGCGGCTTCGTGGGACATATCGACACCTGGAACGGCTCCGTCGAGTTCAGGGACGGCAAAAATCCTCCCGTGGTCACCCAGTATCAGTCCGCGGCATTCAAGATGTCCTTTGACGTCACGGTGGAGCGCGGTCAGGTTTCCGCGCGAGATGATCTCACCGCCGTTCGTGATGGCCCGTGATATGACATCTGACTTGCATTGCTCCGCTTCCATGATCACTCGCGCCCCGACGTCCATATGGGAGCCCTCTGTCGCGTACAGCAGTGAATACGATAATGCGGTGGCGTTCGCGCCGACGCAGCGGAACACGGGGTACATCTGTAGGCTTTTAACGGGCTTCAGGCAGACGTAGTTGCTGATAAACGTAGCATCTCTCTCGATGATGGAGCCGCTCCTCGGGCGAACGGCCACTTCAGGGCCCCAGTTATGTATCATCGTGAAGGAGCAAGTGGCGCCCTCCTTGATGAAGAACTCAGAAACTCCGACGTGAATGCCGTGGGAGAGTTCGTCTGCGGTTCTGCAGCCTGTTATTATGTGCAGTTCCGAGCCCTTCTCCGCAATGATGATGTTGTGCACGTTTTGTGACAGGCTCTCTTGCGCCAGAAACATGCACGCCTGAATTGGCAGGATAGTCTTCGCGCCCGCCTTTGCCCTGATGAAGTAGCCGTTGCTGAACTCAAGAGCCGCCTGAGCGGTGTACTTGTCAGCGTCAACCGCCACGGCTTTCCACCAGTAGTCCTTGAGCCAGTCGTACTTGTCGAGCGCTTCGGTCACACTGAGCACTTCGACGTTCGGTGCCGATGTCTTGGAGTAGACGACGCTTGTATCGAGCTGAAAAAACGAGCCCGATCGCTCATCCTCACTCGCATCGACTCCGACGCCGAGCGACTGGTTCTGGTAATTTGTGGGGAGCATCTTAAGCGTCTGCACTTTCTCGTGGGCCGGGGCCTTCGACGTGTAACTCTCAAGCGGTATGTCGGGACCGTAAGCCGCCTTCTTCTCGCGAGCCTTTTCAGCGCGTTCAGTCAGTTCATCTACCTTGGACATTTTACACACTCCTCATAACCGAGCTCGCAGATATCGTTGAGGAGTTCACCCGGGTTGCCGGAACACGCGATCTGACCGTCAACGAGAACGTGCGCCTTGTCAGCCTGCACGATCTTCAAGATGCCTCCGGCGTGTGTGATGATGAGCCCCGCCTTATGTCGCTCGCGCGAGCGCTTGTCTCTGTCGAGCAGCTTGTTTATCGTCTCTCCGACGAGTGCAATATTTTCCAGGTCGACGCCCGAATCCGGCTCGTCGAGCAGCACGAGGTCGGGGTTTTGCGCGAGGAGCTGCAGTAACTCCGTGCGCTTTACCTCCCCGCCCGAAAACCCGAGATTGACGTCGCGCGTCAGAAAATCTGGTGGGATATGGATGGTCTCGGCGACTTCTTCGATCTTAAAGGCGCGGTTACCGTGTTGCGCGGCAATCTCGGTCAAGTCCTTCAGCTTCACCCCGTGGATGGCCGGTGGGTGTTGAAACGAGAGCCCAATCCCGAGGCGTGCCCGCTCGTTAATGGGCAAATGGGTAATATCTTTCTTTTTAAACAGGATCCGCCCCTCGGTTATGTGATAGTCCGGAAATCCCATAATGGTAAGCACAAGCGTGGTCTTCCCTGAGCCGTTTTGACCGAAAAGCGCGTGGGTCTCTCCTTCGTTGATGCTAAGGTTCAATCCCTTCAGTATGCTCTTGCCATCAACGTCTACGTGCAAGTTTTGTATATCGAGCATTTTTCCGTTCCATCTTTGCTTCGTTCTGTGCAAACGTGCAGTCTCTCGTCACGATCCGCCCTTATGCGTGTCGTAGGCGGGATTCAACGCGTCTTTGTATACGTCGCCACCGTCTATAACGACATCAGGCCAGATAGAGACGCCCGAGTGCACCGTAACGAAATCGTTCACGGTGACGCGTGGACCGATAACGGTATTGTTCTCAAGAACACAGTGATCTCCTATCCTCGTACCGTTGTCGACGACGGAACCCGAGACAGACGTGTGGGAGCCGACCTTCACATTATCGTAGACGATACCAGAGAGCACTGACGTATCATCGGCGATGTCGCAGTCGGAGCCGATGGTCGTGTAGGGGCTGATCAGTACGTTGTCGCCAACGGTGGTGTTCGCGCCGATCACCACGGGACCAACGATGGCTGAGTTTGAGCCAATACAAACGTCGGTTCCTATTGTTGCGGGGCCGTTCAAGCGCGCGTCTTTGATATTGAAGCGCCCGGCGATCTCTGTTCCGCGCAGATTGTCGAGCAGCCACCTCGACGCTTGTCGGTACGCAGTCGCGTTTCCGATATCGTTCCAGTGGCCGCGTGCCATCCACGCCGACATGGGTTCGTGTGAGCTCAACAGCTTTGGGAAAAGATCCTTGGCAAAGTCAAATCGCTGCTTGGGGATTTGGCTGAAGATTTCCGGATCGCACATATAGATCCCCGTGCTTGCGAGGTTGCTGAATATCTCGCCTGAGCTCGGCTTTTCCCTGAACCTATGGACTCGATTGTTAACGTCGATGTCAAGGATGCCGTATTCCCGTGGGTCGTCGATGGACATCACCCCTACCGTGAGCATGCTATCGTTCTTTCGGTGGAATTGATAAAACTCGCGAAGGTTAAAATCCATCACGTGATCCCCCCCGACGACGAGAAACGGTCCGCCGTCAAGAGCGTCCTCAGCGTTCTTGACGCTCCCTGCCGTGCCGAGCTTCTTTTTCTCACGAATATAGTGTATCTCCACCCCAAATTTTGCACCATCTTCGAGGTACTTCTCAATATTACGGCCCAGGTACCCGAGTGTGATGACGAGGTCATTGAAGCCGTTTGCTGAAAGATGGTCGACGAGGTGGCCGACGGACGGTTTGTTAAGAAGGGGGATGCTCGGCTTCGGTCGTTCGAAGGTCAACGGTCTGAGCCTCGTCCCGGCACCACCGCACATAATGCACGCTTTCATTGATTTCCCTCACCTTCTTCGCTTCGTCACTCGAGTTCGAGAACTCACCCTCTGCGTCGTCAGTTTCACAATAAAGATGTGTTTATGAGGCTTAAAATATTGCCTTTATGAATGGCATCGATTAAAAGATGCCGTCTTCATTGATATTATCGATTATGGAATCACGAGCGTTGAGCTCGGCAATCGAATCGACGTAGCACTCGAGGTGAACGACAAAATCCTCAAGCTTGTCGAAAGGAACGATGAAGCACCCACCCTCACTAAGAAGCGCGTCGTCTATCCAGCTCACGATGACGGGCACACTGCTGACGGAAAACGCCCGGTTAAACTCGCTGCACCGCGCGAGGTGTTTTCGCGCTTGCGCCCTAATGGATGAGCTTCGGGGTCGAGCCTTCCCGTATCGCTTGGCATCTATGAGCACGGTGGTATCGAAGCGGTGAGCGACTACGTCGATTTCGTGGCGCCTTCCGGCTGCCACGAAGACCTTCCTGAAATCCGTTGAGAAGCCGGCGCACTCGAGTACGTCGCGAACCTGTTCCTCAAATTCCTGCCAGGTAGGCTCCTTGTCCGCTTCATCATCCGCGTCGTGCTCGCCGAAGAGCGCAAGCACCATGGGTTTACTCCGTATCCTCCCTCTCGTCTGCGGTTTCCTTGCTCTCGTCTTCCCGGTGCTCGTCTTCAATGTCTTTCGCGGCGTTCCGCAAGCTCGTGGCCATCTCATTTTTCAGAATTGTGATCTCCCTGTCGACGTCTACCATTGGCTTTCGCACGTCCTTGCGCGATTTGACCGGCACTTTGGTCGGTCGTGGCCTGTCTTGGGCGCGGGTGTCGGTTTTGCCCTCTAGGTCAGCAAGCTGTTCGACGGCCGCCTTGAGTGCTTGTTTGGTGAACGAGAGGGGCGTATCGTTAAACCTGACGCGCGATCGCTGCTCCTCTTTTTGCAAGAGTTCATACGTGACGAGCATGCGAAGCTCTTTGATATCGCTCTTGAGCTCACGAACCTCTTGGATGAGCGTGTCGATTCTCTCGTCGTTTGCAGCGGGCATTACGTATCCGTCCCGGCAAGCACGCTGAAGACATCCTCCGGCTCGTACCTGAGCTGAATCTCCCGCGTTCGCCCGCGTGTTCCTCTCCCTGTAAAATCAGTATTAATGAGTCGAATTGAATCAAGCTTTGAGATAATGTCATAAAATCGCGTGTAGCCGAGATGTGTCTCTTCGTTGAACTTCTTGTAGAGATCCCCGGCCTTTATCTTTGCTTCCTGCTCTGCGATCAGTTTGAGGAGGTCTCGCTCCTCCTCGCGCAACGAGTGTATGGAGTACGTGAGGTGCACGAGGCGCGATTTTTCGTGTGAGTGCACCACGTCATCTGCGGCGATATATTTCCGAGCGCTTATCTCCGCCCGCAGTCCTGTTTTTCTTAAGAGGTCGATCCCGACCCGCAAGTCACTTGACTCTTCCACAAGATCAATGACCATGTTGAGCACGTCTTCCGGCACGACGTTTGCATAGAATCCGTGCCGCACGCGGTCTTCCAGTATGTCGCGCACCTCGTCACGGGTGTACAGCGGGAAGTATATCTCCTCGGGAAGAAAGACCGACATCACGCGTGGATCGAGCGCCTTCGACATCTCAACGGACAGGTCGCTTGATATTGCGATGACCCCCACCTTAACCTCCGCTGACACCTCGTGAGCCCGCAGGAGCGCATACAAGACTTTGTTTACCGTGTTCTCATAGAACAGATAGTTGATATCGTCAAGCGCAACAATGAGTACCTTCTCCTGATCGATGAGGTATTTGGTAATCTTCTTGAAGACGCGCTTGAATGAAACCCCCGAGTCGGGCGGCGTATACTTGAAGAGTTTCTTGTAGATCTCTGAGAATATCGCAAACCGAGTCGCATCGATCTGACAGTTTATGTATACCGGCACGACGCTGCCGGTGTAGTTTTCGATCTCTTCGAATACCTTCAGTACTGCCGTGGTCTTTCCGGTGCCGTGAGGCCCAGAACACAAACAGTTGATTGGCCGCGCACCCCGGAGCGCTGGTCGGGCGGCGATCTTGAGCGCGCGCATCTGCGTATCTCGATGAGAAAAGTGCTCCGGAATGTAGTCTAATTCAAAATAGCGCTCATCCTTGAAGAGCGTCTGATCCCACTGCAGCAAATCCTTTGACGGTAGTTTCTGAGGCACGCCACTCGTTAAATGGTCACGTTGCATGCTATTTAATGTTATCCTGCTCAACGTGGAGGTATTCTCCGCTCCGGGCGACTGGCGCTAATTAAGAAGCTCCAAAGACGTAAAAATTCCTTTCATCGGCTTTGTGAGAGTTTGAGCTGACGAAAAGGACAGAATGTCCCCCTCTGGCCTTCATTGAGTCAGGCCAAGGACCATCACAGACGTGAGGGTCATTACTTTCACGGCGCTCTTGCCATGCGCTTATCCATTATAGCTACGTCGGCCTATTCGGTGAAGATCCATGGCAAGTGAGACTTTTCGCGGGCTTATCGAACGTGCGGATTTCTATGCAAAGCGGGAGAAGTTCCGCTCACGTGACGAACGCCGCGGCGATCTGGAAGGGACCGAACGCCCCGTACTCATTCATCCATAGCCGCCATCGCGTTTCGGTTTCGACCGTTAATCTCCTACGTCGCGTTTTCTTCCCGCGTGATCCACTTCTCAGGCCGGGTTACCTCATCAAGCGTCGGCACATCATGCGGAGAGCGCCACACCCTGTTAACGAAGTCGATGCCCCGACTCGCTGCGATGTGCGAAACGAACCGCTCTCCTAGAACGTACTGCTCCATCTTCAAGCCGAGCCCCGTTGCGCGCTCAAAGAGCATCTCTCTCCCGCTTTTGCGCCTTCTACGGAGTTCAAACTCACGCTTCATGTAATCGTACGTGGCGAGCATCTCTTTGCCGATCCTGTCCATGACAAAATCCGAATAGCCCTCGATGACGCTCATCAAAGCTTGAATCTGATTGATGAGTCCTATCTGCTCGCGGGAGAGGGCCGCGTGCATGAGCGAGAGCTGTCTCCGCTGCGCGTAATGGCTCGCGACGGCGCGAGCTCGCGACTGGAGCCCTTCTGATGTGAGCCCGTCGTTGGTCGCCTCTAAGTACTGTTTGAGAAGCTGGTTTAGGTGGCCCTTGAGCCACGGCACTGACTCGAAGACGACGGCGTGGGTGACTTCGTGGATGGCGATCCACCGTCTAAAGTCATCTCTTGAAAACGACAGTTGGCGCTCCACCATTTCAATGTTAGGCTCCACAAAATAGATCTGCCCACTCACAATTTCGTGGCCGAAAAGGCTCGGGTCGTACTGACCGAGCACTTTCTTTGCAAGGTACCCGAGGAGAAGCCCGAGACCGACCGTCGAGATGACCTGATTCGACTTGTATACGCCTTTGCTTATGAGCGAACCCCTTTCTTGCATCTCGAGCGCTTTTTCCAGCGGGGCGAGCTGGTCTTCAAACGCCGTGATATTCGTATTGATCCAGTCATATCGGTCAAAGACCCGTACTTCGCGGACGCTCGGGGCGTGAAGCCCTGTTAGCTCGATGATTTGAGGCGTTGGCTCGCTCACGAAGGTTTCGTAGGTCGGCAGAAGCCGTCGTTTCTCCTCGTAGGTTCGCCTTTCAGCGTCGCCGACGTTTGCAGCGTTTTGTGCGACCTGCTTCCAGTCAATGGGGCCTGCGGGCGAGCGCAAGAACTGGAGACCGGTGTTTAGCACCAGTTTGGGAATATCCACCATACTTATCTCCTCATTATGATCCGAGACGTGTTACGGAAAGCGGTTTATGAGGCGGCATTTTGCGTCAAAAACGCCGTCGCGTTGTGAGGATACACACGTGACAGGAGCTGGCACCTCTACATGAAGTCGACCAGACCCATCTGTTTTGAGGCATCGCTCTCAAACAGAGAGTTGACCGACATCTCAAGGAGCATAAGCCGTTGACGCGTGTACTTGGAGACGCCGTATTCGTTGGCAATCTGGATGGAGCGTGCCATATACTTTGTCACCGTGCCCTCGTGAACGGTGAGCACAATCTTCCCACCGCATTTTGGGCAGTTGCCGCTAATGGGGGGCCGCCGCACCTTGTAATTGCATTTCACGCATCGCACCTTCTGGCGTGAGAATGCGCGGAGATTGCCAATCAGGTCGGGAAGGAAATGCGTCTTGATAACGCGCTCTGCGACGTCGCGCTGGTCTACCGCCCGTATGCGACGGGCGAGCTCAAGCTGGGTCTCCATCTTATCCATCATCGATTCGAGCACCTTGTAGGTGCTGTTCAGGGGACCGAGCGAGATCGACGAGGATTGATGGGTAAACCCAAAGCCGGTGTACTCGGCGTCGGTGCCCAACCGAGACGCCACGGTTGCAATGCGAACGCGCTTCGGGTCTTCAAAGACCAGCGTTGCGCGGTAGAACTCGAGCGGGTACCGGTCGATTATGTCGAGGTTGTGCGCCTCGGCGTCGATCTCCTTCGGGTCGATCCGTGTGGTCAATACCAGCGGGGCGTCCATTTTGCCCCCACGACGATCAGGAAGATACGACAACGAGAAGTTCAAGAGCCCGTCGAGAAGAAGCATGACGCAGTCTTCATCGCCGTCACAGTTTCGTCGCTTTGACGCGTGGAAGAACGGGTGAGCGAAGCCTGCCGAAGCAGGGGTAAAACCAATGACGCGACCTAGTACGCCGGCGCTTGTATGCGGCGCTAGTCCGATTACCAATGAGCCGATGAGATCCTCTTTCGTTTTTGCTTCATAGTAAGGGGGCTGTCTGTAGTACTTCACGAGCAGATCGTCGATGAAGTTAGACACGCGGACAAGCCACTCCCCGCAGTCGTGGGAGAGGATGATGTCTTGTGGCGCAAGTTCGACGACGTCGTCATCGTCCGTCACGTCATATCCCAAGTCGCGAAGCTTGCTCGTCGGAACTGAGATCTCCCGTGGCGTGAAGTGTGTCGTGGGCAGATCGGTCAAATCGTATCTGCAGGTTCCGTCCTTGAACACAAAGATTTCGTGTTTTGCGCGCAAGACGCCTTTTTCGATGGGCTCAGGCGTCTTATTCTTAGATATCAGGCCCAATACACCTTTAAATCTGTCAAATCGTGCCGTTTCGTCAAGTCGAATAAGCGCCTGCTGGTAGACCTTTCGCAGGTCGATGGACTGGATCCGATGACTCACGCCCTGTCTGTTACACTTTGGGCACGTGGTCCCATTCCGCAGATCGCGCGAACACGACGGACAGAACGTGACAGGCTCTGTGAAAGCTCCGCATTCGCAGCGCGTTTGGTAGGTTGTGTTCAAGCATGTCGGACAGCGGCGGACGCCCACGTCAACGTCGATTATGCCGAGGTACTGCACGTCGATCTCCGATGCGCTTTCGGCTGCCGCTTTTGAAGAACCCACCGCCCTTCGAAGGGAGCGGTCGCGCCCGCCCGCATTACCGATTGGGAAGAGCACGTGCGGGGGAGGTTTCATCTCTCGGGCTTTTGATTTCTCGGGTCGCCCCATGCGCCCTCCGATCCTTGAAGGCGCCCGCTTTCGGATTTCGATTCCGCTCAGGAGCGTTACCGCGTCAATCGTAGATTTGATGCGCGGGCTTTTTAGCGAAAACCAGTCCTTGCTAAGCGACTCACCGAGCCCGAGACTCGTGATGAATGCCGATGCGTCGTCAATCACCACGTTGCCATCGGCAACGATGTAAGGGACGAGGAGCGCTTCTAGCAGTTTTTTTGTCGTGGGGTCGTCCGGCACGACGAGTTCGACCGGTGTGTCAGATCCGTTAGCGGCGTCGACTGACGGGGTGCCATCTACTACTCTGCCAGTTTGGCTGACGACCTCGGCAAGCTGCGAGAGCTCATTGAGCGTTATGTCGTGCCATAAATAGGTAAACTTGGGGTGCAGCGGGATGCCGAAGTGCTGCGAAAGCTGCAGCGCGCGGGACGCGGTGAGCACACTCGTATCAATGCGGGGCACGGCCTCGTTCAAGCGCTTTGCCGCCTCCTCAAGATCTTGTGTCCACCATTCGTGCACGTAGGGTGAAGGAAGGAGTGGGTGGTTATTGCCGAGGAAGTCTCCATAGTTTACGAGAATCTCTCCGACGTCGAGTATCTCGTCGATGTCGTTTTTATGCTCAAGCGCCGCTTCGTAAGAGTCGATGCGGACGACGGTTCCGTTATAGAGTTTTACGGTCGGCCCTTCGATTGAATCGACTGAGGAAATCCCGGCAGCCTTACCCGGCCGCTCCATCTTCAGTTGCGTTCCTGGAGCCAAGAATTCGCCGAGCACTGCCATCGTCGCGGGGTTGATTCCTGCAGAAGCAAAGCCCGTGTTGCGCGCTCGTCCGTATCGAAGGCGAAAGCCCCCCTTGCGCGAAGGATACGAGAACACCGGTCGGCCGGCGATGATATCTTCCATGTACGTCCAGCTTGGGGCAATTTTGGTCTCGCCGGCGCGCTTTTTAGTGGCTTTTGAGCTTATTTCCCCGTCCTCTCCTTCTTCTTCGGCCACCTTAGCGTGAATAATTTCGTCTAACCACTCCCACCCGTCGAGTCCGAGCTGCGACACGTACTTCTTCAGCTTTGGCGCTTTCTGAGCCAGCCCTTCCGCCAAAACGAGTGCCATACCGCCGCGAACCGCGTTCGTCTTTACCCTGTCAAGGTTTCGATAGCCTGAAATCTCCTCCTGTTCCGTTCCTTCACCGTTGACACAGATGGGACAATTCGTCACGATCGTTCTGATCTCACTGGCCGAGGGCGTATATTGCAGGTTTACGAGCGTTTTGTACAGCGGGATCTCTTCTATATATCGCTCAACCTCCTCGTCTCGCGGCACGTATCGGCCGATGCCGACGGCGCGCCGCACGTAGTCGGCGACTAACACGGAAAGCGCTTGAGCCGTCCCGCCAGCGCTTCTGATGGGGCCGGAATAAAAAACTTGCAGGTAATCGGTCCGATCGTCGTTCCTGCCTAGTTCCACCCGTGCGATGCCCTCGATGGGAGCGGCGACGACCCCCTCGGTCAACATCGCGACTGCGGTTCTCACTGCCTTTTCCACCACTTGGACTTTGCTCTTGTACGAGCCGAATTCGTTATTTGCAAAGCCTAGACCAATCGCGAGTGCCGCCTCTTCGCGGGACATTGTTTTGTCAAGCTGCCGTATCCGCTGCGCCAGTCCCGGGATGCCGATGAGGTTCTCAACGCGCTCAGCAAGGTCACGAGCAGGCAGGATTTCGGGAGAAAGAGACGGATCCTCGCCGTTTTTCCGCGCTTCAGATGCGATAGTGAAACAGGTCTCAAGCTCAGATTCTAGCTGTTCAAAGTAGTTATTAATATCCTTGATCATCGAATCATCTTAGCGCTTCGCGCGGGGCGACGGCAACTGCCTGTCAGAGATGTTGTTGTTGCTCCAAGTTAACCTTTCTCTTGTTCGCACATCTGCTGAAATCGCGCAAGAAAAGCACTGCGCGCGCAGCATCGGTGCGGTCTTGCTGCGATTAGAAATAGAGCTAAATACTTTTAGGCGTATCTTTTGGTGGTTCAAATGGCGAGTATTAACATATTTAAGCTCCACGATATGTGCATTTTTAAGCAGTACCTCGGCGATCCTGGGCTTTTTAAGCAGTTGGGCGATTACTACAATAGTCCTAACTATCGGTTTGAGATCCCCCCAGCAGATCTCGAGAAGGTTCAGGACATCTTGCAGGCAGCGGGTTATGACGTTAACGTGGTGGAAGACCTCACCGATTTCCGCGTGACGATAGGGCGATTCCAGAAGCACAAAGAGATTCTGAAAAACAGCGTTGAGGTTGAGGAAGTCGGGGACGACAAGATCTTCCTGATGAAGGATAAGGAAGCAGTTGAAATGGCGCTGAGCCAAGGCGCTACAAAATACGAAGGAGACTTATTCAGCTGATCGTTCCGCGAGCGCGTTGCAGGCGAAGAGCTGCGCTTTCCAGCCCCGCGCAATAAGGCGACAGGCAGATTGTTCTCCGTGCTGAAGTCGCCGGATTTGCTTATTTTATCTCCTGTGTCAGTTGCATTAGTGCTACCTTTCTGTACGTCTACTGATGCTGTTCGTTCTTTTGCTTGCAAGCACGAGCTCTCGCAAGCGCGTTTGCGCGACTCTGAGGTTTGGCGCGCGGCATTGCGGTCTATCACGCGCGCGTTATCTGACTCGTGGCGCAGCGATACGAGATTTGATGAAAGCGCAAAGCGCACGTATAATATACTTCCAAGCGTATCGCAGTCATGCTTGTGCGAACAGGCACGGGATGAGGGATCCCCGCGTGAATGGGAGGGTTGATATGTTATGAATTCTGCAAAAGATCCAGGCGAGAACGATGCCGCGCCGCTGCGGGTGTGCATGGTGACTCCTTTTCCCCCGCGCCACGATGGAATCGCAACATACTCATCTGAGTTGATCAATGCGATGGAAAGCTTTGGTCACACAGTCTACGTCATCAGTCATACGGATAAGGACGTAGGCGGACACGAATCACAGCCAAACGTGTTCGGGATTATCGATGTTTCGAAGCCCGACTGGGAACGTGTCATTTTTAAGCAGATAATGGATTTGAAACCAGACGTTGTACACATTCAACACGAATACGGGCTATACGCCAATGCAGGAGACTACGGGATAAGCATCATCGATTTGCTCTTCCTGCTTTTCGTCGCGCGAGTTCCGACCGTGATCACGTATCATTCGGTCTACAGCACGATGAGTCGCGAAGAGGCAATTTTTACTAGCTTGAGCCTCGATACCGTTGATGCGGGCATCGTGCACGAAGAGTTTCAGAAGATCTTCTTGCCAGCGAACCTCGGTAGGATCCCGAACAACGTCTTCGTCATCCCACACGGGGCAAAGACTGTGGTCGCGGAAGCGGTTCCCGACGCACGCGAAGCCAAGCGGCAGTCTGGATACGAAGGCAAAAAAGTCGTCCTGTGCATCGGGTGGTGGGAACCAAACAAGCGGTTTGAAGACGTGGTAGCCGTATGGCCCGACGTGCTCGCACGGGCCAAAAATGCCGTCCTGATCATCGCTGGAGATGCCCGTCCGGGGTCGCCAAGCGGCCTCTACTACAAGCCCAAGCTGCTCGAGGCCATTCGAGAATCCCCGGCTAAAGATCATATACGGGTCATCACCGGTGCCTTTACGCCGAGAGAATACGACTCAATACTCAGCTTAGCCGATCTTGTGGTCCTGCCTTATGATCGCGCATCGCAAAGCGGGAATCTTGCTCACGCGTTTGCCTTAGGAAAGCCTGCGGTGGTGACAGCGGTTGAAGGCCTTAAGGCGGAAGTCGAAGCGAGTCAAGCGGGCGCGACCGTGCCGCTCGGATCGCTTGAGGATCTAAAGGCTGCTTTACTCTTACTTCTCCGAAATAACGAATTGAGAGAGCTTTTCTCCACGCGGGCGCTTGAGTACGTTCAAAAAAAGATAGGCTGGTCTATCGTCGCAAAAAAACACATCCTTCTGTACGAAATTGCTATGCAGAAAGAAAAAATGAAAGTCACTCCTGCATCAGGACTTGACTTAAGTCGCGGCTAGGGCCGTTGATCTTGAGCCTGGCGGCGTGAAGAAGGAGAAACAGTCGATGCAGGCCTAAAACCCAGTAGCAGTTCTTTCGCACGGGCTGACGAAAGATATATACTTGTTATTACTGTATTAAGGCGTAATCGCCGCTGAACTTAACGCGCTGAGGTTTTATGCCAATTTCCCTTGATGACATCACGATAACGAGTTTTCCCAAGCTGTTTGACCAGATAATAGAAGACAAACAAAAGGTCGGGTTGAAGCCGATCCAGAACAATCCACCAGATCTGCTGGAGCGAGCTAAGCTCTACGGCACGCAGTTTAAAAACGGATCGTGGAACTGGGCGTCAAACATCTGGAACCGAAGCGCTGCAGGCAGCGTCGTAGTCGAGCGTGAAGAGGACATGCGGGTAGAGCACCGAATGTTGATGCTTCGCGTCCTGGAGCACATTCTTGATCAGCCGCTGATTCAGGCAGATGCAACGCTCGGGCAAAAGGGCTCAAAAGGAGAAATGAAATGTCGGCTCTACTGCGACGCGCAATTCCCTGACGTCGCGTACCGCTGGCAAGCGGTTAATTTCCCAGGCGATCCGGATGCACAGCCTGACGCGCAGCTTTTTATGATCCCTCACTACCTTGAGAATCCCAACGTGCCCGGGAAAAATGAAATGCTGAAGGTCATTCGCTTTCCCTTCCACAACTACACCATCGTCGCTGCCTCGTCGTACATGGGAGAAGCGAAGAAAGGTTTCCTTTCGCACTGGATTTATGAAATCTACAAGAGAGGGGGGACGGGCGAGCACGCTTCGCTCAAGGAGTTCACGGTCAAGCGCGTTGACGGCACAACCAAGGACATAGTGATGTCGGTGTGGGGACTGACGGGCAGCGGAAAATCCACTCATGGTCACTACGTCTATGATGAGAAGATCGCGCAGATCTACATCGACAAGTTCGGAATCAATCCACTCGAGTTTATTTCTAATCAACTCATTCGAAATGACGACGTTGTTGCGGTTTTCGAAGACTGTGTTGTCAGTCCGGAGCGCGGCTGCTGGACCAAAACAGAGGACGTTGACGTCACGCAGCACGCCATCTACAACGCCGGAACGTCACCGAACGCGCTTCACGAAAATACGGAATGGGACGAGCACGGGGACGTGAGTTTCCGTGGAGAAATACTGCAGTATCACGGACTATTGAATCAAAACGCGCGGAGCATCATCTTCTTGGAGGACACCGGCTACTTCGACGGAAATGTCGACTCATCCGGACCGCTCAACATGGCCGTGTTCATCAGCCCTGGATATATCTCGGACTATGCCTGGGTGAAGCTGAACGATCCTGCGCTCGCCGCAAAGGTGCTTGCAGACGGCAGAACGATCGGCCACCCCGCGCAAGGTCGAGAAGGCGTCGGCGGCGAAAAGTATGAATCGAGGTATTGTCTGCCGTTCACGATGGGCGTCGGGAACGCCGCCCATATCCACCGATTCTATACGTTTATGAGGCAGAGGGCTAAAACCGACAATCCCATCGAATTGTATCTCATCAACACGACTGGACGCGTCGGCGCCAGGTATGTTTGGGTCGATACACACCTTGGCGATGAACCCATCTGGCTCGCAAAGACGCTTTTTGAAGAAGTGAACGGCAAAAAAAAGCCGGTGGGCGGCACCGGGCCTACCATCGAAGAGACGCAATTGTTCTTGATCCAGGCCACGCGCGGTGCAGTTGACTATGAGCCACACCCGCTGTGGGGCGACAAAATGCTTGTGCCAGCACGGGTGGAAGGGCTGCCACAAGGGCGCTTAAAGGAACTCGATCCGTTTACGTACAGGACTGCCGAAGAGATGGAGGCGCTACTCAGGCAGCAGATTGCACAAAGTAAGTACTACTTGAAAACCCAGTGCGCGCGGCTTAACAAGCGGGTATTGAATGCAATGGACTTCTAGGCGACCCAAAAGATCTTGATCACCAAAGCGGTAAGCGGTCAGTATCATCGGATCTCACCTTGAAATTGTTAATGCTTTGGAACTCTCGGGCAAAAATGCCGTGTCAGACCACTCACTCGGCCGCTGAAAAATCGCTGCAGCCTCCATTTAGCATTTCTAGACTGTCGCCAGCCTTTCTTCGACTAGCAGATCAAAGCACCTCCGGAAATCATAGTCAGTTTCCATCTTTCAGAGTTGACGTTGAAGTGTGCAGATTCGGTTTTTGAGTTAAGCCCAATCACAAGCTTTATTGCTTGGTTGCGATATTTTAAACAGAGTTTATGACTGATACAAAGTTGTGTAAGTCTTGTGGAACGACCGTAAGTCCTTCCGCGCGTTTCTGCAGAGAATGCGGAGCCGTTTTGGCCGAGGAGCCTAGCGTCAATCAGAGCGCACCGACCCCAAAGGAGCAAGTCAACGAAGGCATTGCCCTATACCAACAGGGGGACTATCAAGGCGCCTTAAGCAAGTTCGAGAAGGCTACGGAAGCCGATCCGACTCTCGCGGCGGCGTGGAGTGACAAAGGCTGTGCCTTAGGGCGTCTTGGCGAGCGCGACGCAGCTTTAGATGCTTTTAAAAAGGCCCTCGAGATGGACCCAGACAATCGAGAAGCTCGCGAAGGCAAGGATCTGTGTTTGCGCATGCTTGGCTCTTCCCAAGAAGCAAGCTGAGAAGCGGTCGACAGGGACTTTATGTCGCACGACGCTGATCTGGGCTGAGCGAGCTTGGCGTTGTCTGCTACTAGTTCGTTTGGGTATCTGGCTAGTTGCTATTATATTTCCAATGCACAGGCCGAACGTGGGTCGATAAGACCTCTGCTTAGTTTTGATTTCTGTGGGCTAGATGTCTGAAATAAGATCTTCACGGCAGGCCCCTAACTTTCTCTTATCCTAAGCCGGTTGTTTTCTTGGCATCTCGCGGATGGTGAGTTGCTCTTTTGTGATTGCTGGTTTCAGCGAAGTCAGTGTAGTTCAAAAGGTTTACGATCTTCTAAAATCACTTTTAATAAGCGCATCGCTTTGTCGAGAAAGCGGGTCGTTTGACGGGGCAGGCAGCAGTGAGGATCTTTGACAGCAAGCCAGATATTGCAAAAATGCTCGCCACTGGCGACGTCGAAAACTTAGCGTGCATCATAGAAAACGGTAGCCCATATTTCGACCACGATGAGAATACGCGCGTGGAAGCTGTCGGCGCACTTGGCAGTCTAGCAGATCAAAGAGCGATTGATCCTCTGATTGGCGCTTTGCACGACGATGATGAGCGCGTGCGCTTGAGCGCTGTTGCGGCTCTAAACAAGCACCACGCGTTCTATCCGCTTGTCAACGCACTGCACGTGAGGGATAGCGGCGTGCGTACAGCCGTCGCCGAAGTGCTTGGCGAACTCGCCAAGCCCCTCGCCGTTTTACCGCTCACAAAGGCTTTAGATGATGAGGACGCGCGTGTGCGAACCGCCTCTGTCGAGGCATTGGTAAAGCTTGGCGAATCGTCAACGGACTCATCCATACGCTAGGGGTGACAAATAACAAAGACCGCAGAGCTGCTGCCGAAGCCCTCGACCAGCTCGGCGACCCCCGTGCGGTCCTTCCGCTCATCGCCGCCCTTAAGGATCATGACTGGCGTGTCAGTTTTGCAGCAGCGTGTGCGCTCAAGCAGTTCAACTATCCGCGCTCGTTAGAGCCGTTCATAGGAGCGCTGGGAGGCGGAGAGACGGACGTCCGACGGGTTGCCGCTGAAGCCCTCGGCCAGCTCGGCAACCCCCGTGCCGTCGAGCCGCTCATCTGTGCGCTATACGCTGAAAACAGTGACGTCCGACGGGTTGCCGCTGAAGCCCTCGGCCAGCTCGGCAACCCCGGCGCGGTGCTCCCACTTGTCGAAGCGCTGTCCGATAAATTCAAGAACGTCCGCGAGATTGCGGCTTGGGCACTCGGACAACTCGGCAACCCCCAAGCGGTAGAGCCCCTCATAAAGTGCCTCGAAGATCCATACGACGACGTGCGCGAAGCTGCCGCTTGGGCACTTGGGCGCTTGGGCGACCTTCGTGCATGGAACCCCCTTACCAAAGCGCTGAAGGACGATAGTCAGCGCGTGGAAAAAGCCGCCGTCCAGGCTCTCTAGACTCTAGCCAGCAAATCCAAACACACGATCACCATAGCTTGAGCCGGCCTCGAGTCGGACTGCGCCGCTCACTTTTTTTCAGGAATGGAGGCCCTGAAAAGGCTGATCCCTATTGCCTCCAAGTGACGGACAGAGCAACGCACGAGGGCCAGCTACTCACCTATTGGAGATGGCAGCAGCGCTCATAAGTTTGGGGCTTTGAGGCCATTCTGAATCGGCGAGGATAGATGTCGCTCAAACCACTTAAACGGCGTATCGGTTTTTTATACAAGCCAAAATTAGATAAAAACTATTTTAATCGACACTGCCCTGACAGGCAGCCTTCCACGAGGCACGATAAGATGTGCTCTTGCGCGTCGCGATCTGTCCAAGAAAACGAGCTTAAGCGTCTTATTTATCTTGTCGCTCTCGACTTGACTCAGGCATGGCTAATTCTGACAGGACGATATGAGCTGCCATCATCGTGCGCTATCACAGGCGCGAAATTCATTTCGACAAAAACCTCAAACTTGGGCGTAAACTCCACGGATCCCGCGCGCGACTCCCGCGCGCGACTAGTTCCCTCGCTGCTATTTTCTTTGCCAGGGCCGTATCGAAAATCGTTCGGTTCACTTCCAAGCACATAACAAGACGGTGCGTTCGCGCTTAGTTTGCACTCAATATGCGCCGTTTTGATAAGAGATAGAAGGCCGCTATTAGATACGCGAAGATGAGCGTGATTGCCGCGCCCAAAATGCCAATCAGTGGAATCAAGACCACGTCGAAACCGACGAGCACAATGAGCGCGATAACGCTGCTGAGCGTGTTCACTTTGGCTCCGCGCGTACCTTCGGAAGCCAGAAGCCAGCTAAGAGCTTGATAAAAAAAGGCCATTGTTGCCGCAATGGCAAAAAAGAGCGCAATTTCCCAGCTGAACGGATACTGGCGCCCATAAAAAAAGAAGATTATCCACTCTAATAGGAGCACGGATGGCGCGATCGCGGCAGCAAGGTACGGCGCTGCCTTGTTTACGCGACGTAGAATGGCCAGCTTATCGTTGCTCTTAGATGCATAGGGGAAAAAAGCGGCGTTAATGATCATCCAAAGCAAGACGGCTACAGTTATTGATGGCAGGAAATACGCGTTGTAGATTCCCACATCCGCGGTTGTCATGAACTTGTTGATGAGTATTCTGTCGACGCCCATGAAGGTGGCTGCCACACCTCCCGGCAGGGAAAGAAGAGTGTAATGCATAATTTTTTTCGCCCAGGACCGCTCAAATCGGAGCTTAATGTAGTCTCTGAGGTAAACCACCAAAATGAAGCCGATTATCGCGTAGGATACGTAATACGAGTACGCCGCCGATTCCCACGACTTCATGTTGGTGCTGATGAATGTGAGAAACGCCGCAAGCAGTACGACCGATTGAGCGGCAGTCAGAAGTGCATACGCTCTCATTTTGAAGGATACTCTGAGAGAATTTGTGGTTAACTGATAGAGCGTAGAAGTAACGGCGAGAAAAAGAGCGAAAAAGAAAACTTCTGCTGGCACTCCAAACAAGTACGATAACGGCGCAGAAAAAAGTACATAGATACCTATCGAGGCTGCGGTCAACAACGTTATTAGAATGTACGAAGTGGAGATGATGCTGACCTGCACAAAATGATCCTGCACCTCAGAACCATATTTTATCATCGGCGTGGAAGCTGCTATCATTGAGATGGCGAGAATAGTGCCCACTGTCGTGATTAGTCCAAGAACACCAAAATTACCCGGCCCCAATGCCCGTGCTGCAATGATGTTGAAGGCCAACGTGAAAAGCGATCCGACCAGCGTGCCAATCCCCACGTACGAGGTACCTAAGATTAACTTCCGCGCCTCGTCGCCCATCTTCTCCTTAAAAATCAGCTCATACGACGCACTGAGCAAACGAGAACCGAGTTCCTTGAGCGACATCACGGGCTAAACCTAGGTGGAAATAATTGCGAATTTATATATAAGTGCCATTGGTATAGTCCGCCTCGTAATCTCTATCTACGGAGCTGTATCTTAGAGATCTGTCTCGCGCAGTAGCACAGTTTACGCGAGCTTGCTTTTAATATGACTCGCGCCTAAGTATAATTGGGGAATCGTACATAGCTCCTGCTTTGAGATTTGTGCACGTCAGCGACACCCACCTGGGATATCGTCAATACGGTTTGAGCGAGCGTCTCGATGATTGGAGCAGCGCCACCCGTGAAAGCATTGACTACGCCATACAAAACCGGGTAGACTGTGTCGTTCACAGCGGCGATTTGTTCAACTCAAACAAAGTTGATCACACTTCGTTGATCCACGCCATAGAGATGCTAAGAGCGTTGAAGGACGCTGATATCCCTTTCTTTGTTATTGATGGCAATCATGACAGAAGAAAAGGCTCTCAAACGCACACCGCCCTCGATGTGTTGCAACGCTTAGATCTGTGCCACTACTTAGCGCCGGCAGGAAGAACCCTCGAAGGCGCGATAGGTCAGGTGAACGGCACGTGGATTGTCGGGCTCGGCTACCACGGTGCCTACCTCAGGTCTAAGCTGCGCGATTTTTATGAACAAATGCCCGAAGGGCACAACGTCGTGCTGCTCCACGCTGGCATAACTCAATACGCCGAAGGAGGGCATCCGGAGATCGCCCCGCCTGAGCTGGCGGTATTACGGCCAAAGACCGCGTACCTCGCGCTCGGACACTACCACAACAAGTTTCGCCTCGATGACTGGATATTCAATCCCGGCAGTCCGGAGTACTACCGTTTCTCCGACTACGGCATCGGGCGCTGCTTTTACGACGTCACCATGCAAAACGGGAGCCCCGAGGTTCGTGAAATCAACGTGCGCGGCGTCCGGCGAATGGTGAGCATTTCTGCGGACCATCGGGGTGACGATTATTCGCTCCGCGGAGTCGTGCAATCGCTGCTCGATGAAGCTGAGCTCGAGGCTCCGGTTTCGGGTTCGCTAGTGCGTGTGATTCTTAACGGGGAGGCGCAGACACCTCCTAACCTCTCTGAGCTTAAGCAGTTCATAGACGAGCGTTATGTGCCCTTGTACAGCACTGTCCTCGACAATACTGTCAGCACCGCTGGCGAACTCGTCGAGACTCCGGGAAGCCTCGACGACGTGGAAATGAACATGTTCGCAAGCAGCTTTGCGCGGTACAACGAGCAAGCGCGAGACGTTGCGGGTTTCGCGCGCGCTCTTCTTCGTGAAATAATCGAAAGCCAACTTACGAACACGGACGAAGCTGAGCCCATCGTACAGCACGTCTCACGCTTTAGGAGAGACCACGTATGAAACTGGAAAGCCTCCGCCTAGTGAATATCAGGGCGTTCGAAGACTCGGGCGAGATCCAGTTTCAAAACGGCACGATCTCTATATACGGCGAAAACGGTGCCGGCAAGAGCACCATAGTGACTAGCATTGGCAGGACGATCTTTGGCTGGGACGACGGCGTTAAGCAGGCAACGATCGACTACGCGGGAGAACGGCACAGGCAAGGAGTTGCCGAGTCCCTTTTGCGAAAAGGAGCGGCAGAAGGGTCTATAGACGCAACGTTCTCGCATAAAGGACACGTGTACCGCGTGAGACACGTTTTGTCACGTACTGCCCAGAGTTGGGAGCTGTACATTGACGGAGAGAAGACCGATCTGTACGGAAAGCAAGAAATACATGAACGCATTCGCGACGAGCTCGGCATGGCAGAAATTCGTACGTCGTCCTCGGAAAGTCTGTTCAGCGACGTTATCTGCGTATTACAGGGGCAGGTCATCAATGAATTTGAGTTCACGTCTCAGAAACGAAAAGACCATTTCGACAAGGTTCTCGGTCTTTACAGTTATCGGCAGGCCTACAGCGACTCCGTTCACGTAAAAAACAACTTCAAAAGCAAGATAGCGCGTGCTGAGTCTGAAGCGCGAGTGCTCGAAGCTGAAATAACGCACCTCAGCGGACTCGTTAACCGATTGCGCGAGTACGAAAGTGAGCTGAAACACCTCCGGCAGTCGATCGGTGCAGTCGAAACCAAGTTGTCTGTGGTCGAAAATCAGAAGCAAACATATGAGTCGCTTCGCGCGGAACTCGAAAACCTAAAAAAGGAACTCAGCACGGCAAACGTCAAAGCTGGCGACGTGGCGACGGCACTCGAAATCGCAAATCGCGAGGTGCAAAACTGTCGCGAAGCGCAGAACGTCGTCGAAGAACGTCGGCCGTCGTTCTTGCGATATCAACACATTGCCGCGCAGCTTGACGAGGTACGGGCGCTGGCGCGGCAGGTGGCCAGCGAAACGACGCGCCTCTCTGAACTTCGTGTCGCTCACGCAAGCATCACAAGTGCGAAGGCAAACGCGCTCAAAGAGCTTCAGCAATTTGACGAGACGTCAGATCGAGTGACGCAACTGTCGCCAATCGCTGCAGAACACGCACAGCTCAGCGAAGCCCTCTCAAAGCTCAAGCTTGATCAGCAGAGCTACCAGGCAGGTTTGGAGCGTATCAAAGCGACTGGAGAACTGATACGAACAAAGCGTCTGGCAACAAAGGAGCTGGAAGCGGAACTTGAACAGTACGGCACACTCCAAGCGCGCGCTGAAAGGCTTGAAACGCTGCTGCTTGAATACGACGAGTTAGCACGAAAGGTCGGTGAGCTTGACGGACACAAGAAGCAGATGGAAAAGGATCTTGACAGCCTCCTCAAAGGTGTCTGTCCGTACACGAGTGATCGGTGTGAATCGATTGAGGAACGCGGCCATCGGCACGAGCACGAACTTGACGCCATTCGAGCGGAACTTGCTCTGCTGCAGTCTGAACGCGATGAAAGAGCATCCGCTATAAATGAGGCGCGTGGGGCCGCACGGCAACTGCAACTGCTCGACGGCAAGCGGCGAGAATTGGAACTAAAATTGGAAGAAATAGAAACACTACGTCGAGAACTTGCAGGCGAACGTGATTCTGTCAGAGCGATTGGCGACAATCTGGCTCGCATAGCGTCTCTTGAAGAGCGCATCGAGACGTTGAAAGCTAGCGCCGAAGAGTATCAGTCCCTTGCATACGCTCTCAAAAAATCGGACCGGTCAGCCCTAGTCAGCGAGTTTGCTGAGCTCCGTCGCAGAGACGAAGCATTACAAAGCGACATAGAGGGAGCAGAAGGTACGATCGCGCACTTGACTGAACAAGGCGGGGATGAGGCGCTTGTGTCACGACTGGAACACGAATTGCGGGAGCTTCAAAAAGACTACGATAGCTACGTGGCGTCCGTTAGTTTGGCGGCGAACCTTGAGGAGGCCATAGAACGAAACGACAACTGTGCTCGAGACTTGGCAGCACTAGATGAGCTACGGCAGAGACTTACCTCTGACATAGAAGCCACGTCAAAGCTTTATGACGCCGCCGAACACCTGCGAATTGAAAAAGATAGCCTAGACACGAGTCAACGGCTTAATGAGATGCGCGGGATTGCGTCGCAACTTAACAAACAAATTGAAGATCTAAAACCCCACGAAGCGGATCTCGTGGTTAAGAGGGAGGATCTGATGGCACTCGACGTTGAGCTCAACGAGACTGCTGCTGACGGTAAGTTCTTTGATGAAATCAGAGATAGTTTCAAAAACTTGAGCGCGATGAGGCCGCTTTATACAAAAAAAGTGAGCCAGCAGGCTGCCCGTCACTGGAGGCAAATGGTCAATGACGAGTCGCAACTTCACTGGCAGGAAGATTATCTCGTTTTCAAGGCAGATGGCGGCAACGTGATCTCATTGTATGAAATGAGCGGCGGCGAGAAGGTCTCAGCATGTTTGGCTGTGCGTCTCGCAATGCAAGAGACGTTGAGCGGCTTGGGCCTGTTCATCTTGGACGAACCAACAATCCATCTTGACGAAGAGAGATGCGACAGCCTCGCTCAGCAAATCGGCGGCATTAAGGGGTTGAATCAGGTCATTGTTATAAGCCACGATGACACCTTTCACGCGTACACGCAGCAGCAGATTACAATACGAAAAGACCCCAGCAGTCACGCGAGCATAGTTGAACTCTAGTCACATGTTGCCCTCAAAGGCCCGGGCTAAACGCGAGCGAGACGCGAGCCATGCGTCCGGTTGCCGTAAATTGACAATTCTCTCTAAAAAACGCACCCTCAAGCGTCACAAATAAAGTGACTAAGGCGCTCCGCGCGAATGCTGGTGACTTGTGACGACAGGAAAGAGCGTTGGACAGCAATCCCATCCAACACTTCCATATGGTTGCGGTGATGCGAAGGCTTAGGTGATCCCGCACGTGCACTCGAGCACTTCTTCCAACCGCTCGTTCACCATCTCCCAGTTAACGATGTTCCAAAAAGCGTCGACGAATTTCGGCCGCTCGTTCTTATAGTCGAGATAGTATGCGTGCTCCCAGACGTCAAGAACCATAACGATGCGGGAGTTTGGATAGACGTTGACATTGTGCTTCTCTATTTGCATTATTAAAGGCCGTTTTGTTTGCATATCGAGCACCAACGCAGCCCATCCTGACCCTTCGGTGGTTGCCGCAGCTTTGCTAAACTCCGTCTTGAACCGGTCGAAGCTGCCAAACTCGCTGTTTATAGCATCCGCCAATTTCCCTTTAGGGGCCCCACCGCCGCCTTTGCCGGCAGGTGCCATCGTTGGCCAAAAAAGCTTGTGGAGCACGTGGCCACCGATGTTGAACGACAACTCCTTCAGCGTAGCCTTAACGTCTAGGTCTGCGTTGCTCTTTCGTGCAGCATCGAGCTTCTCAAAAGTCGCGTTCGCGCCGTTTACGTACGCGAGGTGGTGCTTGTCGTGGTGAATCCTGAGCTGTTGCTCAGAGATATAGGGCTCTAAGTCGTTATAGCCATAGGGCAGGTCTGGTAATACATAAGATTTGTTCGCTTCCATACGTCTCATCTCCTTCTGATTGCAATCAGGCTTTAACCTCTGTGGGCAAGATATTTACGCTTAATCCTCTCAAACCAAGGCTTTTACGCCAAAATTAATGTCGCGTCTCGAGTAGTGTCAACTCATAAACTGTGACGCGAGAATGCGCTGCTGAGTGTGTCGACGATGGCGTGCTGTACAGGGCCCAGAACGAAGCCGAGCTGCTTCTTTACGATGGCCCGTCGTAAGTAGGACGCACGCACGTAAAAACCAAAGTATGCTCTCAAAAACCACCGGTGCAACTCTTCTGTCGAAAGAGCACGTGTACGAACCACGGGCTTTGTGAGGGTGAACTTACTCCAGTCATCCAAGGTAATCTCAAGATCGTAGTTGTCAATGTTGTCGTACAGCTCAGTTCCCGGATAGGGCGTGGTGACCGAAAACATTGCGAAATCCGGCATGACCTGTTTTGCTAGGTTGATCGTGTCGGCGACCTTCTGCCGGTCATCTCCGGGCAATCCGATCATAAAGGACGCCGTTGTTGCATAATCGTAGTTTCTAAGCACGTCAAAGGCGTTAATCACCTGATCGGTCGAAAACCCTTTCTTGATGAGCTTCAGCGTGTCGTCCGAGGCAGACTCAACGCCAAAAAAGAGCCCGTTGCAGCCGACTTCGCGCAGCCTGCGGAGTAAGTCCTCATCAATAGAATCAACGCGCCCCGTGCACGACCAGCTAAACTTTAGGTTGTTTTCCTCTACCAGATCGGCAAACTTGAACGCGCGCTCTTTGTTGAGTATAAAATTGTCATCGAGCATTGTGACGTTTTCGTAGCCTTGAGCAACAAGCTGCGCTACCTCATCAAAGACGTTGTGCGCGCTCCGCGACCGAAACGTCTTGTGATACAGGTTTGAGGAGGCGCAGAAAATACACCTGAACGGGCATCCTCTGCTCGATATGACTCCGGTACTTCGAGGCGGCGAGTACTTTCCCATTGGAAGCAAGTCCCTCGCGGGAAACGGAATATCATCCAAATCGGCGATCAGCTTTCTTTCTGGGTTTCGAGCTATCGCATCCGCGTCTCGCCAGGTTATGCCCTCAACGTCGTGCAAGCTGCCTGACTCGATGGAATCCGCGACGTCAAGCATCGTGGCTTCCCCCTCTCCCCTAACGACGACGTCAGCCGCTGATTTCTCGAGACACTCGCGGTCCAAAAACGTTGCCTGTGGGCCGCCGAGAACTACCTTCGTGCCGTTGTTCGATTGCTTAATAAGGTTCGCAAGCGCAAGGCCTGAGCTGTACGTTGGTGCGGTCGTCGTGATGCCAACAAGGTCCGCCGTCTGCACGCGCTCCATAATCTGCGTGTTGCTCAGCCGCTCAACTTCGGCATCTATGATGGCGACGCGATGACCGTGCTCTCTGAGAAAAGCGCCTATATAAGCGAGCCCCATTGGCGGCGAGCAGATATTCAGCTTTCTGACGTCTCCCTTGCCAAACGGCGGATGAATAAGCGCAACGTCGATGCCCATGCCGATCCGACCAAGATAACTCAGAGCTGTTCTAGCGAAAACTCAATGGCTAGCCATCTAGGTATTCGACCTAGTCTTTTTCTGCTAGTTCCAAAGGACTAGCTATCTTTATAGCCACGCAATTATTTAGCTCTTTGTCGCTCCTCAACGAATAAAAGAGTCTAAAATTAAGTTTTCTGTGCAGGCCGTAGTGTGCCAAGCAGCGAGTGCCGCCCCCCAGTCGCTGCAGTATCACGTTGCTGCTGTCCAGACGGACGCCACCTAAGCGATCGAGCGCTAAGCCGCGTCGATGCCGTGAAGCTGCTAAGAGCGCTCGTGCACCGTTTCAATGTAGAGGTGAGGATATAAATAGGAACAAAGCAGATTTCTTTGGAAAGTGATTATTCTCCGCCGAACGACTAGCAGGTGATCACATGGTCGAGAGACGAATGAAAAGCAGAAAAATGACCACGAGAGAAGATTGGATCTTGGATACATTTGCTGATGTCAGATGCGCACTCGACACTGTGCTTGCGAGTGCCGAGAACCTCTACAAGAAGCTTGTTCCGGAGCCGCAGCGCTCGCGTGCTGAGCACTTGTACAAAACGTACGCCCCTGAACTAATTCCAAGGCCTCTAGGGCCGGTTAGGGCCCCTGACGTAGATATTATCGACGTCGGAACAGAAATTCACTTGGTCGCTGATCTGCCAGGAGTCAAGAAAGAGGACATAGACATCAATCTCACGCCGGACACCATAGAGATCAGTGCCGAATCAAAAGCTGAAATAGCACGTGAACAGCAACCTTATGCTCGTCGAGAGAGGGGCTACACGGCGTACAAGCGAACAATGCACTTGCCAGCTCCAGTAATTCCAGACAAAGCTAAAGCGCGATTCAACAACGGGGTCTTAGAGGTCACGATGCCCCGAAAAGAGCCTGTCGAAAAGGTTACGGGCGTCAAAGTCGACATCAAAAACACGGGTGAACGGATTTAGAACGCGGAAAGACATCCTCTCCAGAAATACCGAAGCGCACGGCGCTGTGCCAGATCGCTGCGATCGTGAAGTAGTCTCGCTCTAGTGAGTTCAGCCTGCGCGCAGGCCTCGTGTATTTGCTATTGGAACACACTGATTTTCGCTAACCGAAGATCCTCCTCATAACGGTTCTGTTGCTTCGCGCGAATGTCCAAGGCCCATAAAATCCACGCGTTTGATCAGCAATACGGCTTCATCATCATTGTATTCCCTCTCGCAAATACATAGACAAAGAACGGTGACGCAGAATATGCGTTGCGCAGAGGGGTTGATCACTCTCGACAGGCACGTTTTTAAGATTGGAGAGCGTTACACAGGAGAATCACCAACGTGTCCGTGGCTCGTTATCCGGCGTTTTCTACGCCGACAGATGAAGAGAAAAATCTTCCCGAGCTGACCGTCTCAATACGCATCATTGACTCGCACGTGCGCTTCGCCTTCGATCAGAACCGGGTTGCTGATTTGCCACCAGCGATTCAGGCACGAGTGACGCAGATGCTAGGTCAGTTTGAACGTGATTTTGCTACGTGGGTTTCATTGAGTCGCAATCAGCCAGCGCGAACGCTCCCTGCGGAGGTAGTCGTTGCGGCCAGTTCGCGCGCTCTCAACGTTGACGCAAACGGCACGGCGTTAGCGAGCGTGGACGACAGTGTCGTTTATCTAAGCTACGCGTTGCTGCGAGAAGGCGTGCCGGTAGGCTTTCGATTCGGAGTGTTTGCGTATGTGTTTGACCGCCTTGCGCGAAACGGAAACGACAGAAACCGCGACGAGCTCCTCGATGAGCTCTCACTGCCGCTTCTCAAAGACCAGATCAACATATTGAGGGCGCCCGAGCGGTATGCGATGTTCGCTGACAAAGACTGGTTGGACGCATTGTTCGTGCATCTGGCTAAGAAGCTCCCGCATTTGGACGTGCAAGGAGGCCCGCTCGTCGCCTCAAGGCCCACGACGCTCGGCAAGCCAGGAATGCTTTCGCGCGAACCCGACAATGGGCTTTCGGAAAAGCAACGTCAGCGGATAGCCGAGTTAGCTGCGAGAAATAGAATAGACCAGGCAATGCTCCTCAAGAAGATGCGCACGCTCGTGACCATTATCTCAACGGGACTGGGTGAGGATGTTGACATCAGCGTCGTTCCTGGCGAATGGTGGGCTTTTGACTATGAGAGTAACACCATAACTTTCCCTCTGGTCGACCTCGTCACAGCACCGCCCGACAAAATCATTGGATCCTTATTGCACGAGATCGGCCACTATCAAGTAACGCGTGTCGACGTGAAACATCCGGTCTTTAAGCATCTTCTTTCGAGCGAATCGTTGCGCTTACTGCTCAACACGTTTGAAGATCCGCGCGCAAGTAACTGGATGAAAGCCACGTTTAAGGGAACGGCCCCCTATCTTGATCTCATTTACGACGATCTGTTGTCAGAAGACCTCAGCGCGACGGCTTACAGCCACAAATTGCAGAAGGAGGTGCAAAAATACTCCAATTCATCGATTCAGGCATACCAGCTGTTCCCGCATCTCGAGTACCTGTTGTGCGTTCTTTACTTCTGGCGGTTTGGTAAGCTTCCTTCGTACGTGATAAGCGCACAAGTTGGCGCTGCTCTCGAAAGCACAGCTCAGTTTTTTCAATCAATCTTCAACCACTACCCCCCCGGCCGCGCGGCAGAGCACGACAAGCTTCGGTACGCACGGGAAGCGGCAGAACAGATACAGAACCATATTCTAGAGCCGTACGAACAGCTGCTCAAGCAAGCTGCCGACAACCTTACGCTAAGCATAGAGCGCGGGCAGCGCCCTCTTGGCGAAGGTGAAAACCCCTCTGAAATTAACCCGCAACTTTTGGAGCAAGAGGCGCAGGAGATCCTCGAGGAGCAAGCCAAGGAACTCGCCGATCGGCTGTCTGCTAAGCGAAATGTGCCCGAATCGGTTGACGCTGATGTCTTCGAACAAAAAATTGGGGAGAAGAGGGATAGCCGTGAGCACGTGCGAATCTCAGCAGAAAAGCCGCACTCTCAACTCACTCGCAAAGACCTTATCGCTCAGCGCCGGCACCTCGAGTTCGAACGCGGCCGCCGTATGAACGAATACCAAGGGGCGTACGCTGCGGTGTCGGGATTGCTGCATGTGCTCGTCGGAACGCTTGAAAACGTGCTTGCAAAGAATCGCAAGCCAAAGTACGAAGGCTACTATGCTTCTGGGCAAAAACCAGATTTGCGTCGGGTGATGGACGTCACGCGCAAGATGCGACAAGGCTTGCCCACGACCAAGAAAGATTTCGACGTATTCCTCAAGCGCAGGCGGCCGACCCGCTTGGACCACCGGATAATGTTGCTCTTAGACGAATCAGGCTCGATGCAGGAACCAAAGCGAACTGCTGCACTGCAAGCACTTTTGCTCTTCATGGAAGCGTTCGATTATCTGGGAGTCGACTACGCGATCATCGGCTTCGCGGACGCGCCAATCATCCACAAGCCGTTTGGGGAGACGCTGACGCAGCGCGCTCGTGAGGATGTGTTTGAGGACGTATCTCAGTTTATTCCACTCGGGGCAACGGCAGATGCCGACGCGCTCGCGTTAGGGATCGACCTATTCGATCGAGAGCCAGAAGACGTTTATCGCCTCATAATCGTCATATCCGATGGCGAAGGAAACGTCAACACGACCGGCATAACGTTCGAGGAACTGCAAGACGCAGCGGAAACAAAAGCCATAAGCGTGGTCGGCATCGGTATCGGCGAACAGGCAAAAACAATAAGCACGCGGTATCACCGTCCGATACAAGTCGCTACTGTTGACGAATTGCCGTTGACGCTGGGCGAAGTGCTCCAGCAAGAGGTGACGAGTGATTCATCCTAATGAGTCGTCAAGACGCGACACTCGAAGCGACGGGCCTTCTCAAGCCACTGACGATAGGTTCACGGCCGCGCTCGGAGCGTTGATCGCCGGCGTTTACCTCAAACTTAAGCACGACTTTCCCGACTTTTTCACAATTCGAGATTTGAAACGGGCAACTGAAGCAGTGACGCTGTTCTTGGAGGCTGGCTTAAGCGAGAAAGACGCGTTTGTTGAAGCATGTCACTACGGCTTTACCCGGATACGACCAGAGAATGAACCGATCATCCGTTCAATAGTCGAAGAGCAACAAAACATCAAAGCAGTGCTAACGGATTTTGAACCGCTGGATCTCACTTCGCAAGCTCCTCAACTGCCTGGGTTGGTCACGTCTCTTTCGCAAGGCGTGAGCTCTTTTGTTAAGCTTCTCATCACCTTTACAGCAAGTCCCCGCATTAAGCCGTTCTTACGCTTGCTTAACGCGTTAGTGAGTGCGTCGGACAAGCGGACCCAGATCGTCGGGCGCAAGATCGCATATGACGTCCTTGTCGCCGATTTTTTGCGCGATATTATCGTCGAGGAATTAGAAGACGAGTTAACCAATACAGCGTGGACTGCACGCCAAGCAGCCGTCGCTGTTCTTGTCTCTTTGTATAGCGAACGCATCGGAGAGGGAAAAGTGGTCGACACGAGTCTTCTCGAGCTGTTGCTTCGCGATGAATCGTGGGCTGTGCGGCAAGCGACCGCCGAAGCACTCGGCACCATCTATCCAGCCCTCATCCAAAGCGGCACGGATGTCGACCTGAAAGCGCTAGAAGCAGCTCTCAGCGATCGATCCTGGGTTGTACGAAAAACCACCGCCGAAGCACTCGGCAAGGTTTACGCCGCACTCATCGAACACGGAAACGCGGTTGAAATGGCCTTTTTGCAGCGCCTGCTCACTGATCACGACACCGAGGTGCGCCAAGCCACTGTACGGGCTTTAGGCATCGTGTATCCAGAACTCATCAAACGAGGCGAGAGCGTTGAGATCGATGCGCTCGAGGCCTATCTCGGAGGCCGTGATGAGAAAGTCCAAATGGCGTTGATAGATACCCTCGGTCACGTCTATGTTTCGCTGCTCGACCAAGGAGTGACCTCCTCGCTATCAAAGCTCGAGCACGCGCTTGACAGCGAGTTCCTCGGAGTGCGCAAGAAGGCAGCACAGGTTTTGAGCGTTGTTTATCCGGCCTTCATAAAGCGCGATAGGCAGATAAACTTAGCTCAAATTGAACGGGGCTTGGATGCACTGATCGACTATATACGGCAAACGACGATAGAGGCCCTCGGCATCATCTATCCGCGGCTGATTGAGGTTGGCATGCCGTTCGACGTGACACGCTTGAAGACTGGGCTTACTGATGAATATTGGGCTGTGCGGCAAGCGACCGCCGAAGCACTCGGCACCATCTATCCA
>Ga0326727_10003560_pt1 | contig 49459 bp, 30 predicted proteins | sample MB2enrmetagenome_FD_207643 | JGI IMG/M metagenome (GOLD analysis project Ga0326727, IMG submission 207643) | Lab enriched peat soil microbial communities from McLean, Ithaca, NY, United States - MB29MY | ecosystem: Environmental > Terrestrial > Soil > Wetlands > Peat | place: USA: New York... | reverse complement strand
CATCCGCCGCGCTCACAAGAAACGCGATGGCATCCTTGTGATTGAGAATCATCTGGGCTTCCAGCCTGTTCCCGCCCTGCGCCTCTTCGCCGAATTCGATCAGGCGACGGGTGTCAAGCAACGAGTACGTATTGCCTTCGAGCCGGCTTGAATTCCAGGACAGGTCGATGAGCAGGCGGTTGAGAATCTGCTTCGCATAGGTTCCGGCCGCCCACTTCCGCCAGGTGCGCCCGCTCTCTAGGCGAGAGGTAGAAATTCGTGTTGGGTCGGTAGCCGTCGAGAAACTGGCGGTTGTAGCCAACGGCTTTTCTGGCTCCGAACGGCTGCCGCAGATACGCGCGTATCTGCGCGCTTTCGGCGGAGAGAGGCGTCACTACCTCTTCCGGCTTTTCCTCTTCTTGCCCGGCTTGACGTGCAGCGGTTTCTTTCTGCTCTTCCGCTATGACCGGAAGTCGATATCGCGCCGCCGGCCCCTTGCCGACTTGCGCGAGCCGCCCACTCTCCACAAGGCTTTTCAGCCAACGTTGGAGGGTTCGCTGCGGGGTATCCTTCAGAGCCTTAGCAATTTCACCGCTCCGTGCGCCGTTTACACTTTGCCGCACGAAGTCCACGACCGCTGCCAGGTCTTCTGCTATTTCGCCCACACGGCGATTTGCCATTATCCGCCCCCATCTAATTGCGCGATTACGGGTATTGCGCCAATTAAAGCACGGTATCGCGCCAATTGCAAGGGGATCGCGCCATAAATGTGACGCGATTTGGGTGTATATGGCGCGATCCTCACACGCCCCTAACCATCGCTGCCTGCCCGCCGCTAGCTCGTATCGCAAAGGATTTTCAGAGAGCAGGTGGCGGGCGCCGCCTCAGTGCGTGACCTCTTGCGCCCAGCGCCGCCAAGGCTCTAAGAAACCGCCCTACTGAACGTCGCAATAGGTAGTCGAGTAGCTGCGCCATGTATTGCCGGGTGCGAGTTCAATTCGTTCGAAATGGTCGGAAAGTTGCGACAGAGTCGTCGAACAGAGGCCAATTCGGGGATTGGCGGCGTTGATTTTGGCGATCAAACTCGCGACCCCTCGTCGAGCGGATTCGGAGTCTGGATACTCTTCAACTGTTCCGATTACTCGTTTGCGATAGATGCGCTTCCCTGAAATGGATTTGTCCGACCATCGTAGCAACCAGACGTCGGGACCGCGCTTTCGATTCTTCCTGATTAAACTGCAGTTTTGCATCTCATCCTCCAGGACCGCGGTAGCGGTGCAGGGAAGATGTTCGCCCATAAGGACCGGCGATGGCATTTGCGGAATTGAATAACCTCGAACTGGGCCAAAATAATGGAGATCACTGCTTTGCGGCGGCAGAGGTGAAAATAGTTGCCAGTAAAATGATGACCTGGGCAGAGGTTTACAGGGCAGAGGTCGCGGGTTCGGGCCCCGTCGTCGATAGTACAGACGCCGCGGTTCTCAAGGTCAACCTGGAATTCGCCGTGAAGAAGAAGGCGAGGAAAGCCACAAAGCCGGAATCGAAGCCAGCGGCGAAGGCAAAGCGAGTCGCTCAATAAGCCGCAAATCGTTGGGCCTGCCTTCGAGCAGTCCCATTTTTATGGCCGTTTGTCTGCCCACCCTGAAGGTCGCGCTTGCGCTCACGAAAGTGCCATTTTTCCCCACGCGGCGGACTTTGAAAGCCCACTTCGGAGCTAGACTTCTCCTCCAGTTGGCGGTTTTCGAAGAAGCAATCAACTCCCAGGAGAACTAGTTCATCCCCCACCACAACTCTGTGAGGAACTGTGAGGGGGTGATAAGAGCTATACATACAAACACGCATTTACAAACACTGCGTACATGTTCTACGATTGCGCCATGAAAACTCCCAAGCTCAACAAACATCAATTGCAAAGCGAAGCGACACGCGCCGCTTTGCTTCAAGCGGCTCGCAAGATCTTCGTTCGTGATGGATTCGAGCGGGCTCAAATTGATGATATTGCGGCGGAAGCGGGCCGGACCAGGGGGGCCGTATACACGCACTTTGAAAGTAAAGAGGATCTGTTTCTTTCGCTTCTTGAGCATCAAATGCAGGGCACGCGCAGCCGTGCGACCGATTTCATCGCCAGCCAAAGCGAAGAGAGTCCAGAACTCCGATTGAAGGCACTCAAGAAGTTCTATTCCGAGGCCGATGATCCGGAATGGTCAATTCTGGCTCTGGAATTCAAGCTTTTCGGACTTCGGAATCCAAACTCCATGGCACAACTCAGAGATCTGTATCGGAGAACCTACATCTTCGACGGTTTTGCCGAACGGTATGGCGTAAAAGAGGAGCCTGGACGCCCGAAAGTCAAGAGCAGACTCTTCGCGTTGAATGCAATCGGGAGTGCCATGATGCTTGATACTCATTTCGAACCGGATGCCCTCAGTTCCAAGGAGGTCAAATTGATCCTTGGAGAGACTTTTGAGTGCCTCTTTCCGTCGGGCCAGTCCGCGGCTGAGCCGCCCAAGACATTCTCCCGGTCAAGGAAGAACAGAAAACCGTCCTCCGCCAAGTAACCTGTTGGCAACCGGTGATCGTCCGAGGGAGCCAGCAAGGTTCCACTCTGCAAAACTGCAGTACCTGCAAAGGCGAAGGCTACGATCGCCGTTCGGGTTCGTCGCTGCCTTAGCTCCGAAAGTGGTAAGCTGCGGGCCACGCTGTGCCTCCTGGAGCACAGAAATTCTGCCCAGTGCTCTGCTTCGCAAGATCAATCAATTCCTTACTGAGCAAAGGCTCCCTGCATTTGCCGGCTGAAGGGCGCTCTTTCAGAGATTTCCCTTCGCGAGATTCCCTGCGTGATCCCATTGGCTATGGTTGCCGGGCTGTATCCTTTCCCGGCAATCCTGGACAGCTAAAAGCTGGATCCTCCTTTCAAATGAAGGGTTTCGCAGTAGTAGGGGCGGGCAGTGCTAGGACCCTTTAATTCTTTCCTTGACAAACGTGCATTTTCTCCGATATATATGTTCACCGTCATGCAAATACATGTCAACACGTATGTATTTCGACGAATCCTGAGCCTCTCTTCCGGAGTTTCGCCGCTGAGACCTCAACAAAAACAGAGTCCGCGCAGCTCGCTAACGGGCAGCGCGGCAACTCCAGGTAATCGAATTGAAGGTTTCAATTTAGGAGGGCAGTCGATGTTCGCTTTTCGCAGAATCAATCTAACAGTTCTCAGTCTCACGATCCTATTGATCGGGAGCTTCCTTTCAGCACCGACCGCCCTTTCTCAAAACACTACGGGCGACGTGCTCGGAACCGTAACCGATTCGACTGGAGCGGTGCTTCCGAACGCGTCTGTCACGATCACAAACGCCGGCACCAAAGCGTCCAGGAAATCAGTTACAGACGCACGCGGAGAATATGTATTCAGCCTGTTGCAGGTTGGCGACTACAAAGTCCGCGTCGAAGTACCGGGCTTCAAAGCCTTGGAACTTCCGACGTTCACGCTGACAGTCGGCGAGCGCCGGCGAGTTGACGCAGGCTTGACCATCGGAATTCAAAGCGAGACCGTTGAAGTGAGCACAGCGCCCCCCGCGCTTCAATCCGACTCGACCACACTAGGGGATACGCTTGAGCCGCAGGCAGTGCAGGACCTGCCAACGGAAGGACGGAATATTTACAGCCTGGTAGACATGGCGCCGGGCGCAAACGTTGGGCCTGCGAATGGAATATCAAGCGGAAACCGCTCCGCAGACCGCCGCCAGTCGTCCGAGGTATCGGTCAACGGTCAGTCCGATGCGCTCAATTACAACATGCTCGACGGCATGGACAACAACAATAGCCAGTGGAACATTGTCACGATTCGCCCCTCCATTGACGCCATCGAAGAAGTAAACGTGGCGACAAGCAACTATCCGGCAGCGATCAGCAGTACCGCCGGCGCGGCCGTCAACGTTCTAACCAAGAGCGGCACCAATAAATTCCATGGCACCGCATACGAATACTTCCGGAACGATCTTTTTGACTCCAGGGACTTTTTTGCATCAAAGGCCAATGGCATTGCGCAGAAGCCCGAGTGGCGGCAGAATCAGTTTGGAGCCAGCGTAGGCGGGCCCATAAAACGTGACAAGATGTTCTTCTTTGGCGACGTGGAGGACCTGAGGAAAATAGAAGGGCAAACGCAATCGGTAGTCGTTCCGACAGCACATGAGCACGACAATATTGGAGATTTTTCCGATATCGGCGGACCGACGCTCCCGAGCTATTTTCTTGACCCGGCTGGAGAAGCAATTTACAAGTTATATCCTAAGCCGACTAACAACAACGCGCCCGCAGGGACGCCGAACTACACGGCCTCGCCGCACTATTCTCAGTTCAACCTGACTGCGGATGGGCGCGTCGATTACCATTTGAATCCGAGCGATTCGGTGTTCGCCCGCTTCTCTTACAACAACGTGACGACACTCACACCGGGCATATTTCCGGGAGTGGCCGATCCATCCAACTCCAAGGTCATGATTCAGCCGGGCGGTAACATTTATGGCTTCCAGGGAACGGCCTACGAAAAGGCCAACAACGGGATGATCAGCTACAACCACATTTTCACGCCGAATCTGGTTTTGGAAGCCAAAACCGCATTCACCCGCTTCACCAACAACTACGTCACACTGAATGACGGCAACAACGTAAGTGCGGATCTCGGCATGGCTGGCGTCAATGTCGGCTCCACAACAACCGGGCTAGCAGCAATCTTCCCGATTGACGGATATGCATCGGTCGGCGACAGCACCTACGAGCCAGATTTGACCATCTCCAATGTCTTTCAGGAAATGGCCACCCTCTCCTACACGCATGGGAAGCACAGCCTTCAGGCGGGAGGATCGCTCATTCGACGGCAGGCAAACGGCTATTATGCCGGCGCCTACCCACTGGGCTACTACTACTTCGGCGAGGACAGTGCGTTAAGCCCGATGCTCCCGTCGCTTTCCATGGCAGATTTGCTGATGGGAATTTCCTTGGAAGGGCAACGACAGCTTGGAATGACAACGACCCAGACCCGCACATGGGAAACGGGCGCTTTTCTTCAGGACGACTGGCGGATCACGCCCAAAATCACATTGAATCTTGGCGTTCGATATGACGTGTTTACAGCTGCTCGCGACGCCAAGAATGAGATGTCAACCCTTGGTGTGACCAACCAATCACTGACCGCCGCAACCTTCAACATGATTACGGCTTCGAGCAGTAATCCAACTGCAGGGCTGAAGACTGACTATTCGAACTTTGCCCCGCGCGTTGGATTCGCCGCAACAGTCCGCAACGGCACAGTCATCCGCGGCGCCTTCGGCATGAGCTATATACCTCGCAACGCCAGCTATGTGGCCATCACCTATAATCCGCCGTTCACATACACCTACGGTCCCAACTATGCAGTAGGCCTTGATGAATCGAACATCATGTACCAGGGATCTTTTGGATATGCCGGAGCACCACTCAACGATCCCAATACCAAGAGCCCGGGTTACAATCCGCTGCCAACTTCGCCGTCCCAAATAAATACATCCACAGCCTCCAGCTTGACTGGAGCGTTATCGGCGGTTTCCCCCGACCTCGGTTCAAGCTATATGGAGCAATTCAATCTCAACCTCCAGCAGCAGATGGGACAGAATGTAATTACTCTCGCCTATGTTGGGGAACTCGGTAGAAACCTGGTTGCGCAGCCAAACGTCGACCTTCCCGATCCCTATTGCAGCACTTCACCATACTCCGGCGCTCTGCCTGTCAGCGGTTTCACGGCAGACTGTCCCATCCCGCTCAATCCACAAACTTATAGCCCGGTTTCGCTCCCTGCCCGCTATAGCAAGGAATTGCCCAATGTAAATACGATTCAACAGACAATTGGGGGAGGGTCATCGTCCTTTCATGCGCTTGAGGTCACATTCGTACGTCATCTGAGCCACGGCGTGAGCATGAACGCGAACTATACGTGGGCACATGAACTTGACAATGAGTCCAACGGCAACACCTACTCGACTTCACCGTGGGGTCTGGAGCCCTTTAACTGGAAAACTGCGGATTACGGGAACAGCGACAACGATCTCAGACACCGCATCGCTGGGAGCGTGATCTATAACTTCCCGTTCACAGAGTCTTATAAGGGCGTGGCCGGAACTTTGGCGAAGAACTGGCAATTGAATGTGCTCGGATACTGGCAGACCGGACAGCCATTCACCGTAGGCGACCAGTCGCCCAGAATCGACATCGGCGGCGCAATCTTTGTCGATCGTCCTCAGCAGATTGGGAACTGGAAGACTAGTAGCCCTTCAATCAGCAAGGCGTTCAACACTGCGGCCTTTGCCAAGCAGCCCTGGGGTTACCCCGGAAGCGAAAGAAGAAACCAGCTCTTCGGAATGCATCAAAGGCGTGTCGATGCCTCACTGTTCCGCGACTTCGCCGTCCTCGAAGGTCTGAAACTGCAATTCAGAGCAGAGGTTTACAACGCAACCAACACGCCGAATTTCGCAGCCCCCACAGCGGATATCAACAACCAGGCTACGTTTGGCACCATCAGCAGCACAACCCCGTCAGATGTCAGGGGCCGTGTCTATCAATTCGCAGGCAAGTTCGTCTTCTAGCCGGCGATTACAAGCGTCTCGAGGCCGGTGATTTTGACGAATCACCGGCCTTCTTTCTTTGTTTGACAAAAAGCCCTGAGAACACAAAATGATCGGATTCACGGTTCTCCTTCGGCTACCCGGCAAGCAGAAATTATTACTAGGAGTTTGCAATGAAGGTTCACAACAAGGTTATCGTAGTCACAGGCGCAGGGAGCGGAATAGGCCGCGAACTTGTTTTGCGCCTGCTCTCGAAGGGTGCGCTCGTAGCGGGAGTAGATCTCAACTCAGGTTCGCTCGGCGAAACTGCGGTGCTGGCGGCTCGCTATGCGAGTGCCTTTGGAGGGTTTGTTCTCAATGTCGCTGACAGGCCCGCAGTTGACGCGTTGCCGGCACAGGTATTAGCGAGATTTGGACGCGTCGATGGCGTTATCAACAACGCTGGTATTATTCAGCCCTTCTCGAGATTGAATGAACTCGATTACTCGACCATCGAACGCGTGATGAATGTGAACTTCTACGGGACTCTGTTTGTCACCAAGGCCTTCTTGCCGCACCTGCTCAAGCGTCCGGAAGCGCATATAGTGAACCTTTCAAGCATGGGCGGTTTCGTCCCGGTACCGGGCCAGACGATTTACTGTGCGGCCAAGGCGGCGGTGAAGCTTATGACTGAGGGATTGGCCGCCGAACTCGCGCACACCAAAGTTCGCGTTACAGTCGCGTGCCCAGGAGCTGTTGCGTCGAACATCCGGGCAAATTCCGGGTTAAAAAGTCCGATTACGCATGAAGCCAATGGAAATGCGAAAGCACTGCCTGCGTCCAAAGCCGCGGAAATCATTGTGCGCGGAATCGAAGATCACGCACATCATGTGTTTGTGGGAAAGGATGCCATATTGATGGACAAGTTTTACCGGCTGAGCCCCGCACTCGCAGCTCGCACGATTGCCAAGAAGATGCGCGCATTGCTACCAGACTGATTGCGATCTCGGACCCTATTCTGCAAATTGCCAAAGGATCTATCCGTGTCCTTGCATATCCTTATTCAGGGAAGGCCCTAGCTTAGATCGAGTCCGGCACGATTGCGCACGACCTCGAATGAGCAAGGTGCCAGGCCGTAAAATGATTGTTTATTGTGGATCACCGCGTCAGAGGGAGGAAGTGTGAAGGAAGGGATCTGGAGCAGGCGCGATTTCATGAGCAGTGGGGCGGTTGTCGGTGCTGGTGCGGGGATGGCGGCTATATTAAATTGCCGACTGAGCGACGCGCAATTCGGGAAACCACAGCCTTTGCACGATGAGCACATCACCCTCGTTACGACGACGGAGAGCAATCCGTGGCAAAGTGGTTCAGTCCTCAATGCGAGCTTCAACTGGACAATGCTGAATCTCAACCTCGAAGAGCCGGTACCCGACGCGCGACCGATCCAGGGATTCGGAGCATGTTTCAACGAACTCGGATGGACTTCGTTGCAAGAGATGAGTGAGGCCGATCGAAATGCGGTCATGCACGAGTTGTTTGATCCCGCTGAGGGCGCTCGGTTCAATTATTGCCGCATGCCGGTGGGAGCGAATGATTTTGCGATCGAAGCCTACAGCTATGACGAAACGGACGGCGACTTTGAACTCCGGCATTTCAGTATCGACCACGACCGCAAGACTCTGATTCCCTTTATCCAGACTGCACTGAAACGCCAGCCAAACCTGAAGCTGTGGGCCTCGCCGTGGACTCCGCCTAGCTGGATGAAGCGGAACCACTTCTATGCAGAGAGAGCAGGGGGCAACGGGATCCGCCCGGACCAGATCGGCCACGAAGGCGAGGACATGTTCATCCAAGAGCCCAGGTACTTCGAGGCGTATGCGCGGTACTTCGGAAAGTTCATCGACGCTTACAATGCCGAAGGGATCAAGATCGGTGTAGTGATGCCGCAGAATGAATTCAACTCCGCTCAGAACTTCCCCTCCTGTACATGGACATCTGAGGGCCTCACGCGTTTCATCCGCGCCCTTGGCCCTGAAATGGAGAGCCGCGGCGTTGAGATTTATTTCGGAACTCTTGAGCGCGGCAACCCCAAGCTGCTCGAGACCGTCATGGCCGATCCCCAAGCTTCTCGCTATATCCACGGCCTGGGCACACAATGGGCTGGCAAGAACGCCCTGCCCGCACTCCACCGCGAGTTCCCGTCACTCAGTATCTTCCAATCCGAGCAGGAGTGCGGAGATGGCAAGAATGATTGGAGCTACACCAGCTACTGCTGGCAGCTCATGAAGCACTATCTCCGGTCCGGCGCCTCAGGCTACATGTACTGGAACATCTCGCTTATGGATGGAAGCAAGAGCACCTGGGGATGGGCGCAGAACTCCTTAATCGCGGTGGATCCTGCACAAAAGACTTTTCGTTACACCCACGATTACTACCTGCTCAAGCACCTTTCGCACTTCGTAGATGTTGGAGCAAAAAGAATCGAAACGACGGGCACGTGTGACGACACTCTCGCGTTTCTCAACCCTGACGGCACGACAGTCGTGCTCGTGAGGAATGAGCGTCCAAATCCGGCAATGATTCAGGTTCAGTTGCAAGGACGTGCAATGGTCATCGAGTTGCCGCCGGATTCTTTGGGAACGTTGTCGATCAAAGCCTGATCCGGCACACAACTTGTCGCGTCTCTCCTGATTCAGAGGTAGCCCTGCGCACGAAGCCAATTCTCAAGCAACGCAGGCCACATCTCGAGCGCCGGGTCTCCTTCACCCAGACCGCTTCCGTGGCCGCCGTGCCCGAACAGATGCATCTCGGCGGGAACGCCGGCTTTAACCAAGGCGCTATAGAAGTCAACACTCGCCGATACAGGCACAGTCTTGTCATCCGTTGTGCCGTAGATGAACGTCGGCGGTGTGGTGGCGCTCACGTGTAACGACGGCGTGTACAGGGTCTCCCAGGCTTTACATTTCTCGTCGGGTAAATTGTGCAGCACCGAGCAATACGTGATCAGCCCTCGGTCGTTCGGCTGCATCGCGTTAAGCCACGCATACCCAAGAACGACGAAGTTGGGGCGATCGCTGAACCGGTCGATCGCGTCAGACGCTTTTGGATCTCCATCGTCTCCGGACGCTGCAACCATTGCAGCAAGATGCCCACCTGCTGAAAATCCGACGAACCCGATCTTGTTCGGGTCCAGATGGAAGTCGTTACTCATCGATCGAACTAGGCGCACAGCGCGCTGGCCATCCTGCAGTGGTTCTGGATAAGGATTGCCCTTCCCGAGGCGGTATTTGAGCACGAATGCTGTAATGCCATGTGCGGCAAACCAGTCTGCGACTTGGCGCCCTTCGAGGTTCATTGTGAGCGCCATGTATCCACCGCCCGGCGCGATGACGACAGCAGTATGGTTGACCTTAGCGGGTTGTGGACGAAAGACGGTGAGTGTTGATTGGACTGAGCTGTCGGAAGACCATAGCGGGATGGTGCTCACGCCAAACTGACTTCCAAAAGCGTCTGGATCTGCTGTGGCAACTTGTGCAATGGCAGCACTCCCTCCCGCCATCATAAGCACCAACATCAGAATCCGAATCTGCCTCGGAAAGTTCAATGCAACATCGAACATCTGGACCTTCCCTCCAAATCCTGTCATAACTCTTCGGTTTGACTCGCCCAGCAGCCTGTGCGGTGATGCGAGGTCTTACCTTTCACGCATCGGCGAGGAGCGCCGTCAATGACCCCATCTCATTGACGGCATTTCTCGCCGAGCTTATGAAGCGGGGTTGACTGTTGCCTTAGCCGAAGAGCCCTTCGCGGTACTCATCAGACATTTCGCGAGCTGTTTGGTGATTTTCTTGGCAACGTTGTCTGCAACATCTGTGCTTTCGGATTCACCTCGCAAGGTTGCCGTAATGGGCACTTTGGTTTCTAGACCCGCATAGGCTTCAGAAAAAGTGACGTTGAACTTCATCTGCGTGGTCCCGACAAACATTCCGACCGGTCCCAGAGAAGCCCGCTCGACAGAACTCCCTTCTCGGAAGGCCTCGTTTGAGAGCCGGACGGTATATTGTGGACATTCCCCCTGGGCATAGCTCTCACCGTCACGATAGACATGGCTGATTTCCTTCATTCTGCGAAGCCGATCGATGAGATGCTCGTACACAAGAGCCCGATAGGCAGCCGGAACTTGAGCTTTATCCCAGCTCGGTTCGACGACGAGCACACTCTTCGGCTCGATTGTCGAGTTCTGGCAAACTGTCTCCACACTCTTCGTTGGGGATTCGGGCATCGAGGAGAAGCTTTGAAGTGCACGATCTGCTTCCGCCGCCGGAAGGAAGAAGACCGCAGCGTGACGGCCGCCGTTGATATCACGGAAGTTTACGGTGAGCACGTCGATGCGGTGGTGCATTACGGCTGCCGCCGCGAGACCGCCGCCGTCAGGGATCGCCATCCGGACGAGCCTCATGCCGAATCCGCCTATCTCGACTCTCTGATTGCCCGCACTCAATGCGGTTATGGAGGACCGTGAAATCGAGGCGTCGCCCGAATTTCCCGTAAAGGATAAGGCATCTGCCGTGAGCGTCAAGGCCCCTGTTTTGTTGTGTTTTATATCGGGAAGTCCATACACATGCTCGACTTTGGTGGATGTCCAAAGAACATCGGTGGAAAGCGTTGGAGAATTGTGGATGTCAAATCGGCTGCTGGCTGCTTTCAAGAAGAAGGGTGAACAAATGATCGCAAAAAGGACAAGGATGCATGAGACGCGGGGAAGATATTTCACAAAGCTCCTATTAGATACGTGTGGGCACGTATGTATTCTAAGACGCAGGATATAGGATTTCGTTCGCATGAGAGCAAACAATATTTATCGAAGAGCAAAGACCTGGAGGGACCATCCTCATCCTTGGCGCACCCTGCTCGTGGTGGTCTGTGATAGGCAAGCATGAGCCGTCTCCTGTTGACCTTTTGTGACTCGCTACCGAACCTCTGGCCCGATAGAATTTCACCGGAGGTCCGGCAGGGTATTCCCCGGCTTTGACTCCAGCACTATCGATGACGAATGCAGACCCTCAGCGCCCGCGCTCAACGTGATGTGCCCATCTCTGAGAAAGGTTCGCAGGATCACAAGTGCGCGTCCGTTGAAGAGAGTGAATGAATTACCTGAGTACGCTTCCTGAGATTGCCCGTCGCCGCTTCCAACCGCCGCAATCGTCCCCACTCCACCAACGGTGAAGTGCACAGTCTGATTGCTGTTCATCTGGAGGTGGCCCCCTGCATCGACGGCCTCGACAGTGATGAATGCGAGATCCTGCCCGTTTGCGTTCAGCGTTTTTCGATCTGAAGTGAGTTTCAGCTGAACTGGAAGTCCAGTTGTTTGAATGACGCTTTGTCCTACAACACGATCCCCACGAAGGCCCTCTGCTTTCAGGGTTCCCGGCGCGTAGGGAACTTCAAACTCCGCCTTGAATTGCTGGTCGCGGCCTGTGAACTTTTCCCCGATGAGCTTGTCATTGAGGTAGAGTCGTACCCGTTCCGCGTCAGAATAGACTTCAACCGTCATCGGTTTTCCCTCCTCCCCAGGCCAGGTCCAGTTCGGCAGACTGGGATACACAGCCCAAGCGGCGGCAAGGATCTTCTTGCCATCGGGTTCGGGCAATCGAACCGTGGCAAAGACCCGATCTCCACCATTCCAGAGAATGTCCCGGTAATAGGACGATGGCTTGCGGAACCCTGTGAGGTCAAGGTCGCCACAGTACGCTGCGTGCCATGGGAACCCAGGGGAGAGCGGGTTTGGCGGCTGCCCGTTCTGGAAAGGAGCCATAGGATTCTTTCCGTCGGCGCCCATCTTCGCCATAAAGGAGCGCAGAAACTTATTCATCTGAATCAGTTGATTAGCCTGCTTCGGCTCACCATAGCTCCAGGCACCAATTCCGGATTCCCCGAGATAATCCATGGCGGTCCATACAAATTCCCCAACGATATAGGGATGGTCCTGGGCAAGTTGCCACTGTTCGAAAGCATCGGCCGGGAAGGATTCGGTCGTCATCATGATACGGCCGGGGACGCGACTATGATCGTCCGGTCCGTTTTGAGCCAGGTTGTAGTTATATCCGGCAATGTCGACCTGCGAGATTGCCGCATCTGGATTGGGGCCGTAAGTTGCGCCCGGAAATGCTTGTGTCAGAGGCCTGGTTGAATCGAGCGATCTTACACGATCTGCAAGTTGCTTCGCGATTGGCGCCCCTTCCGCCGTCCAGACCTCGGGAATCTCGTTACCAATCCCCCACATAATGACGGAGGGGTGATTGCGATCTCGCTTGACCATCGAATCAATATCTTGCTGCCACCAATCATGAAAGAAGCGGGCGTAATCATATTTGCGTTTACTCGCGGTCCACACGTCGAAAGGCTCATCCAGTACCAGCAGGCCCAGACGGTCGCAGGCATCGAGGAAGGCAGGGGAAGGTGGATTGTGCGCTGTGCGCACGGCGTTGAACCCCGCTGCCTTCAGAAGCTCTACCTTTCTCTCCTCGGCCCGATCAAATGCTGCCGAGCCGAGTGGACCGTTGTCATGGTGAACGCTACCGCCGGCGAGTTTGATCGGGGCGCCATTCAACAGCAATCCTTGTTCAGCAGACCATGCGAGCGACCGGACTCCGAACGTAGTTTCAACTTCATCGAGCACCTTTCGGCTCTTCATGATCCGGGTGATGGCTCGATACAACCGGGGGGTGTTGGGCGACCATAGAGCTGGCCGGGCAACGGTAATCTCTTGACTTACTCCCGTCAACTGGCCCGCCTGAATCTCGATCTTTTCGTCCGGTGCAGTTGATTTTGTCCCGGTTGGACCCGACACCACTGTCTGGATCGTAATCCCGCTCGCATCTGACGTGTCGTTCTGCACCTGCGTCATTATCACCACTTTCGCCGAGGAAGCGGAAGCGTCGGGTGTGCTTACAAACACACCCCAGGGAGCAACATGGATTGGGTCGGTGACTACCACGCGAACATGGCGGTAGATGCCTGATCCGCTGTACCAACGGCTGTTCGGCTGCAATGAGTTGTCTACTCGAACAGCCAATACGTTTTTCGCGGCAGGGTTCAACTGCGACGTGATGTCGAAGCGAAAGCTCGTGTATGCGTAAGGATGAACGCCGAGCTTTTGTCCATTCAGATAGACAGTTGTCTCCCCGGCGACACCGTCGAACTCTAGGCAAACGCGCTTGCCCTTCCAATTCTGAGGAGTCGTAAACGACTTCCTGTACCAGCCAATACCGGCAGGAAAGTATCCTCCCCCGCCCCCGGTGGCATTCTTCTCGTTTGGTGGCCCTTCAATACTCCAGTCGTGCGGCACCGTAAGCGTCCGCCACGAGACGTCATCGTACTTGGGAGAGTCAGCACCAGCAGGATCTCCAAGGGCAAACTTCCAGTCTGCATCGATGGAGAAAACGGTGCGGGGGGTCGATCCAGTCCTAGCAGAAAGCTGCGTTGCCGCCGCCAACAAAAGCAACGCCGCCGTCAAGGCCGACAACGATTTCGCGAAACCCTTCTTAAAAGAGAACATATTCAACTCCTGCTTGCTTACAACGTAGCCAATACAACCGGTCATTCAAAGACGGCGTGTCGCTCACCTCAACCAACTTCGAGCAAAGCCACTCCATTGGGTGGAATTGAAAGCGAAATCTGCCGTTCCGAATTCAAGTGGACGACTTCCGGCGTCTTGAGTTCGCTCTTTTGCTTGAGTTCAGCAACTTGCTCAATGGTCGGGTATGCTGGACTGCCCATCGCCTGATAAGCAGGGTGGAAATTGCCGCTGTTGTCGTCGATGCGCGTGATCCGCACCTGCGCGTGGGGATGAACCCCGTCCAGCGTCAGCGCAAGGTTTAACTTCTCGCCCTTCGTTTCGTAGGACATGGAGCTTTGAACGAGTGGATCGCCCATGGCTGAGTGCTGGCCTGGCGGTTGCGGGATCAGGTTCCAGACGAGAATCGCGAATGAGCCATCCTTACGTCTCGTCGCGAGAACAGGACCTTCATCGCTGTCGAGCTGGACGTCGCCCAATTTGTGAAGCAAAGTGAACGTGTAATACGATGGCCGGGGAACACCCCTCATTCCCAATAGCCCAAAGGCATTGTTTAGGAAGCTCTTTGGCACTCCCAACTCTTCATAAACATTGCTGAACGCCCAGTACGCCATGATGTCGGCGAGGCCAATTGTGGACTTGATCGTTTGAGCTATAAACGCCGGATTCTGAGAACTCCACTCCGTCAGGTATAACGGTATGTAGGGGAACTTCGAGCCTTTAATCTGCTTCTGCACCATGGTGAGTGCTCTCGGCAGTACCTCTTCGTAGGGATAGTGAACGCCTTCGCCGAACAGTTTGACTTGCGAATCATCAGGGTAAACGTGAGTAGAGGCAAAGTCGATCGGCACCTGTTGTGAGGCGCAGAACTCGAGCAGATCGCCCACCCAGGCAGCCATGGCTGTCGAAGGGCCGCCAACTCTGAGCTGTCTGTCGACCTTCTTGATGGCCGTCGCGGATTGCCGGTACAGTTCGAAGTAGTCTGCCTTGGTGCCGGCCCAAAACATGATATTCGGCTCGTTCCAAACCTCAAAGTTCCATGCACTGACTTCCTGGGCTCCATAGCGGTCAACCAGGTGTTTGGCCAAATTGCCTACCAATTCTCCCCATTGAGACGTATCTTTGGGCGGAGTTGTGTTACCGCGATACCAGAGAATCGTGTTCTTGTCGCTGGCCAGCGCTCCCGGCATGAAACTGAGTTCGACGAGCGGCCTGATCCCCCGATCAAGCATGGCATCGAATACCATGTCAACATAAAGAAAGTTCGGCTGCCTTGATCCGGAGGGCCGAACCCCCATCTCATCGTTGAATAGGCCATGGAAGCGAACGGATTTGATTCCCGTGGTCTTTTTCACCAACTCAAGATCCGAGAGCCACTGCTGACGCAATGCCACAACCGCGCGATCGGAGCCGACGCACTCCTCCCACACGTGTGGAAGTGCTCCTTTCGTCTGGCGGGTCTTAACAGTTAGGAAGCGGCTTGCAGGCCCAGGATTCACTTGTTGGGCAGTGCCAAAACCTGTTGCGATCGAATGAACGCCGACCAAAGCTGTCGTTTGTAGAAATCTTCGACGATCCATTACTCCCCCATTTCAAATCTCGCAGCGGAGAAGGCGAAATACAGTGATGCTTTGCCGCTCCAGTGCCTCCCTGACTCCGTTCAACTTCGACATTCTTCTCAGAGTTCGCTCACGCTTCCGATCTTCCCACGTCCTCTGATTTCCGCTCATCCTCGTCCGGCAAAGATTGAACAATGCACCCGACGGCAATTGTGTCTGAACCACCTCAACCAACTTCGAGCAAAGCCAATCCATTGGGTGGAATTGAAAGTGAAATCTGCCGTTCCGAATTCAAGTGGACGACTTCCGGCGTCTTGAGTTCGCTCTTTTGCTTGAGTTCAGCAATTTGCTCGGTGGTCGGGAATGCTGGACTGCCCATCGCCTCATAGGCATGATGAGAATCACCGCTGGTATCGTCGACACGCGTGACGCGCACTTGCGCATGGGGATGAATACCAGCTAGGGTCAAGGTAAGGCTCATGTTTTCGCCCTTCGTTTGGTATGAGTCAGTGCTTTGCACGAAGGGGTCGCCCAAGGCCGTATGCTGGCCTGGCGGGTGCGGGATCAAGTTCCAGACGAGAATTGCGAGTGCGCCATCCTTACGCTTTGTGGCGAGAACGGGACCTTCATCGCTGTCGAGCTGGACGTCTCCCAATTTATGAAGCAAAGTAAATGCGTAATAGGATGGCCGCGGAACCCCCCTCATCCCCAATAACCCATAGCTGTTGTTCAAGAAGCCCTTTGGCACTCCCTGCTCTTCAAAGACATTGCTGAATGTCCAGAATGACATCATGTCTGCGAGGCCGATCGTAGTCTTGATCGTGTGCGCAATGAACGCTGGATTCTGAGAACTCCACTCCGTAAGGTACAGAGGCATGTCAGGAAACTTTGAGTCTTTGATTTGCTTCTGCACCTGGGCTAGCGCTCTGGGCACTACCTCTTCGTATGGATAATGAACTCCATCGCCGAACAATTTCGCTTGCGGATCGTCGGGGTAGACATGAGTGGAGGCAAAATCGATCGGCAGTTGTGCAGAGGCGCAGAACTCGAGCAGATCGCCCACCCAGGCAGCCGTGGCCGTTGCTGGCCCACCCACTCTGAGCCGTTTGTCAACCTTCTTTAGGGCCGTCGCGGATTGACGATACAGCTCGAAGTAGTCGGTCTTGGTGCCGGTCCAAAAACCAATATTCGGCTCGTTCCAAACCTCAAAATTCCACGCGCTGACTTCCTGAACACCGTACCGGTCAACCAGATGCTTCGCAAGGTTGCCCACCAATTCTCCCCATTGCGACGGATCTTTGGGGGGCGTTACATTACCGCGATACCAGAATATTGTCCACTTGTTGCTGGCCAGCGCTCCTGGCATGAAGCTGAGTTCGACCAGTGGTTTGACACCGCGTTCCAGCATCGCATCGAACACCGTGTCAATATAAAGAAAATTGGGTTGTTTCGATCCAGATGGCCAGACACCCATCTCGTCATTGAAGAGACCATGGAAGCGGACGGATTTCATCCCGGTGGTCTTCTTCACCAACTCGAGATCTGAGAGCCACTGTTGACGCAAAGCCACGACCGCACGGTCGGAGCCCATGCACTCCTCCCACACGTGTGGCAGGGCCCCTTTTGTCTGCTGAGTCTTGACGGAAATGGAACGGTTGGTAAGCCCGCTGTTGCCTTGCTCACCACTTGCAAAACCTGACGTGATCGTGTGCACGCCAGCCAAAGCAGTCGCTTGCAGAAACCTTCTCCGATCCATAAATACCCTCCTTCAAGTCTCGAAGCAGTGGACGCCCAACGAAGGGATACTTCACCGCTATGCCGCCGTCTCATTCAGTTCAACATTGACATTCTTCTCAGAGTTCTCATTTCCAGTTTTCTCTTACGACTGCAACAGGTCCGATCAAGCCGGATGGGAGTAGCGGTGAAGCCGCCTTATAGGACTTCCATGTGGTGAATGTGTATTTGGTTGTTGCTTCCGGCTGCTGATCCCCGATCAATCGATTGACCCAGGAATTGATCACCTTTACTGAAATCTGGTTCGCTCCAGGCTTCAGCGCCGAGGTTGCATCGACCTTGTAAGGAGCATGCCAAACCGTACCGAGATCTTTCCCATTCACAGTCACTACCGCCAGGTTCTTCACATCGCCGAGGTCAATCCAGAGCGTCGTGCCATTTCCAAACCAATTCGCTTCAGCTTGGATCGTTGTCGTATACGTGCCTTCGCCGGAGAAGTACTTGATGCCCTTGTCGGGACTGTCCGACCATGAGATCAGCTTGTTCAATGTGACATGAGAGGGCTCACCTCGGTCCGGCTGAAACGCCAGGTCCCACGGACCGTTGACCGTTGCGAGTTGGGTCTCAACTGTCTTGGGAATTGTGAGAGATCTCTCCCTGGCAAGCTTGCCGAAAACTACAAACACGGAGCCCCACGGTTCGAGACTGAGCGGGATGGTGGTGCGGCCCTCGGCGATGGAGTAGGAGACAGGTGCAATCTTGCCTGTATCCGCACGCCAGATTTGAGGGACGCGGCCGGCCACGCGGAATATCGCGTTGGCATCGGCAGGATGGTCACTACGGTTATCGACAAAGTAGATGTCGCCGTCAGCCAGCTTCCGATGGATGAAATGCAGATCCGCGCCCGGCTTCGACTTTGTGTAATCGAAGTCTGGAAGCACACGCATAGCGGAGAGTGCTTCGGCGACGGTAGAACCCGCATACGCCGCTCCCTTGCCAACGCGATGCACACCGTGGCCATCGCCAAAAAGGTCGTTGGCGAGTGCTTGGAACTCGCTTTGGCTGTCGGCGAGGCTGGGGTCGTCAAGGGGTTTAGGGCCAACGACAGTCGCGCCGTCCATGACGAGTTGATGAATGGCGCGAAGCACTGGCAGCGACATGTGGCGGCTGTAGGGCGCGAGGCCGAGAAGGCGATAGATCGTGCCGCCCGGTGTAGTCATGCGTCCATCGGCGCTAACGCTGAGGACGTGGACGAGCGCGTCCGCGTTGACATAATCGAAGTTGTAGCCAGCCGGGATCTCCGGCGCCGAGGTGTGATAGATGGCGGTTAGATTGGAATCTTCTCCATAGAAATAAATCAGGTCGGCAGCAAAGTGGCCTTGCTGCAGCAGGTAACTTGAACGGGCGAGGTAAGTAATCCAGGGGGCAGCCTGTTCTGCCCACGTCTCATTTCGGTTGAACCACACTCCACATGGCCCAAGCGTCATGCCGGGCACCTTATCGGTCAGCGGTTGATGCGCAGACTCATGAATGACGATCCGATTGATGCCGTTGAGGAACTCCATGTCTGCGATAGGCTTAAGTGTTGCGGGCGACCAGGCCCAAGCCGACGCGGTGTTGCATGTAGTCATCGATTCAGCGGCTGCAAGGTTCTGTCCGTAGATATGCGCCACCGAAGCAGACTCGCGATCATCCGCGTCATAGTCAAAGTCGGTCTGGTACTCGCCCGGCTTCACCACCCACATGGCGCCCATCGGAACATCGTCCATCTTTTTGACTTCCATGCCGTCAGCAATGAAAGCGCGTCCGCCCTCGTGCGATTCTCCGTAATGGGCAATGCCCAGTTGCTTGAGCGACGCCTCTACCTGGCCATAATGCTCGTCTGCAATCAGGTCGGCAATCGTTTTCCGGAGATCCCACAGAAACTGGTCGCTTTCCTGAGCACTCCCGACGACATGGCCTGCCAGCACAGGCAACCATGGATGGGGATCGTAGCCACGGCGCTTTGTGAACTCTTCAATCATATTGTCGGTCCAGTTCTGTGTACCGGCTTCCCAACTATCATTCACAACAGACCGAATACCGCGTTTTCCCATCATGCCCGACCCAACAATGTCCTTGAAACTAGCGAGATAGGCGTTCATGTAATTACGGACGAAGGTCGAGTTCAGCTTGTCAACTTCGAGTCCAGTCGCCTCTTTGGAAGCGGGGTGATTGATGATGCCAAGGAGCGAGTATCCGAAGCGAAGTACGACCCACTGTCCCGGAGGAGGAGACCACTCCAATGTGCCATCCGGCCGCATCTTCCCAGTCAGATCGATGACTTCGCTTGTGGAAATTGCATCTTGCCTATCAACTGCTGGAGTCGCAAGTGCATAGAGGTCGGGCATCGGCTTGAAACCCGCCTTCTCTTCAAAGCGATTTACGCGCGCGCCGGGATGCAGAACCAGTTCGGAAATCTGCGCTTCGGTGGGGGACTTTTGCGCGCCTGCGAATCCCTGATCGGCAAAGGGGTTTGGAGGAGGACTGGCTTTCGCGAAAGTGACCCTGAAGTACTTTGCGGTAACCGGCGCAAAGGACAAGGTGTGCTCTGTGGTTCCGTCCGAGGGAAGATCGACGATGACATGAAAATGAATTCCGTCGTCGCTAGCCTCAAGGGCACGCCCGCTCGGAGTTCCAGGAGGAAGAAAACTCTCCAGGAAACTCTTCCTTCCGATCACAAGCGTGACCGCCCGAATGGTTTGAGGCTGAGCAAATTCGTACTGCACCCAGGCCTTATCGCCAATCTTCTCGGGCAACTGCAGGCGAGTGGTGTTGACCAGATTGCCATCGTTGAGCAAAGGCAGATCGATCGGGCTGCTGCTGGTGATGACGGGATGAAGAGATTCGATCGGTACGTCTATCTTCGGAACTTTGTAGGCCACGACGGCGCTGTCGGCGTAATAATCAGGCGCGTGAAATGGAGTGCCCATGGTATTGCCGGTGTCATCAACAGGCAAATCCTGGAATGCGCCTGTATTCGAAGGTGGGTGCGGAAGTGTGCCGGAAAAAGGCCGTCCCCCTTCGATGCGGAGCTCACTCCATACATACTTCTTCATGGCTTCTTTGGCCGGAACCCACGGACCTCCGGTCTCGCTCCATCCCGGTGAGTCGGCGATGCCCGCGTCTAATCCGAGTTGGTCGGCAAGGGTGATGGCGTATTGGAACGCATCCTTCCACTCTGGAGTCATGTAAACCAGGCGCTGGTCAACGACCTTAGGCGTAGCCATCGACCCGTCGAAGTTTTGAAATCCAGCTACACCGGCCCGGTGCATCCACTCAAGATCGAGTTTGATGCCCTCCTTGGTGATGTTGCCGTTCATCCAGTGCCACCACACGAGAGGACGCGCGGCCGCTGGAGGATCTTCGAAACCTCTTAGGAGTGGGCCATTCGCGCTCTGTGCGCGAGTGAGCGTCGCACTGAAAACAAGCAACAATCCAATGCCGCTGATTGCCCAACGATTCGTCAGGAACGACCGTGAGTTCGCGACCATGCTTGCGCTCCTCTTGTGTGCCAGTTCCGTGTCCCGCGGTGAGCAACGCCACTCACGGAACAACCGAAAACGCTTCATGGAGGGTTGCCGTCGAATCTCCGCCGACCCATACGTCGAACTTGGAGGCATCATCTACCCACGATTTCGTCGCACTGCTCCAATAGGCGCGGTCGGCTTTGCCTACGGAGAACTGGACTGTCTTTTTGTCATGCGCAGAGAGCGGTACTCTACGGAATCCCTTTAGTTCCCGAACCGGCCGTGAACTTGTTCCGAATTGCTGATGCAGGTATAACTGCACAACCTGGTCGCCTGGCACATCGCTTGTGTTCTCGACATCCACCGACACATCGAGGCTTTCGCCCGCCCTTATTTCAGATTTGCTGAGTTGGAGGTTTGAGAAACTGAAAGTGGCATAGCTCAGGCCGAAACCGAACTGATAGAGCGGAGTGCTCTCCTCGTTCCAATACCGCTTGTCCTGGTCCCTTGGTGCGTGCGTTGTATTGTGCGCGTAAAAGATCGGGACCTGCCCTACACTTCGAGGCCACGTAAAGGGAAGCTTTCCACCGGGCACTGCCTTCCCATAAAGCAGGTTCACGATTGCGCTTCCACCCTGGGTGCCAGGGTACCAAGCCTCAAGAATGGCGGGAACATGTTCAGCGGCCCAGCTGATGTTCAAAGGTCTTCCATTCAGCAACACCAGGACAACCGGTTTGCCGGTCGCAACGACAGCTTCGAGCAATTGCTCTTGTTTTCCGGGCAGATCCAGCGACGAACGGGAGGCACTTTCGCCGCTCATGTTCTGAGATTCGCCAAGAATCATGATGGCAAGATCGGAGCGTTGTGCGATTTGAACAGCCTTGGCGAATTCCTCAGCAGCTTGGCTCTCTGACCACGTGGCCTGTTTCTTGACCTTGGTGATTCCATCGAACGGAGATGGAAATTTGCGCGCAATCTGTACTCCCGGTGCAGATTCAATATGAGTGTCGCTGCTGGCATGCTGCTGGAGCGCTTGAAGTACTGTTACGGTTTCGCCAGGGTCGTTGGCGAAGACCCAGGATCCGGTCGTGTCATTGATGGAATCAGCGAGAGGGCCCAGCACCGCAATGGACTTGTAACGGGAAGCCTGCAGGGGCAATAGCCCGCCATCATTCCTAAGCAGCACAGCGGATCGTTCCGCACTACGCCGGGCTTCGGATCTGTGATCGGGATCATTCAGGATATTCTTGGCTAGCGCCTCGTCCACATACGGATGTTCGAAGAGACCGAGCCTGATCTTCGTCTCGAGGATCGGGCGAACTGCATCATCGAGCTGCTTGATTGTGATTCGTCCAGCCTTCAGGGACGCTGGCAGAGTTGTTCCGTAGGCAGTGCTTCCAAGCCCCATCTCCATATTCACGCCGGCGCTGAACGCTCGAAGCGCCGCGTCCTGGGAATCCTTTGCGAAACCGTGGGTCGTCAGGTTGTTCACAGCCACGGCGTCACTTACTACGAATCCCCTGAAATGCCATTGATCCCGCAGTACATCCCGCAAAAGCCACCGATTTCCTGTCGCGGGAACTCCATTTAGGTCCATGTAGGCGCTCATCACCGTTCCGACGCCCGCGTCTACTGCGCTTTTAAAGGGAGGGAAGTACACATTCCACAACTGGTCGTCGGATATGTCTACAGCCTCGTAGTCGCGGCCGCCCTCTGCCGCGCCGTAGCCGGCAAAGTGTTTTGCACAGGCGAGAATGTGATTCGGTGCTCCGAGGTACGCACCCTGAAAACCTCGGACCTGGGCTACAGCCATAGCCGAACCCAGGTAGGGATCTTCGCCTGCTCCCTCGATGATTCTTCCCCACCGGGGATCGCGGGCGATGTCGAGCATCGGACCAAAGGTCCAATGGACTCCAGCGGCTCGTGCCTCTTCGGCGGCGACTGATTGCGCCTTCTCGACCATTGATGGATCCCATGATGCCGCCATCCCAATGGGAACCGGGAACACTGTTCTGAAGCCGTGCACGACGTCGAGGCCGAACAGAAGTGGAATATGCAGGCGCGATCCGTCCACCGCTGCGTGCTGAAGCCGATTGATCTGCGCTGGGTCTGTCATGAAGAGCACGGATCCGAGTTGCCCTGCCCGAATCCGCTCTTCAACGCTTTGGCCAGAACCGAAGACGAAGATCTGACTCATCTGCCCAATCTTCTCGTCAGTCGTCATCTGCCTCAGCAGCCTATTGGCGCGTAGCAGAACAACAGAATCGCTTAGTTGAACCCGATCGGCTGAAGCCGTGGGATTCTGGGCTACGACTCGGACTGGCAGAGCGCATACGCTGACTGCCAATACCATCGAGACAAATCTGGAAAAACACCTCAAGCACTCCATCTGTTCGACCTCGGGCGTCTGAGTTGTTCTATTTCACGGGGGTGGCAGTGAAGTCGCCGTCGACGCCAAACTGCTCAACGGTTACGCTTCCAGCGATCTTTCCTGCAGAATCCAATGTTCCCGTGAACTTCACGGTGAGGGGCGAGCCATTGTACTCCGTCTCGTACGACCAGGAGATCTTGTTTCCGTCGACTTTTCCAGTGATCTTTCCCGAACCCTGATCGGCAGTGCACGAACCGGTCAGCTCATTGTCCTTTTGCGTGAAGGTGCAATCGGAATCGCTTTCATTGCCCGCCACAGTTTGGTGAATCTTCCATTTGCCGGTGAGGGACGGGTTGTCCGCCGCCAGGGAAGTCAGGGTCGCAGCCGCCAAAAACGCAGAAAGCATTAGGGTTCTCATTGCTACTCCTTAATTGGGTTGATTGGCACCGAACAGCCAGTTTCCCGAGAATAGATGAGATGAAGTCTCACTGTCAATAGACAATCTCAAAATAAGTATGTAGAATCTAAAAATAGACGGAGCCTTCTGAACGGAGAATCAAATACAAAAAGGGGTTGTGCATGACCAATGTCAGTCTTCAAAGCCGCAAGCAGCAGTTCGTCCGGGATGCGATCTTTGACGCTGCAGTTGAAACATTTGCAATAAACGGTTTCGACGATACGACGGTCGAAGACGTGGCTCGGGCCGCAGGGGTATCACGCGCTACGTTTTTCCGCTATTTCTCGAGTAAGGATGACCTGTTAGCGCAGAACGTGATGAACTATGGGATTGCTTTGACGGAAGCCATAAAAGCTTGCCCGCCCTCGTTCTCTCCATTCCAGATCATGCACGAGACCGTTCTGTCTATCGCACGGAAAAAGGTCACTCACCCACGGACGCGCCTAGTAATCGACATCTCATTGCGGAGTGCCTCAGCGATGCAAGCCCATGCGTCGCGCATGATCGAGGTGGAAGGAAGCGTCGCAAATGCGTTCGCAGAGAAGCTAGGGAGCCAATCAAAGGATGATCTCGAACCGCGACTCCTTGCAGCCATGACCGTATCGGCGATGAATGTCGCCATCATGGCTTGGTATCGAGGTGATTACGAAGATCTCTCTACAGCGGTAGAGCAGGTGTTCGCTCGTTTTACTCGAATTGTCTGTGATCAGTCGTGTTCGAACGCAGCATAGATCGATTTGAGCTGCTTGGTTTTCTGCCCGAAATGAAATGGAATGTATGAGATTCGATTCAATAGATTCGATTGCGCTTGTGAGTCCGCGCTACTTGACTGCAATGATTCTGGCAGTTGCATTTGCTATTCCTCTAGGCGCACAGGGGGGAGCGGGATCGGCGACAAGGGCGGTTCAATTGCCTTTATCCGGGCGTGAGTCGGGAGAGGTGACCGTTCACCAGAGTGCCCCAATCCCATCCGGTTCAAGCGCCAACATCCAGATTCAACTTCCGGGTGCATTCGCAGGGAGCATCCTGACCACGGAATCAGCCTCCGACACGCTCGACCTGACGCTGGACGAGGCTGTCCGGCGCGGTCTGAAAGCAAACCTGGGGATCATCAGTTCCACGTTCGCGCTTGAGTCATCGAAGGCCCAGCATGCAGAGGCGCGCAGCTCGCTGCTTCCAAATATCAACTTCAATGTATCTGAGAATGCGGCCAAAGTGGACCTTGCCGCGGAAGGTTTTAGCGCGAGTGCGTTTGGCGCCGGCGGAGCGTTCAATTTTCCGACAACGGTTGGCCCTTTTCACTACTACGACCTTCACGGCGCCCTCCAACAGAGCCTGTTGGATGTTACCGCCATCCGCAATTTGCGGTCCCGGGAGCAGTCTGTCGAAGCCGAAACGCTTCAATCCCGCCAGGCAAGGGAAGAGGTTGTTCTCGCGGTCACCGGGGTCTATTTACAACTCATGGCAGACATTGCGCTCGGCGAACGGCAGAAGGCAGAAGTGGCTTATGCGGAAGCGACCTACAAGCAGGCCCGGTCACAGGCCGATGCCGGCAATAAGGCTCCGATAGATGCATCCAGGAGTCTAGTGGAGCTACAGACAGAGCAGCAACGCCTGCGTTCTCAACAGGGAGAGATTGAGAAGCGCCAAATCCAACTGGCTAGGCTGATTGGATTGCGCCCCGGAACGCACATGTCCCCAAAAGAACAGTTCGCGGCTATTTCTGCCGAATCACCGTCTGCCATGCAGCTTGTGGAGCGGGCGTGGTCGCAGCGGCTTGATCTGAAAGGCGCAGAGGCTCAACTCCGTTCCGCAGAGGAGGCGCGGAAGGCCGCCTCGGCGCAACGCCTTCCGTCCATATCCGTCAATGGCACCTACGGTCTACAGGGCGTCAATCCGAATCAGGGTGCCGGCGTTTTCCAGGCTTCCGCGTCCTTGAGCATTCCCATTTTCCAGGGAGGGCGCATCGAGGCTGAAACGGCGCAGGCCGACACTGTGCTGAAGCAAAGACGAGCGGAACTCGCCGATCAGCGGGGAGCAGTTGAGTCCGAGGTTCGCACGGCGTTGATTGATCTTCAGGTGGCGAACGATCAAGTTGCACTCGCGGAAAGCAATCGCCAGTTGGCGACGGAGACGCTACAGCAGTCCCAGGATAGGTTCGCTGTTGGTGTTGCCGACTCCGTTGAAGTGGTCAATTCCCAGGAATCGCTGGCGGCGGCAGATCACGATTACGTCAACAGCTTGTTCTCTCAGCACATCGCCAAGATCACGCTTGCGCATGCTATGGGAGAAGCGGAAAAGGATCTACCGGAACTACTTGAGAGGAAAGTGCAATGAGTACAAGTGTCGAGAGCCCGCAAGCCGCGGGATTTGAAAATGAATCCGCTTCCGAGGCGCTCGTCCCCTCTGGTTGGAACTCTAAAAGGGTCGTTGTCGGCATCGTCATTGTGTTGATCATCGCCATCTGCGGTGGCTGGTACTTGTACGCCCGGGGCGTGGAAGATACGGATGATGCCCAAGTTGACGGGCATCTGGTTCCTATCGCGTCGCGCGTCGAGGGAACGATACAGGCTGTCGCGGTCGACGACAATCAGGCGGTCACAGTTGGAACGACCCTGGTTCAGTTGGATCCCCGAGACTACCAGGTCGCACTGGACCAGGCACAAGCCCAGTATGAACAGGCGTCGGCTCAATTGGCGGCATCCGACCCGAACTTGCCAATGACTCGTATCACGAATGAATCCGATCTTGCTTCCGACTCGGCGGGGATCACCGGCGCGGAAGCTGCGGTGGAAGCGGCTCGGCATGATCTGGCTGGTGCCATCGCGAAGCTCAAGGAATCGCAAGCCGTGGACGAACGGGCACAGGCAAACTTTCAGCGCTACAAGACGCTACTGGACAAGAACGAGGTCTCGCGTGCCGATTATGACCAGTACAAAGCCACCGCAGTGGCGCAGGTCCAGACTGTGGCTGCAAACCAGGCAGCGGTAGAATCAGCCGAAAAGACCGTCGCTCAGCGGCAAGCCCAGCTGGACCAGCAAAAGACCAAATTGCAGGAGTCACGCAATAGTGCGCCCCTGCGGCTCGCAATTCGTGAGGCAGACATTAAGAGCCAGAAAGCCAACACCGATGGAGCACAGGCCGCATTTGAAAAGGCAAAACTCAATCTCAAATATGTGAGCATCGTCGCGCCTGTGTCCGGCGTTGTGACGCAACGGAGCGCGGAACCGGGAGCCAGGGTCTCTTCGGGCCAGCAACTCCTGATGATCGTGCAGACAGATGACCTGTGGGTAACCGCCAATTTCAAGGAGACGCAGCTGGAGCGCATGCATCCTGGGCAGCGCGTCAAAGTCCATGTGGATGCGATGCACCAAGACTTTACGGGGACAGTTGAGAGCATGCCGGCAATCACTGGCTCGCGAACGAGTGTCCTTCCTCCTGAGAATGCCACAGGCAACTACGTGAAAGTAATCCAGCGTATGCCGGTGCGCATCCGGTTCAATCCGGGTCAGAAGGACCTCGAAAAGCTGCGTCCTGGGATGTCTGTGGAACCAAAAGTCTATGTGGAGTAGTCATGGCTGATGCAACGGCAGTTGCAATACCGGTTCCTGCCGCTCGGCCGGCGATTAATCCATGGATCATTGCCATGACCGTGACATTGGCTACCTTCATGGAGGTTCTCGACTCCTCGATTGCCAATGTTGCTCTTCCGCATATGGCAGGCTCGATGGGTGCCAGTCCTGACGAGAGCACATGGGTGATTACCAGCTACCTGGTTGCAACTGCAATCGTGTTGCCGATGAGTGGATGGTTATCGAACGTCATTGGGCGGAAGCGCTTTTACATGGCGTCTGTCGCAATCTTCACCGTCAGTTCGCTCATGTGCGGTTTTGCAACAAGCCTTCCCATGTTGATCTTCTTCCGCGTCCTCCAGGGCGCCGGAGGAGGCGGGCTCGGCCCCACCGAGCAGGCGATTCTCGCGGACACGTTTTCTGCCAAGCAACGAGGAATGGCATTCGCGATGTATGGCATGGCAATCGTCGTTGCTCCGGCAATTGGACCCACCCTCGGCGGATGGATCACGGACAACTACAACTGGCACTGGATCTTCTTCATCAATGTTCCCATCGGAATCCTTTCGCTCGTGCTTACACAGCGCGTCGTCCAGGATCCCGTCTACCTCAGGAACCTTAAGCGCTCAACCAAACGGGTGGACTACCTTGGAATGGGACTCATCGTGGTTGGCGTTGGGTTGCTGCAATTCGTTCTCGACAAGGGCGAACAGAATGACTGGCTGTCGTCGAATATGATTTCGGTTTGCCTTGCCATTTCCGTCGTGGCTCTTGTTGTGCTCGTGATCAACGAGTTCCGGCATGAAGATCCGATCATGGACCTTCGGCTCTTGAAGAATCGCAATTTCGCCACCGCGGTATCCTTCAGCTTTGTCCTGGGGATGGTCCTGAACGGAAGCACGATTCTGCTCCCGCTGCTGCTTCAAAACAGCCTTGGGTATACAGCAGCTCTAACGGGGCTTGCATTGTCGCCCGGGGGAATCGCGCTGGCAGTGATGATGCCGGTTGCGGGCATCCTAGCGCAAAGGTTCGATCCTCGCCTGATCATTGCTATCGGGTTTGTGCTTACGGCTGTGGGGCTTTTTCATGTCACCGGGATTTACTACGGCATCGACTTCGGAACACTGGTATCGTACCGGATCATTCAGGTTATTGGTATTCCTCTGATCTTCATTCCGATCAGCACCCTGAATTACGTTGGCGTGAAACGAGAGAAGTTCAACCAGGTATCAGGAATCAGCAACTTCACGCGCAACGTAGGAGGGGCAATCGGCGTATCCCTCCTAAGCACCTTCATCAGCCGGCAGCGTCAGATTCAGCGCACGAATTTTAGTGCTCATACCGGAAAAGGAAACCCCTTCTTCATGCGAGAGCTAAATGGGCTGACGCACAATTTCATGTCGGCAGGCATGAACGCGACTGAGGCTTCTCACCGGGCTCTCGCGCAATTGTCCGCCCAAGTTGACTTGCAGGCAAGCGTCCTTGCTTTCAAAAACTCATTTTGGGTGATGGGGGCAGTGGTTTTACTGCTCACACCGTTGCCCTTTCTCATGCGGCGCCCCAGCGCAGAAGAGACAGCAGCCGCAGCGGAGGCGCATTGACTACGAAGAAGACAAGCCGTTCCTCCTGGAAATCTGAAGTGTCATCGAACCGTGGATCAGGAGTTTGGAATGCCTTACTCAATTCAAGTTAATGATAACCGTCCGGCCGACTACGAGGACGTCCTGACAGATGCCTGTGCCCCTTCCGCGATCTGTCGCTGAAGCAGTCCGAATCCGGTCTGCAAAACTGACGAAAACGATGGTTGCCGTCTCCACAAATGCAACCGTTGACTTTTGCGAACCCGGCAATGCGCCATCGACGGAGTAGCATCGGCAAGATCGAAAACTCCGATCCACAACTCGATCCACAAAATGTGCTGTCTTCAACGACTTCAATGGTCTTAGGCGTTCCCCACGGGTTGTAAGTCGTTGAAAAACCTAGCAGCGCAGCGCTGTCACGGCAGAGGTCGCGGGTTCGAGCCCCGTCGTCCCAGCCACTAAACCCAATGAATCATAGGTTTGTGGAAGTAGACCGAAGTGGCAGCCACGAATAAAGGTGCTGAAAATTGGCTTGCTCTCCTCCAAGAACGTTTGAGCGGCTCTTCCATTCTCCGAACACCTCCGGCCTCTGGCACTTTCTAGAACTGCGTCAAGAGTAGAAACAGCGCGAAGCTTCCGAATAACCGATATTTCGGACCTCAGGATCGATCCTCCCCCTTCTACATATCCTCTACTGCACCGCCATCTACACGAAGCGCTCCAGCTTACTTAATCGAATTGATCTCGCCTTCAAGCGCCTGCAAAGCGCGAAGCACCTCGTCGGATTCGGGAACCGTTCATCAGAGGCGAGGTGATTATTCGGCCAGAGAAATGACGTTGACCCCTTTGCCCAACGTGGCTCGCACAATATCTACGAGATGCTGGTGGTGCGTGAAAAACAGGATTTGCGTTTTCTGGCCAAGCTCAGCCAGCACCTTGAAACCGGCTGCGGCGCGAGCGTCATCAAAATTTATCAACAGGTCGTCGGCGACGAAGGGAAGCGAATGCGCGCGGCTGAGATATTCATCCACTGATGCGAGACGCAAAGCAAGATAAAGCTGATCCACAGTGCCATCGCTCATGCCCCCGATACTCACTGACGATTGATCCAATCGAATTCCCGCTAGGCGGGCATTGTCCTGATCGTCGTACTCGACTCGCAGATCGGTAAATGATCCCAAGGTCAGGGTGGCGAACATCTGTCCGGCGCGTTTGAGGAGCGGAGCCTGTTTCTCACGCCGATAGCGATCGATCGCCCACTGAAGAAGCGTAGCGGCGGTGCGCACGCGAACGTACTGCTCAGAAACGTACCGCATAGAAGCGAGCGCTTCCTGCCGGGCGGCCGCCGCTTGCGCCGCGCGCCCGTCGCCACCGATGGCCTCGAAGGTTTGGCGCGCCTGCACGCGCTGCTCGGTCACTGGCGTAAGGCGGTTGTGCAAGTCCTTCATCTCGTTTTGCAGCGTCTGTTCGCGGGCCGCGATTTGGTCGAGATCGGCTTCCGCGCACTCCTCCCACAATGCCGTCAGAGGAAGCCCGTCACCTTCCGCGGAGAGAGTCGATTCAAGTTTGGCGTGTTCTGCATCGAGTTCACACCAAAGTCGCGAAATGCGAATGACCTCCTTAAGCTGGTCGGGGCCTTCGGCTCCCGCCAGCTCCTGAAGCATCTCTATTACCTGTTGCGCTGTTTTTTGAGCCTTCTTGCATTCCTCAATCCTTTTGCCGAGTGAAGCAATGGTCTTGTCCTTCTCTGTTTGCTGATCCCTGGTGTGCTTTGCGTCCTCAAGGCGCTTTTCCAGTTGGAGAACGGCGTCCTCGGGCTGCTCACCGGCGAGTTCCGGCGCGACGGCATTAACCAGTTCCGTGACAGACCTTGCGAAACCTTCCATATCACGTTCGATTTTGGCAATCCGGTCGAGCTTCAACTGATTGATGTCGTTGGCGACACCGCGCATCTCGTCGATCACATCAAGCTGGTCGCTCACAATCTCGGGCGTGGTGTCGGTGGTGAACGCGAGTGGCTCAAGCGCAGAAGTCCACTGACTCTGCCATAACGTCCACGCATCCTGCGCCTTTTGCAGTGCGGTCTGCTTGCGTGCCTCGCCGGCCTGAAGCCTGCGGATTTGTTCTGCAGCGGCCTTTCTGCTCTCCGCGCGCTTTTCATGCCGCTGCTGGACGGCCGAAGCCGCTTCAAGCACGACTCTGAGACTTTTACCTTCAAGCGTGCTCGCATTCTCGCCAAGTGAAGCCAGTTCGGCGGTTAGCGATGCACACGCCTTGGCCTCCTCCTTTTGAAGTGCGGTAATCCGCGCAGCAGCTCCATTGCGCTTTTCAACAAGATCAAGGATGGCCCTTCTCGCATCGAGCCACTCCAGCATGAACTCAGGAGCAAGCGGCTCAAAGGGCGCTTCCGTCCACAGTCGTTGCCATTGCGCTTCAAGGTTGCGCCGACTTTCGTCAATCTCGCACTCTTCCCTGCGTAGTGCAGAGAGTGAGTCCTCCGCATCCGCGATCTGACGAGCGATTACGGCAATCTGGCCGGCAGCCTCCGCCTTGTCGAATCGCCGATCAGCCAATGTGTCGGCGGCAGTGACCCTATGTTCGTAAGCCGCCGGAAGATTCGGCGCGTCACTACTGAAGGCCACTATGTCCTCATCAGGCACCTCAACGTTATCGATATAGCGCCTGCGAATGAGCGACCAGCCCGCCTCGCGGTCCTGCCGCGCAATGTCCAAGTCAGCCTGCGCAACAACTTCTTCGTCGTGCTCGATGCGTTTATAGGACCTGCGATGCTGTCCAATTGCACTTTCTATGCTACCGATGCGCTCGCGACATGACTGAGCTTTTTGTTCGAGGTCGCGAAGGACGTCCCGATGGTTCTGCACGACATTGCGGGGAGGAACCGGCATAGCCTCCAGGTCCTGCGCTATGGGAACCTGCGGACGAAGAGGCTTAATCCGTTTATCGACGGCAGTATTGGCGTCCGCTAGCTCTTTTTCAGCAGTCTTGATTCGGGAGCCAACATCGGCGACGTCATGTGTCGCCCTAATCACCGCGGCCAGAGACGAAACATCAAGCGCGGCCTCCATCCTACCGAGGTCTTCCTGATGCTCCAGAATCTGCTCTTGAGATTCTTCAAGAGCGGTCTGCGCGCTGTTGATTGCCGCAACGAGTTCACCCCGCTGAGTCAGCAGGGTCCGAACAGCAGTGACCCTGGCGCGCTGCGGGATGCGAGAAATGATTGCGCCGGAATCGCTATTTTCCCAGCCGAGGTCTTCGGCAAGGCCGCAGAGTTTCTGATCCTTAGCCGCTAGTTCTGCACGACGCTTCGGAAGATCAACCTTTTCCTTGTTGACCTCAATTCGCTGCGTATGAAGATGGCCGACATCTTCCAATCGCATGAGAAGGGTTTCATCACATTGCAAGCCGGAACGCTCGGATTGCGCGCGCGCGAACTGGCCGTCAAGCTCATCGATCTTGGACTGCGCATCGGACTGCTCTTGTGTAGCAGTCGTCAACCGCGTTTCCGCGTCATTCGGAAGAGATGGAACTTCTCCGAGTCCTGCGATCTCAGCCTCCACCGCAGCCTGCCGGAGAACCTGCCGGTATACGCGGCGTATGCGGTTGAGTTTTCGCTGCTCGGCCGACTTTCCTTCGATCTCCCTTTCAAGTGTTTCGTAGGCTTCCTGTGCAGCATCGAACGCACGCTTGGTTTCCTGCCATTTGTTCGCTGGCACGGTATATTCGCGCAGTGCCTTGTCGGCTTCCTCCATGGCTTCGAATGCAATGTAATACTTTCTGCGGCCGGCGCGCCTCGGTCCCCACAGTTCATCGGCTTCCTTTGCAAGGGATGCCATGCGTTCGCGCAAGCCTGAAAGACCAGCGCCTGCTGAAAAGAGAGTCTGTCCAACCTCATCTTTGGCCTCAAGGATTTCACGCCCGCCTTGAGCGAGGCGCTCGTGATTGAGACTAAACATACGAGCCAGGAAAGTTCGGTCGGCCCCGCCGAGAAAGGGCGCGAGTGCGTTGTCGCCAGAGAGGAGCGGATTGTCGTCCGGCGCCAGCAGCGTATCCTTGTTGCCCTTGCGGCGACGGACCTCAAGGGTCTTGCCGTCATGCTCAAGCACACCGCCCACTCTCATGGCAGCGTAGTCGTGAACGAAATTGTACGTCGAATTATGAGGAATGCCGAAGAGCAGGTCTTCTATGGCCGCAAGCGAGGTGGATTTGCCGGCTTCGTTCGGCCCGAATATGACGTGCAGGTCGGACTCTGCTTTGGGAAACGGCAGGGAGACGTTTGTAAAGCGTCCATATCGCAGAAGATCGAGTCTGTTGATGCGCATGGCCTAATCTCCCGTCTCCGTGAGACGCGCGCTCAAATAGTCCTGCACATGGCCAATCAGACCGACGTAGTCGCCGTCGATGGCGGCCTTGAGTGCAGCGTCTTCCACGCCAGTCCGCAAGTCGGCAGGCAACCTTCGCGAAAACTCGCCTATATCGGAAGCAAGCTGCTGCAACAGTTCTTCGTCCTTTCCGGCCTCGGCGAGCATGTTGCGCAACTCGCCGAAAGCGTCCTGTTGGGCGCATATCGCCAGATCACGCTGGGGCTGCGTTGAGACGACAAGCCGTTCGATCCATGCCCCATCCTCTCCAAGACTGAGCGCGACGGCTTGGGCTTCGGCCATCAAATAGTCGGTGGACGCCAGAAGCTCGCCATGAATGCCGCTCTCGCCGGTAAGCTCAATGCGACAGGCAAGGAGTTGGCCGTCTGCCTCTGTAGCTACAGCCTGCTCGATAGAGTCGCGTACGCGATCGGAAACTTCCGAAGGGCGAGTGCATCCATCGACAGCCACAGGCAGGCGCGCCCAGCGGACAACATCGGAATGCAGCGCCGTGAATTCCGTAATTTGCCCATCCTCGACCGTCACAAGGTGGGCGCCCTTGGGGCCGTCTTCTCGGATATGCCGGCCTTGTAAATTGCCGGGAAACACGACATGCGGATGCTCGTGAAGGACCTGGCCGTGATGAACATGCCCGAGAGCCCAGTAGTCGTATCCCTTGGCGATGAGTTCCTCAAGGCTGCACGGGGCGTAGTTTTCATGGCCCGCCGTGCCACCCAGCGCCGTATGCAGAACGCCGATATTGAACATGCCAGGCACAGGATCGGGGTAGCCGGGCACGAGATTGTCGGTGACATCGCGTTGCCTGAAGCTCTGCCCGTGCAGCGCGACCTTTAGCTCATCGAGAACAAAGGTCTCAGCCTTCCTGGCCGAGAAGGCATTCGCATTGTCAGGGAGACTCAGGCGCTTTGTGATCTGACTCTCTGCATCGTGATTGCCATATAGAACGAAGGCCTGGATGTCGGCCTTGGCGAGCCTGCCCATCTGGAGTGAGAAGAACAGACCAGTATGAAAATCGCGCCAGTCACCGTCATAAAGGTCGCCGGCTATGACGACAAATGCGACCTGCTCGTCAATCGCCTGTCCGATGAGATTGTCAAAGGCTTCGCGGGTCGCCGATCGAATTCGCTCGGCAGCTGTCCCCTCGTGTCGCGTCAGTCCAATAAGCGGGCTGTCGATATGAACGTCTGCGGTGTGGATAAAGCGGAAAGATGTCACTCTCCCCCCAATCGTTTATCGTACGCGCTCACCGCGGCCTTCCTATCTGATCTGGTCCGCAGTGGGCCACATACTGCGGTATTCAATTTCACCTTGAGATTTGAGTGAACCAATTCTACATCAACGATGATCGACGCAACGCTATCATCGAGCAGCGGATGTTCAGATCTCTCGTTCGCTTAAAACGCAACGGCATAAATTCCAGATCCGGAAACCTACGACGAATGCTGGAAATAATCTCTGATGTGGCGGAACATTTCACCTCAATTGAGATGGCGCTCTCAAGACTCTGTTTCTTCCTGTGAGCCCGGAGCTTCCAACATCAAACTCCATTCGTGGAGTTTTTGCTGCAAGATAACCTTCGGGATCAGCCGTGTTTCATACTGAGCGACAAGCGCTGGCGAAATGTGGCGGCTCATGGCATATTCCACAACCTCATCGTCCTTGGTGCGGCAGAGCAGAACGCCGATGCTGGGGTTTTCATGCGGGCGCTTGCGATCCCGGTCAAGCGCTTCCAGATAGAAGGACAGCTTGCCAAGATGCTCGGGCTCAAAGCGCCCGGATTTCAATTCGAATGCGACCAGGCACTGCAGGTCGCGGTGGTAGAAGAGCAGATCGAGTTCAAAATCCTGGTTGCCCACCTGAACACGCACCTTCTCGCCAACAAAAGCAAAGCCGCCGCCCAGCTCCATGAGGAACTTGCGCAGGTTGTGCAGCAGACCGGCCTGCAGCTCGACCTCTTTGTGGCGTTCCGGCAGGTCGAGAAAATCAAGCAGGTAGCTGTCCTTGAAAACGCCAGTCGCATCCTGGGGCAAATCTCGCACCGCTGGCGCGAGTTTCTTGCTTGCCAGGGCGGTGCGCTCGAAGGCCGCAGTCTCGATCTGACGGGCCAGCTCTCGCTTGCTCCATCGCGCTTTCACAGCTGACTTCAGGTAGAATTCGCGCTCTTCCAGCCGCTTGCTTTGCCCGAGAATCAGCAGATTGTGCGTCCACGGCAAAACTCGCACCAGTGGTGCGAGTTTTGGGCTGTCGGCGTAAACCTCGTATAACTGCTTCATCCTCCAGAGGTTAGAGGATGAGAAACCCTTCAGGTCCGGCGCCCGCGCCAGCAACCAGTCGGCCAGTTCTTTCACGATCCCCTTACCCCAGCCAGAGTCCGCCACTTTCTGCGACAGGTACGCGCCGACCGCCCAATAGGTATCGATGAGCGCAACGTTGACCGCCTTGTATGCCTTGGCGCGGCCTGCGCGGATTATGCCGAGAACCTCGGAGAACTCAGTGTTCTTATGGATCAGTTTTCCGCTCATTAGGCCAGTTCCTCCAGCAGGTCATGATGCTTGGGTATTCCCATCCCTTGGTCCTTCGAGGACGTCGCTGCCGGCATAGATCTACAACTAATTGGCGCCGTCGATGCCTTGCGTGCCGATTAGTCGAACTGCCCCGGTCGACAACTTCAGTGAGAGGCTGCAACGGATTTCGGCTCAGACTTCTGGTGCGTACTGTGCCCGGAGGGGTTCAATTCTGGAAGCACGCCGATAGAACCGGACAAAATGCTCGAATTCGATTGGCGCCAACGCCGCGTCGGAGGCAACATTCAACTTGAGCGTGCTGTTGCATTGCTTGAGATGGACCTTCTGACGGTACTTGCTCGTCATTGAGCCAGTCACTTTGATTACTGCCTGTTTGGTTCGACTGCAGTCTTTGGAACGGGCTCATTATCTCTCCAGACTACGGTCCGATTGTAGATCCCCATACCGGGAACCGAAACCGTGCGGGTGAATTCTCGCGGGCAATCTGAATGCATTCGAGCGTTTCCGTCAAAGTCCCGATCTGGTTCAGCTTGATCAGAATGGCGTTAGCGATTCCATCTTTGATGCCCTGGCGGAAGATCGTCGGGTTGGTGACAAAGTTGTCATCGCCGATTAACTGAATTCGACCCCCAAGCGTCTTGGTCAGATGCTGCCAGCCGGCGTGGTCGTCTTCGGCAACACCGTCTTCAATGCCCCAGATCTCCGGATAGCGGTCGAGCACACCCTTCCAGAATTCGACCATCTGCTCCGGCGACTTTCTGCTGTTGTCCGACTTCTCGAACGCATAAACGCCGTCTTCAAAGAGCTCGCTGGTGGCGGGGTCGAGCACGAGGACGATGTCCTTGCCCGCCTTATAGCCAGCCTTTTGGATGGCTTCAAGAATCAGCTCGATGGGCTCTTCATTGGATTTGCATTGCGGTGCGAATCCGCCTTCATCGCCGACGCCTGTGTTGTACCCCTTCTTGTGCAGCACGGCCTTGAGTGTGTGGAAGGTTTCAGCAGCCGCCCGCAAACCTTCGCTGTAGCTGGGTGCGCCCACGGGGGAAATCATGAACTCCTGAAAGTCCACATTGCTGTCCGCGTGGCTTCCGCCATTGAGCACATTGAACCAAGGGGCCGGAATCAGATTGGCCTTCTCGTCTCCAAGGAATGCATAAAGAGGCAGACCATGGTCCGCTGCAGCTGCCCGTGCAACCGCCAGAGAAACACCCAGAATTGCATTCGCACCAAGGCGCGCCTTGTTCGGCGTCCCGTCGAGTTCGCACAGTTTCTCGTCCAATTCCTTCTGATCGTTGGCATCGAATCCGTGAATGGCTTTTTGGATCTCGCCGTTCACGTGATTTCTTGCATTCAGTACGCCCTTACCCCCGTACCGCTTTTTGTCTCCGTCTCGGAGTTCGACCGCTTCGCGCTTGCCTGTCGATGCGCCGGAAGGAACTTTCGCCGTGGCCTTCACACCGTTGGCTAGTGTTGCAGTGACGGACAGGGTTGGATTTCCTCGGGAGTCGAGGATTTCGAGTGCTTCAAGTTTCGTGATTTCAGACATGATGACTACCTTTTCTCGGCCACAGGGCCGCCAGTTGTGATGACTTCAATGATTTGTTGTTGAGCGGCATCCGAGACCAGAATTGCTGACAGTTTCGATTCTTCTGTGCCTCACCGCTCGCGTGTTTCAAAATGCTCATAGCTTTCTTTCAGATCAGTGAACAATCATGACCGGGCAGTGGGCATACCTCAGCACTCGCTCGGAATTCGAGCCAAGCATCCAGCGATGAAGAATCGTGTGGCTGCGTTTGCCCATGACGATAAGGCTGGCCTGAATCGTGTCCGCCTTGTGGATGATCTGTTCTGCCGGATGGCCCAGGACGATATCCGTCTCCAACTCGATGTCCTTCTGCTTGGCTCGTTCGCGCAACGGGATGAAACATTTCTCATAGTGCTCTTGCCCGTCTTCAAGCACAGCGTGGAACTCCGCGCTCTCGGCGGGTTCGGGCGGCCGGATCACCGAGATGACAAAGAGCTTGGCTTTCATATCGCCAGCCATTGACAGAGCCACATCCAAAGCGTGCTCCGCGTGCGGAGACGCGTCGAAAGCAACCAGTATTCTTTGAATTCCAACAAAAATCGGACTTCCCATAGCGATCACCTAGCCTTCCTCTGCGGGTACTGGCCGCATAGTCTCCTGTCCTGCTTTCTTGCCTGCTTGCGAGTGGGGAAGAAGATGGCGGGGAAGAAAGAACGAGTTCGCAATCATGGTGGGTATGACTGCACTGGCGATGACGGTGCCCACGATGTAGGAATACTGCGCCTGCGTGATGATCTGATGATTGAGGCCAAACAATGCCGAGATCGTACCGAAAGTGAGTCCGGTTGACATCATCAGCGTGTAGTAGGCCCCAGACTTGCCGTCATACTTGTGAATCCTGACTGCCGGATACACAGCAACCGCCTTGAACAGCGACTTCGCCCCAAACAGGACGAGCAGCGTGACGGGAGCGGCCATCAATGCCGGGACAGAGACAAATGATCCGGCTCGGATGAAGTAGAACGGTGTCAGCAGTCCAAACGTAAGTGTACGCAGGCGACGAATCAGCGAATGGTCTTTTCCGACCGTTCCAGCCAGTACCATGCCGATCATGTACGCCGGAAGAACCGCTTCGCTTCCAGCCCACACGGCCAGTCCGCCCATGGCGAAGAGGAAGAAGAGAAGGTACTTGGCTTCGAGTTCGGAGACGCGCCCGCCGTATTTCTTAAAGAACCATGGCGTAAGGAAGGGCAGCGCGACGAAGACCACGATGGAAACTACCACAAAGATCAGCGTCTTGATTGTGAACGGAGAAAAGATCAGTCCCAGCGCAATCACGGTTCCGAGATCATTGATGAAGCAGGCGGCAAGAATCGCTTTCCCATATTCCGTGACGTTGAAACCAAGTTCCAGCATCACCGCGTATACAACGGCGACGGACGTTGTCGAAAGAGCGACACCGCAAAGCCAGCTGGGCATGACGGCCCAATGCAGAACGTAACGCGCAATTGCCGTGCAGCCGAGGAATGGTCCGAAGAAACCCGCCAGGCCAATGATCGATGCTTCGCGCCACTTGGCTTTGAAGATGACTGGATCGAGTTCCGCACCGGCAAGGAACGTTAGGACGATTGCACCCGTCCCAGCCAGGAATGTTATCCACTGCGTATTGCCTGCCAGCCCGCCCTGCGCAAAACCAAAGAGCCCGGCGAGGAACACTCCAATGACCAATTGCGCCACGGTACCGACCACAATCTCAGAAAGCGCCGTCGAGATCTTGAACCAGATCGCCAACAGCGTCGCCGCCAACGCCAGACCCACCCAGAGCGCACAAAGAGCCCAAGTGTTTGCCATGAGCACAAACTCCTAGATTGTCGTTCAGGGAACTCGGCCGGGACATAACTCCGCAACAGGATTCCCTGTCAGGAGTTATCATCTGTCCGGCCTATTGGAATGGACAGCGGTTAAGGGTGAACTCCTTCACCACAACCAACACTCTAGTTGACGCCGGGTGTCGCCAATTGTCAAGTTTCAGAATGCTTCAGCCGGGGACGGGCCTGAAGGCTGTTCTGAGCGAACCATTTCAGAACTCAATGGGGTGAAGCCCGCAGCCTCCCCGGAACTTGCACATGAATGCGGAGACCTGGGCAGCGAGCCGTGGCACCTAATTAGCTAGAAATACGAAAACGCTTGCGCCGAACGAAAATCTTGATCGGATACCAAGTCCGCCGCGCATTCCGTAATCTGGCGTCGATAGGGAGAATCGGCCGCATTCGAGTCTGCCGCGAACGAATGCAAAATTTTTAAACAAAAGTGGATACGCACTGTACCTGAATTCGTACCTTGCTGCGCCAGTCAACCGAAAGGACCCAAAGCAAGTGGCATCATCGAACGCGGTTAGCATCTGAAAACCAAGCAGGATATGGCGCATGAAATGGTGCCGAGAATCCACACCGCCATGAGCCATGGGTTGAGAGTATCGGAAACGGTCTGTTCTTTCAGCGATCTTACTGCCCAGTCCCGCTACCCAACAGATGCTCCGCATCGGCCGTTCGGGCGGCTCTCGCCGTCTCTTGCCTAGCGTGCCCCGGCCCAATCGGCTGGACTTTGAAGTTGTCGAACTCCACATGGGCGTACGCAACAGTTCCCAAGCCAACCATGCCCTTGGCGAAGCTCGCATCGGAGATCGTCTCGACCGTCACTCGATCGATCTGCGCAGTGATGCGGGCACCCTGCAACGTAAGTGCGAGGGTATGCCAGCGGTTGATCCCAAGAGCGCTTACTTTGCCCGCCGCCAGCACCGTCTCTTCCTCCTTGACATCTTCCTTGGCGCTTCCCTTGTCCGTCGTCTTCAGCAAGGACCAATCCCCGCTGTCGGCCACGCGCAGCACATAGGAGTTGGGCACATCCATCCCGCTCATGCTGGACAGGCGTCCGATAAGATCGGCCGATCCCTGCTGCTCCAGAAGTATGTCGGTGGACACCCGGTAGTCCTGCCAATCCAGATTGCCTACCATGGTAAAAGGGCGATTGGCGGTCCTCTTCCATGAGATAGGTTCTTCGGGAACCACTTGGCGCAGGCAGATGCCACGCCGGCCGCCGACGCATTGCGCGGTCTCGAACCCTCCAACCATATCGGAGAAATATCTTGGCATCTTTCCGTCGGAATAACTTTCGAAGTTATCCGCGAAGGGCAGGGCAAGAGGCGCGGAAGCTGGAGCAACGGCATCGCCCTTGGTCTGTCCCGTCGTAGTCGTCACGGTGTACATATGTTCCGGTTCAAGATCGAGCGAAAACTCTCCCTGCACGGGATGAATGTCGGCCTGTTTCACAAACCAGTCCGATGGATTGGCGGAACTGAGATTGGTCGTCCAAAGATGCAGCGTATCCTGGTGAAACCCCGCGAGCTTGAAGTGCTCCGTCTCCGAGCCTTTTGCCTCGACGGTTTCCACGACCAGGCTGAAGTTCGAGTTCTCCGGCGACTTCAGCGCCACATAACTTCCATGCGCGCCCGTGGCGTCTCCGCTGAAGAATCCCGATGCGCTGTCGATGTAACGCCAGCCGGGCTGCGTGAACTGGGAGGTATGCGCCATCACCCAGAGTGAAGGCGTCACAACGTAATGCCCGGACCAAGGCTGGTTGCACTTGATAAAGCCTATGTCGTCGTAGGGCAGGTTGTCGTACATCGCGCTCACAATGGGCCAATAGATGGAAGCAGCAGCCTGCCCGGCCACATAGTTCCGGTTGATATTGCGCGCGACTTCGTTGTAAGCAAGCTTCTCGTCGAAGTGGGCTTCGCTATCCCAAATAGGCTTTCCTAATTGCAGGGCGTCGGGGGTGGCATAACCGCTCCACCAGGGGCCGTGCACTCCCACTATGTCGATTGCGTCGTTCACCTCCGGGTCCCTTTTCATCTCCGAAGCGATATCCCAGAGCTTGACCTTCACCCAGTCATCGGAAGCGATGACTTTGATGTCAGCGAACCCATTTGTGCGGAGGGCTGCCCTGAGATCCTTGTAAAACTGAATGTTGTAGCCGTGCTCGTTGCGCCCGCCCAGATAGTCGATCGTCAGATGATGATCGGTTTGAGCATGTTTGAGCCACTTGATAATGTAGTCGATCATGTCGCGGGACCAGTACTTCCCATCCCCCACCCAGTGCGGAGCCCCCCACGGCAGGGCGACGAGCTTGATTTGAGGGTTGCGCGCCCTGGCTTGCTCCATCAGCCACCACTCGTATCCGCGCCGGTAGTTCTCGTCCGACCGCATATGCATATGGCTCGCTTCGGAGCCGTCGGTCGAGTCCATATCCGCGCCAATTTCCACCTTGAAAATCTGCATACTTGCGCCGTAGTTCGGCTTGAAAAGGTAGTCCAGAATCTGGCTGCGATAGGGCTCAGGATAGTCGATCAGCAGTCTGGAATTCCCTCCGCCGCCGCTGATTGATCCTACGCCATCAAAGATCCTGCCTTTGCTCTCCCCATCGATGACAATGGTCTGCCCTGCGGCGGACAGGGATAAAACAAAAGGGACGATGACAGCGAGCGCAGCAAGACATATCGCACGGCTTCTCCACGATGAGTGCATGATTGGATTCTCCTGAAGGACCTGATTCTTCCACTCTTTCATCGTCAACGCAAGCGGACTCCGCACGCAGCCCATAGCATTCGCATCCGCCTGAACAGCAATCACGTTGAGTTCGGAACCGTAACGCACAACGGGCCTGTCGCATCAGAGCTGCGTCGGAGAGAATTGCCGGAGAAAGACGCCGACGTCTGGAGGGCTGAAGACTAGCTGATTGCCAACCTACCCGCGGCTTATCATTCGCGAACGTCAAGCCGGATAATGGATCTCGTGCTTTCCCGGCCCAAGCGTGGTTTCCAGGAAATTCCCGCTCGACGCTGCTCTACTCACCTGGCCATCGACCAAGATCCTGTCTCCCGACCCATGCTTGTAAAGCCTGAGACTTGCCGTCGTATTTGCCGGAACGGAGCATTGAATCTTTACCTCGCCGCCAACCAGCTTTGACCAACTCATCTCCACCGGGCCGAACTCTGTCACGACGACCCCCTGCGCCCACACCAGTTCTCCGCAACGTGGCTCGATGAGGATGGAACGGTCCGTGACATATCCCTCCCGTCGCGCGCCCAGCACATGGGCCGCCAGGAAGTAGCCCGGGACCATGCCGTACATATGCGCCTTTGACCCGCCTTTGTCAGGCAACTCTTCCCAGGTCGTCTGCCACGGCGACTCAACCTGCGGCTTCCACCCAGTCCTCATCCGCTCCAGCACCAGTTGGTCCTGCTGCGGCTCTCCCATCGCGTAGAGTGCATGGAAGAGATAGTAATGCGACATCGGCCCCTTGACCTCGTCCAGGTGGTCAAGCAGCCAGTGGCGCACAGACGCAACACGTTCATCAGGAACAATCGCTGCGTACAGCGCGAATAGCGCGGCCTGCGCAGTCGGTTGATAACGCCCGTCCACGAATGGCCCGGTAAACATCTTTCCGTCCAGCCGATCGCTGGTCTTCGACCCAAGCCCAAATAACCCGCCGCAGTAGCTGCCCTCGTCATCCCTCCAGAGCAGGGAGTTGAAGTTCGTTCGCAGTCGGTCAGCGTCGGATGCAAATCCCCGACTGGCACTTGACATCCCAATCTGGCCGCCAAGCCACGCCGCATCGCGCAGTGCTTTATAGACGAATGCGTTCAGCCCGGCGCCCTCGCAAACCTGGTACCGTAGCGGATTGTCCCACACCTCCCACTCGCGCGCCAGCACCAGCCCGCGTGCGCTCCGCCGGCTCATAAACCATTCCATCAATCGTGTGAGCGCGGGCCACAATTCATTGACCAAAGCAACATCACCCGAGCTCTCGACATATTGGCGCAGCTGGATCACCCAGTCGCATGAGCGATCCTCCATGATGGCGTGAATGTCCCACCTCTCAGAGCAACTATGCGCCTTCATCTGCCCGTCCGCTTGTTGAGTAAGGGCGATTCGTCGCAGCAAGGCTTTCAGCAACCGGCTGTCACCCCAATACTCGTTGCCGTTTCCCTCGGGTCCGCGCATCATCACCCGCGTACAGTCGAACGCAGGCGGCGAATCGTCGGTCCACTCAACACGCTCGCGGTCGGCGCAATCAACGTAGGAGTCTTCGCTCAGTAACTCCAGGGAGCGCGCGCAAATGGTCCAGAGCTTATTTAGAAACGGATCGCTGCACTCAAAGCTTCCTAGCCGTGTGAACGGATAGCGCACCTCGAAGGCCTAAGCCCGCATCAACATGATGTGTCCGCTTTTCGCTCGAATTTTCAGACTATTAAAAGCAAAAGTATCGCCGCCCATCCAGGTCTGAACGCCTTGCCGGGCGACATAAGAGCTGGCCCCACTCGTGGAATCCTCTGGAAGCTGATAGCGGATCTCGAGCTCACTCCCGGCATCCGCATTGAATTCAAGAATCGAGTAGCCTTGAATGATCTCATTCAGCGCGAACAATGCCTCACGCCCAGGCTGGAGGTCAACCGGCTTTTGTGAAAGATCCGGGGAATCTGGGTTCCACGCCTGCAGCGTCTCCGATTGTAGAGGTGTGGTCCGCGGCCACAAAGGGAGGAAATCAGGCCCACCGGCAGGAACAGAAGCCGGCCATCCGGCGAGCGAAAGCTTGCGGTCAGTCGGGTCCACAGCTTTGCGGCCTTCGATGTGCTCCTCAATGGACGACCATGCCTCGTCGCGCGGCCCAATCGACAGTTCAGGCCGACAAACCCACTTTGCATCGGTTGAAATCACCTGCCTCTTTGCGTCGTTCGACCAATCGATGTACGCGGCAAAGCCAGGCTCGTGCCGCATAATGCGGCCTGTCGGCGCGTCGCGGTGTACCAGCACCGCAATCAGGTTGCGTCCCGTCCTGAGCGCGTGACGCACGTCCCGGGTGTCGTACTCCGGCCTCTGGTTCTGGAAGCGGCTCGGCCCGCGTCCGCAATACACGCCATTGACGTAAAGCCGGTAGCGTGTATAGGCGAACAGCCGAACAGCAGCTTCCGTCGGCAGGGCATCCAGCGTGAATTCCCGAGCGAAAACCGCGTGCAGGTCAGGAGTGGCGATCTTTGCGTGGCTATCCGATGACGAGGCGATTCCGCTGGCGGGTCCGTTGCTCTTGAGCGGCACCGGAACTGACTCGGCGCACCAAATCATCTGCGAGTTGGACATCTCCGGCGCCGGCTCACTGCCAACCTCACTGGTGGCGCTTTCCAGGAAGGCAACTCCGGTAAACGATGCGGCGACGCCCACGGCCAACGAGTTCTTCAAAAACTCACGACGTTTCAACAGGAGCCTCTTTTCGCACATTACTTCTTGAGCGTATTTGAATATCGGCGCAAGTGCGAGTGAGGCTGAGCTTTCATGTGGGGGGGCACAAACCGTGGGTCACGGCGGATGTGAGGAGCGATATGAATCAGTCGGCGCTGATGGCGATTCTGGATGGATTTCAGCATTCGCTCCTGGAGCAGGACAAGACTCCGCCGTCCTGTTGGGTTGGCTGGGCCTTCACCGGAAGAGCAATGGAAAAACAGAGGCGAGGAACCTGCGCGCGAAGACGAAGGAATGCGCGCCGTTGAGTTCCTTGTACTGATGCGGGATGCCGTATCTATCCAATAAATCGAGTGTGGCTTGATTGTTGAGGCTGGTAAGATTGTCGTCTTTTCCCCGTCCCACGATCATCAGCTTGAAGGGATGGGCGGCCACGTTCTTCATAACTGAGCTGTATTTCACGTAGATTTGCTTGATACCGTCGGGAAAGAAGCCCGTGCTCATTGGGAAGACGTAGCCAAACATTTCCGGGCGCCAGAGCGCGAGATTGAGCGTCTGGACGCCGCCCGTGGAGAAGCCGGCGATGGCGGTGTCTTCGCGCCGGGTGGAGACGGGATAGGTCTTCTGGACAAACGGAATCAGATCCCTGAGAAAGTCCTGGGCAAAGGGGTCGTTGTCGGGATCTACGGCCATCAGCGACACCATGCCACGGCTGGGTCCTGGAACATGGCCGGTGGGCATGACGACGATCATTTTCTTCAGTTTGCCTTCGGCATAGAGGTTGTCGAGGATCAGGTTGACCTGGCCGGCGCTCGTCCAGGAAATGTCGTTTTCGCCGCCACCGTGCAGCAGGTAGAGAACCGGCAGCTTGCCCTTGATATTCCCAAAATTGGGCGGCAGATACACGCGGGCTATGGTCTTCACGCAATACACCGACACGATGGATTTTCTTCGTGAGTACCTACTCGGAGAGACGAACTTCCGCTTGCTGTGTTTCTCAGGCCGCGGTGGTGAAGTGCCGATGGGTTCAGGGTCCTGGATGCACGTCAGTCGTGACAATGCGCGGCGCCTTTTCAAAGAAGGCCAGGCGCAGATCATGCTATGTACCGACGCCGCGGCAGAGGGTCTTAACTTCCAGTTCTGCGGGGCCGTCGTCAACTATGACATGCCATGGAATCCGATGCGAGTAGAGCAACGGATAGGCCGCATTGACAGGCTCGGGCAGGAGTACCCCGAGATCCAGATCGTCAACCTGCACTACGAGGACACCGTTGAAGCGGACATCTACCGCGTGCTGCGCACACGCATTCACCTTTTTGAAAAGTTCGTTGGAGGTCTGCAACCAATCCTCTCACAGCTTTCAAGCCGAATTAAAGGCATCGTGCTGCAACACGGCTCAAGGGCAGCAGCGGTCGGGCAGCTCGATGACGAGGTTCGCGCACCACAGACAGGCCTAGACCTTGATGAAGCCGCCGATAGCGACATCGACTGGGCTGCTCCACCACCTGCCCCTTATACGATGGACGACCTTGACCGAATCGTCCTGTCCACCGCCATCTTGCCGCCTGGGATTGAAACGAAGGCTTTGGGGCATCGGGAATACGCCTACAGCGCACCCGGGATGCCGGAATCTGTGCGTGCAACCACGGATGCTGAATTCTATGCCGAGAACTCCGAAAGCGTTGAGCTGTGGTCGCCCGGCAGTCCGGTGTTCCCCGTCGTAAGTGATGTCGCTTCCACCGATGAGTTCCGCTCAACTTCATCGCTTTCAGATGTCCTGAATCAGACCGGGCCCTAAACCCCGCCAATCTCCCAGCGGCACCTGGCTGAGGGATAGCGGTGGCACAGTGTGTGGGGGACTGGAACTGGCCGGGGCCCTGAAGTGGTCTCCGCCCGCCCGCCGCCGATACAGGCGTCCGACACATCCCTACTCGAACGCCCCTTCCATAATCACCTGATTTTGGAGCAGCAAAACCGGCCAGTTCTGTTGCCTTGTAATCGTGCAGCGCACGAATCCGAAGGTCTTTGAACACCGCACCCAGTCGTAGAGCCTCGGTTATCACCTTAAAACCGGCCATACGTTATCATTTCAAAACCGGCCAACGGGAGGTTCTTCGTCACTTTTGGTGAAGCGCTTCCAGGGTTACGGGTCTGTTTGAAGAGCGAGGATTTCATTCAGTGTTGACGACGCGCAGTCGAAGCAGATCGAATTTGGCACGGCCGTACATGGAGCGCTTGATCAGCTTCAGGCGATGAACATGTCCTTCGACTGGACCGTTGCTCCAAGGTTGTTGAAGGGCGGCAAGCAGCGCGGCTTCATCGTGACAGAGGTGTTTTGCAAAACTTGCCAGCAAGCTGCTTTTTGCCCTGTCCTTCCAGTTGGGCCAAGCGGCCGCGTCACGTTGTCGAATCATGCGGACGAACTCCCGCGCCACACCAGCGCAGGTTGCAATCTCCGGCGACCGGCGACATAGTTCCGCGATGTAGTTGCGGGACTCTTCTGGCTCCTTTAGTAGGCTCCAGGCTGTTTGCCGTGGAGACGAATGCTGCGGTGAAGAAGGCGACGATTGCTGCCGGGTGCGGTGTCGTCGTGAGCCATAGTGGCTCCGAACCCAACGCCTGACGATCGGCGATTGTCCAGTAAAACCTCGTGTGCGTAGTTCATGCCAGAGTTGGGTGGCATTGTGACATCCCTCATTCCAGCGCTGCTCAAGATACTCGCGATGTTTGTCGACCTTGGACCTGCGCTTTGCGATCCGTCGCTCTGGAAATACCTGAGCGCGTATCCATCGACGAATTGTTCTTATGCCTACACCGCAGCTACGAGCGATTTCATTCTGAGTGACACCCTTGCGGACTTGGTCCATCACGGCCTCATATCTTGCCAGGCGATGTTCTCTATTGAGCTTCTGCTTAGCCTGGAGTCGTGGGACGGGATTCTCCGCATTTGCAGGATGAAGAGCGGGAGATGCCTCTGGACTTTTTACCAAAGCCCGTGCAGTCTCGGACAATAGACGATGGTGCGGCACGAGTGCGCCGATGAAGGCCTCCGTCAAGTTGTGAAGCAGGTGCCAACGATCGGCAACTTGCACAGCTTGCGGTGCAGCTGCTGTTGCCGCCTGGGCATACAAGCTGGCGCGATCGCGGCTGACAATCTCCGTTCCAGGATGAGCGCGAAGCCATTCCGCGGTGCTTTCCGCACTGCGGTCCGGCAGCAAATCGACGACCTTACCACGTTCCAGATCGCAGAGGATCGTGCCATATCGATGCCCCTTGCGCCATGCCCAGTCATCGATACCCAACACCCGAGGCCCTTGAGCGGCAGGCCTTATTAGCTTGCGGCGCAACTGACGAAGGAGCGTCGAACCGCTGGCCAGGATGCCGAGTTGTTTCGCCAGCCGAGACCCTGCGGATCCGCCCAATGCGCTCGTAATCTGCTGGAGAGAAGCGCTCAACCGGCATGTGCGCCGCGAGTACCGTTGTACGGTTCTCGGCAGGCGTTCCGTGAATATCTGCTGCCCACAATCTTCGCTGTCGCAGAAGAACCGGCGCACGCGCAGTTCGATCCGCACCGGAATCCCTTCCCAGGGCAGATCACTCAACCTTCGAATATAACGGCTGTGAATGCGCCGTGATTCTTGACGGCATTCTGGGCAATGGCTAGCCTCGCTCGTCGTTTGAAGCACCATGACGAGCCGCGTATTGCTCTCAACCATCAGTTGATCTAACGCCACTTCACCGGCATCCGGTACCAATGTTCGTCGCTCCATCGGCATAATCCGGAAACCGCCAGAGCCTGTCCAACTTTTAACTCGCTTCGCATCATAGGCAAAGTATCAGTCGTGGTTCACCAAAAGTGACGAAGAACCCAACGGGATTGGCCGAAGACGTGATTGTTTTACCTTGCCGCAAGGTGCGTTTGCAAGGCGTCGTTTAAGGCGAGGAGTTTGTGTTTGATATTTGAGGGGTCCGGATTCGTGTTAGTGTTGTATTCGCTCCGCCGGGGTCGCGCCTTGCGGAGTGATCCAGGGCCGATGACGCGGGGCTGGCTCCGAAGGAATCGGCAATCGAGACCCTCTGCGGTTTGCCCGATGGGTTGGCCGGCGGAGGGTTTCGTGTTTCTGCAGAGATTCTTTTGGTGAGGCTCCGTCGTGGGAGGCCTCTGGATCACGAGTCGCGACGCCGCCGGGCGTTCTTTGCCCGGCATCCTTATCGCTTTTGTTTTTGCCTTTGCTTTTGCTCTTGCATTTGTCATTGGCCTTCTCCAGGGCTGCCGGTTTTAGTGCGCCAACTGCGCGGTCCGCACTTGAGAACGTGTCCGTGATGCAGCAAGCGATCCAGCATGGCGGTGACAGCGGCGCTGTCGCCCAGCAGCTTTCCCCAGTCGTCTACGGGTCTGTTGGACGTCAGCAGTGTGCTCGCACGTTCGTAGCGGCGCATGATGATCTCCAGCAGTTCCTCGGCGGCGGTCAGCGGCAGCTTGCGCATTCCCAGGTCGTCGATGATCAACAACGGCACGGTGGTCAGCAGTTCCATGAACTCCTTGCGCTTGCCATCGAGTGTGGCATCGGCCAGTTCTTCCAGCAGTCTGTGGGCTTCGCGATACAACACTCGGTAGCCCTGTTGGATGACGGCGTGTCCGATGGCCTGTGCGCAGTGGCTTTTCCCGCTGCCAGGCGACCCCGAAACATGATGCACATCACTCTGAGATGGCAACGGTTCACTACCGTTGGCATCCGCTCCATGGACAGTCTTTGCGGGTGTTTCGGCGGATGAGAGACCGTCACGGCGAGCATATTTTT
>Ga0326727_10003559_pt1 | contig 49466 bp, 45 predicted proteins | sample MB2enrmetagenome_FD_207643 | JGI IMG/M metagenome (GOLD analysis project Ga0326727, IMG submission 207643) | Lab enriched peat soil microbial communities from McLean, Ithaca, NY, United States - MB29MY | ecosystem: Environmental > Terrestrial > Soil > Wetlands > Peat | place: USA: New York... | reverse complement strand
CGGCGAATCGCACGGCATGTTCATCCTCGAGGTCGAGCCCAAGGAATTGACCATCGTGCTGATCCTGGGACCCATCAAGATGGAGGATCTGGGCAAGCTGCATGGCGTGGCCGGCCTGGGCGCGATCGGCGATATGGCGAGCAACGCGCGCGACAAAGACAAGGATAAGGACAAAGCCAAGGACAAGGCCAAAGACAAAGACGATGAAAAGGGCAAAAAAGGAGGGGCGCAATGAAGCGGCCGTGGTTGATTCCCATTGGATTGGTGGTCCTGCTGGTTCCGGCGGTGGTGCTGGCCGGCGGCGGCGATGTCGGGTTTAATGGCGTAGTACGCTCCATCGAGGGCCGCTATCACGTGCGCGCCACGCGCATTCCGTTCATGGGCCTGGTGAGCTTCATCGCGCGCAAGGCGACCCACGAGGGCGTCGGCAATCTGCGTTTCGCGGAATTCGAATCGATGCAGGGACCGGTGGATGGCGATGAGCTGAACCAGATGGTCGAGGAGAAACTCGGCCCCGGCTGGGAACGGATCATCCGCGAAACCAGCCGCAACGGCAAAGACCAGACCCTGATCTTCATGCATCCCGAGGGCGAGCGCATGGGCCTCTTTGTCGTGGACGCGAACGGCAACGAGATGGACGTGGTGCAGGTTTCAGTCGATCCAGCGCATCTCGACGACGACATCGGAAACTACCGCCATCATCACCGCGGCGACGACGATAAATCCCAGGACTCGCCCGACTAAGACTCTTTCGCCATCGCCACGAATCTGGGCGACCAGGAATCCTGAGCCGCCCCAGGGCGTGGCGAACCAAACTCTCCATATCCCGCGCACCTTCGAGCGGCCTAAACTCAACTCTAGTTATGGCCAGCCGCTCCCCATCGCTGGCCGCGGGGTATCGCGGCCGGCTTGCGCCCTCGCCCACCGGTTTCCTCCATGTGGGCCACGCGCGCACCTTCTGGACGGCCTGGCAGCGTGCCCGCGACGTCGGCGGCACGCTGGTCATGCGCATGGAGGACCTGGACCCCGACCGCAGCAAGCACAACTATGCCGACGCCGCCATTGAGGACCTGCGCTGGCTGGGCATCCGCTGGCAGGAGGGCCCCGATAAAGGCGGCCCCTTCGGCCCTTACGTGCAGAGCCGCCGCCACAGCCTCTACCTGGATGCATGGCGCAGGCTGCTGCGGGGCGGCTTTCTCTTCCCCTGCCGCTGTTCGCGCAAGGACCTCGAGGCCGCGCTGGGCGCACCCTATGAGAGCACGGCCGCCGCGCCCGCCGGCAAGTTCGACGTCACCGACGACGAACCGATCTATCCCGGTACTTGCCGGCTCTTCCAGGGCGGCACGCCGCAACTCCCCGGCCCCACCTCAGGCGAGCTCGACCACCCCAACGGCAGCAACTGGCGCTTTCGCGTCCAGGACGGCGAAGTGATTGAGTTTAAGGACCAGAACCTGGGCGCGCAGCGCTTTGTGGCTGGCCGCGATTTCGGGGATTTTGTGGTGTGGCGGCGCGACGGCGTTCCCAGTTACCAGCTTGCCTGCGTGGTGGATGACGCCGCTATGCACATCACCGAGGTTGTGCGCGGCGCAGACCTGCTCAAATCCACCGCGCGCCAGATTCTGCTCAACCGGGCGCTGGGCTACGACGATCCACGCTGGTACCACTGCCGCCTGGTGGTGGACCACAACGGACGCCGCCTGGCCAAGCGTCACGACTCGCTGAGCCTGCGCGCCCTGCGCCAGCGCGGGCTGACGCCCATGAATATCTTGTCAGCGGAGTTGCCCGGCGGAGCCTAACGTAGCTGGTTTGACTATCGTGCGCTGCCTGCACGAACCCGGTCCAGCCTTTCGAATAGCTCGGCAATCCGAACCACAATGGGCGTCCCCTCCACGATCAATTCGCCGCTGGGAACCCGCTCCAACCCAGAGGATGTGCCGCGATAAGCGACCCGTGCGTGAGGGTCGATTACCCACACATGCTCGACTCCGAACTGGCGATACAACCCGGCCTTGTTTCCCGCCCGCCGCACGGTGTCTTCAGGAGAAAGAATCTCAATCGCAATCAGCGGCGGGCGGGTCAGGACATCTTCGGTCGGCGATCCCATGCGCAACACGCATAAGTCGGGAACGAGAAAATGGCGCGGCGCAATCTGGATTCGCTGCTCGGTCAGGCCGAAGACTCCCCAACCGTCCATGTTGTTGGTAAATATCGTGGCCAGAATCGTTTGCAGAAAGGAATGCTCAAACTGGCCCAAATTGCGCTCCACGACCACGCCGTCCTCATACTCGCAGTCTGGCTCGTAGCTCGTGGAGAGGTACTCTTCCACGGAAACAAACCGGTCGCGAACGGGCTGGGTCGCCATGGATTCAGTATCCTCCCCGGTGCACACTGCCGCAACCCGAAATGTCAGGCTGACACGGTTATCGTGAAATGGTCCGGCGGCACTTTCAACGGAAGCTGCCGCCGGACCGCCCTCACCGGTGCTTGATGAACGATCCATCCTGCAGCTCATTCATCGCCTGCCGCAGCTCAGCCTGCGTATTCATGACGATCGGCCCGTACCAGGCCACCGGCTCCTCCAGCGGCTTGCCCGAAACGAGCAGGAAACGGATGCCCTCCGGCCCCGCCTGAACTACGATCTCGTCGCCGCGGTCGAAGAGCACCAGCGAGTGATTCTTGGCGTCGTAGACCGGCTTCGCATTCGGATCGACACCCGACTCGGTAAGCACCGCCTGCGGCTCCGACGCGTCCCTGAAGCTGCCCGAACCCGCAAACACATAGGCGAAGGCATTGCGCGCCGTCTCCACCTGGATGCGCTTGCGCTTGCCCGGCGGCACGGAAATGTCCACGTAGCGCGGATCGGCCGCGACACCCTCGACCGGCCCCATCTTGCCCCAGAACTCGCCGCAGATGATGCGTGCCCGCGTGCCGTCATCGTCAGTCACTTCGGGGATGGCGCTGGCGGGAATGTCCTGGTAGCGCGGATCGGTCATTTTCAACGCAGCGGGCAGGTTAGCCCACAGTTGAAACCCGTGCATGCGCCCCTGGGCGTCGCCTTTGGGCATCTCCTGGTGCAGGATACCGCTGCCCGCCGTCATCCATTGCACGTCTCCGGCGGTCATGCGGCCCTTGTTGCCCAGGCTGTCACCGTGGGCCACTTCGCCGGCCAGCACATAGGTGATGGTTTCGATGCCCCGGTGCGGGTGCCAGGGGAATCCCTTCAGGTAATCCGCCGGATTCTCGTTGCGGAAGTCGTCCAGCAACAGGAACGGATCGAACTCCCTGGTTTTGCCAAACCCGAAAGCGCGCTGCAGTTTCACGCCCGCGCCCTCGATAGTGGGCGTAGTTTCAATAATCTGCTTCACCGGACGAAGCGACATGGTTGACCTCCTCGGTCTTACAAAAGATTGGATGCGCGAGGGAGATATTCGTTGCAACAGGTATCGGTCCGTTGCCCAACGCCGCCCAATGCTGGATCGTCGGCCTTATCCTCAATGCAGGCCCTCCCGTGTCCGACTTCGCCCAAACCGTCAAGCAGCAGGCCGACATCGTCAAGGTGATCGAGGGGTACATCCGCCTGCGCAAGACAGGGGCGCAGAACTACTCCGGCCTTTGCCCCTTCCACAAGGAAAAATCGCCGTCGTTCTCCGTCCACGCGGTGCGGCAGTTCTACCACTGCTTCGGCTGCCACGTCTCCGGCGATGTGTTCAGCTTCGTTGGCAAGATTGAGAACGTCGGCTTTCCCGAAGCCGTGCGCATCGTGGCGCAGAAGTGCGGCATCCCGTTGCCCAAGCGTGAATTCTCCTCGCCGGAAGAGGCTGCTGGAGCGCGCCTCAGGGCCAAGCTGCTGGAGCTCCACGAGACCGCAACCGCCTGGTTTGAAGAGCAATTGCGCGGGCCTGAGGGCGCCGTGGCGCGCGAATATCTGGCCGGCCGCGGCCTCTCGGCCGACGGCATCAAGACGTTTCGCATCGGCTACGCACCCGACAGTTTCAATGCCCTGCGCGACCGGCTCAGTGCGATGGCAGACGAGGAAACCCTGCGCGTCAGCGGCCTCTTCAGCTCAAAAGAGCAGGGCGACGGAACCCAGGGGCATCTCTACGATCGCTTCCGCAAGCGCGTCATGTTTCCCATCGCCAATGAGAGCGGGCGCGTGATCGCCTTCACCGCCCGTACGCTGGAGACCGGCGAAAAAGCCGGAGCCAAATACATCAACTCGCCGGAGACGCCGCTCTATACCAAGAGCCTCGTCCTCTTCAATCTCGACAAGGCGCGTACCGCTATCCGCCAGGCTGAGTTTGCCCTCCTCGTCGAGGGCCAGATGGACTGCATCTCAGTCTTTCTGCGCGGGATACAAAACGTGATTGCCACCAGCGGGACGGCCTTTACCGAGCAGCAGGTGGCGCTGCTGCGTCGACACACTTCTAACGTGATCGTCAACTTCGATCCTGACGCCGCCGGCGCGAACGCCGCCGAAAAGTCGATTGCCCTGCTCACCGAGGAGGGCTTCAATCTAAAGATCGTCACCCTCGACGGCGGCCTGGACCCCGACCGCTTCATTCGCGAACGCGGCGTCGATGCCTATATCGCCGCGGTGCGCGGAGCCCGCTCGCAGGCCGACTACCTCATCGAACGTGCCCGCCAGATGTTTCCCGGCGCCGGAGCCGAACAGAAGGTCAAGGCCATGAACTTCCTGCTCCCGCACATCCGCCGCATGCCGGAGAAGCTGGCGCGCGACCAGTTTGCCGGCGACGCCGCGCAAAAGCTGGGCATCGACTCATCCGTCCTGCGCGACCAGCTACGCCAGGCCGCGCTCAAGCGCCGCGACCACATCGACGCCCGGCCAGCTGCGCTCACCGAGGTCGAGCGGGTGCTGTTGCGCGCGCTGGCAATCACCGATCCCGAGCACCAGCAAGCCCGGCGCCTGGCGGCCGAGGCCGTCACGCGCCAACCCGCATCTTTTGAGCACCTGGCCACGTTTGCCGCGCTCCAGGCCCTCGCCGGCCGACACGCCAACGACCCCATGGACGCCGTCGAAGACCCCGCGCAGCGCGCGCTGCTGGCCGAGACACTGCTCCAGGAGGTCGAGCCGCCCGCCGAGCGCGAAGTGCAAAGCGCCATTCAGGAGGTCGAAGAGCGCGCGCTCGAAAACCGCCAGCGCGACCTGCGCGCCATGATTGCTGAGGCCGAGCGGCGCGGAGATTTTGCCGAACTGGCCGTGCTGACGCAGCAGAAATTGGAACTGGATCGCGCGCTGCGGAAGCTGCGCAGCCAGTCGCACGGAGAGCAGTAGCCGCGGGCGCCGAAGCCGCGGCCGATCGAGCCGGGCCGGAATGAAGAGCGGACCGGCCGGAACCGGTCCCTTTCTTCACCGGCTGGACAGCTATCGATTCCTTGCTTCCTCCCGGGCAGAAACTAACTGCCTGATTGCCGCCGATTCTGAAGCTTCATGCAGCTTGTCGCCCAGGTAGTACGCAGTAAGTACGTGCGTTCCGGCGGATAAGTTCGATAACCTGAATGTTACCGCGCCTCCCAAAAGCGTTGCCTCCGCCAGGACGGCGTTACCTTGTTTGAGTTCAACCTTGCCGGTAGGCTCCTTGGCTGTCGAGGAAGTGTTCGCGACATTCGCGTCGAGTACGACCGTCTGTCCAGTCGCAACCGGATTTGTTTTCGAGGTAAGCGTGACCTTTGGCTTCACGGCTGCGGTGCTGGTCCCCTTGAGTGTCAAAGTTGCCGTTCCGGAAGAGGTGACTACCGAGAGGGTCGCTGTAGGCGATCCCGCCGCTGTCGGGGTGAATGTCACGTCGATAGTGCAATCGGCGGCGCCTGCGGCTTCACTTGAGCCATCTCCGCAGTTGTTCGTTTCTGAGAAATCGGCTGGATTGGTTCCGGTCAAAGAGTAATTGACGATCGTAAACGGAAAGCCGCCGGTATTCGACAGCGTAGCCTTTTGAGGCTTGCTGGAGGATCCGGCCTTTTGCGAAGGAAAAGTCAGCGTGGCCGGAGACAACACGGGCATGCCCGCGGTTGCGCCGGCGCCGCTGAGCTCGATGATGTTGCTGCCGGTAGCAGTATTGTCGAGCAGCGTCAGCGTGGCGGCGCGGCTCCCTGTGGCAGTGGGCTTGAAGATGACTCCAATCAGGCAGTTCTCGCCGCTATAGAGCGGCGCCGTGAAGTTGCAGGAGGTCGTGTTGGCGTCGATGATGAAGTCTCCGGTGTTGCCTGCGCTGAGGCCCGCGTGCGTAAAGTTGAGCGTGTCGTTACCGACATTGGAAACCATGATGGTCTTCGCCGCGGAAGGCGAGGAGATGAGCTGGACCGGGAAGACCAGTTGACCGGTCGCGCCGAACTCCCGCACCACATCGAAGAATTCCGTTCCGCCCGCGGTCTCCGGCGCTGCTTTGCCTTGCAGCGCGGGTTTGCCGTTCACATGGACCAACTCCTGCGTGCCGATCGTGTAGGCATTCCCGCGCGAATCGACCGCGATGCCGGTGGGCGCCCAAACGCCAGCGTCGATCGCCGGGCCGCCATCGCCGGAATAGGCCTCTTGCCCATTGCCGGCAATGGTATGGATGATGCCGGTGTATGCGTCGATGCGGCGAACGCGGTTGTTGCCGCTATCCGTGAAGTAGAAGTTACCCGCCGCATCCCAGGCGAAGCCCTGCACGCTCGCGCTGATCTCGGCCCCCGTGGCCAGGCCGCCGTCTCCGCTGAAGCCGCAGTTTTCGGTTCCGGCGACGATCCAGAGCCGGTCCCCGTCATCGGTCCCGCTTGAATCGATGCTGTAGGTTCGATTCTGACCGATGATGTAGCACTGCGGGGGGAGCGGGCCGGCGGAGAGAGGCCTTCCCGGCATCTCGTAAGTGTAGAAGACATCGTCGTTGGCATCGACCGCAATGGGGTAGGTCTCTGTATAGTTCGCAAACCGGGCGTAGAGGTCCGAGATTTGGCCGTCGAGAAGCGCATTGGCATCTTCCATCGGATCGGCTCCGTATCCCAGGCCGTTGGGAGAGGTCAAATTGACGAAGAGATTGCCGGAGGAGTCGAAGGCAAGGCCATAGGGCGTGGCGAGGTCATATTGAAAGGGTCCGCAGGGGGCAGAGGGCGGGCAGTAACCGATCCCGACTCCATTCGCGCCAATTGAGGTATTGATCCATCCGCTCCAGAGCGGGCCCACGGAACGCACAAAGTTGTTGCCTGTATCGGAGATCCAGGCATCTCCGAATGAATCGATGGCGACCCCATAAGGAGCGCTGAGTTTGACTCCCGTACCCGGCCCTTCATAGGTACCGGAAGGATTGGTTCCACCTCCAGCCAGGACGGAGAGAACGCCGCTCGAATCCTGGTACCAGATCAGATTGTGCCCGGTGTCGGCGATATACAGGCTGTCTCCGCCGTCCACAGCCAGCCCCTGGGCAGCCACCAGCACGGCTGTCCCATCCGCGATGGTGCCGGGAACCGTTTCGATCTGCGCCGGAACGAAGGATACCGCGGGGCCGTCGGCCTCTCCGCTGGTGGGCACGAGCAACGGCAGCGCGGAGCCGCTGTGCGTCACTTTCAGCGTGCCTGTGCGGTGTCCGGGGCCCCGCGGCGTAAACACCATCTCCACCGAGCAAACGTCGCCGGCCGAGTAAGTGTGCCCCTCGATGCATGTGCCGCCCGAGATGTGGAAGTCGTTGCTGGCCGAAATGGCCGTCACCTTGACGGCCTGGTGAAACGCAAGCGTGAATACCTGCGGAGCGGAGGTTCGGCCCACCCTGGCGCTGCCGAAGTGCCGGTAATTCGCGGCCTGGGCAAGGGCGGCGGCGCGGGACCCTGGCGCCGTTTCCGCGAGGCCGGTTTTCAGCAGTGTGATGGCCGGGTCCGACCGCTGCGCATGCGCCAGCGGAATTGCGGCCAATGCGAGGGCGGCGGCGACAGCAGCGGCCCGGGGAGACACTAGATGCATGATGGGCATGGGATCGACTCCTGGGGAGTAGGTGTCTGGGGACTCATTCCGGAGCCGGGGACTCCCCGCTCTGTTGGTAAGTCCGTTTTTCGACTCTTCTGTTGGTGCGCTCCTTTGCGGAGGCGCCAAGGGATGACTCTCGGCTGCGCCCGAGGCTAACAGGGGCCGTAGCAACAAAGCAATGCGAAAAACGCGAGGCTTGTTGGGAACCTTGAAAAAGCTCGGTGGTGGCAGTTCCTCAGCGCTTCTCTCGCGGCAGACGCCCCCGCGTTTCCTTTATCCGTACTCCGGTCCCGGCAAGAGCCGCCCGATCCACGCCGGTTTCAATCCCCAATCCAGCCATCAGATCGAGCGCTGCTTCAGTGGCCACGTTCCCGCGCAGGCCCGGAGCAAAGGGGCGGCCGCCAATCACTCGCTCTTGCCGGTCACCGCCAGCGTCGCCGTCCCCGCAGAGGTTCTCACGCTGAATGTTGCCGCGCTTGACCCGACGGCCTTCGGCTTGAAGCTGATTTCGATGGCGCACTTCGCACCTGCCTTCAGTGTCGCACCGCACGCATGAGTCTCGGAAAAGACTGACGCCTCGGCCCCTGTGAACTCGTACGACGTGATGATCAGCGCCGACTTGCCCTCATTCTCCAGTTCCACTTCCTGCGTCGCACTCGCGGTTCCGGCATTTTGCGCGGCAAACGCGAGAGCCTGGGGGGAGAGCCTGACGACGACCGATGGAGCGACGGCTGTACCGCTCACTTCGATTCCATTGCCGCCGTCGGCGGTGTTGTCTGAGAGTCCCAGCAGGGCCGAGCGCATTCCCGTGGCCGTGGGGGTGAAGATCACGCCGATCCGGCAGTTCTGGCCGCTCAGGAGCGGCTTTGTGAAGTTGCAGGAGGTGGTGATGGGGTCGATCGCAAAGTCCGCGATGTCGCCCTCGGCAAAAGCTGCGCTGGTGATGTTCAGCGCGTCGTTGCCGACGTTTGACACCAGGATCGTCTTTGCCGGAGATGGCGTCGATTGAGGCTGGGCGGCGAAGACCAGATCGCCGACCGCGCCGAACTCGCGTACCACGTCAATCGATTCAGTTAACTTCAAGATCAAATTCGGCCCGCCTTGATCGAGAGCCGCGGGCTTGGCGTCGACGGTGCGCACTTCCTGCGTGCCGATCGCATATACATTGCCGCGTGAATTGACGGCAATCCCGGTGGGCGCATTGAATGAGGCAGACGTCGAGGGCCCTCCATCGCCGTTATAAGCGGCATCTCCATTGCCGGCAATGGTACGGATCACGCCGTCGATCGCATCGATGCGTCGAACCACATTGTTGCCGGTGTCGGTGAAGTAGAAATTGCCGGCCGCGTCCCATGCGAATCCCTGCACACTGGTGCTGATCTCGGCTCCCGTGGCGGGGCCGCCGTCGCCGCTGAATCCGCACCTGCGGGTCCCGGCAACTATCCAGGTGTTTGCTGCCATGCCCACAATCCCTTCGGCCTTGTTCTGGGCCATGATGTAGCAGAGGTTGGCTGGATTGTTGATTTCCTTCGCCGGGACTTCCAGGGCGTAGTAGATGTCTTCGTAGGAATCAACTGCAAGCGGAAAGGCGGTAGTGTACTGGCCCCAAAAGTCAAACAGCGGGTAGAAGTGGTTGGCGCTGTCCTCTGCCGGTTGCATGCCGTCGGGTGTTCCGCCCGAGTTGGTAGACCTTTCCAGGTCGACAAAGAGGTTGCCAAAGGGATCCATGGCGATGCCAAAGGGCTCGGAGATGAGAATGCTTCTGGGATTGCAAGGGTCAAGGTAGCTGCAATTGCCGACACCTGTGCCGTCGCCGATCTCAATGTACAGCAGCCCTGCGAGGCCCACGCCGAGCACCAGCTTGTCCCCGCTGTCTGAGAAATAGGTATTGCCGAAGGTGTCGTTCACGATGCCGTACGGACTGTTGAGCTTGACGCCAGTGGCCTGGCTGCTGCTGGTTGGGGCTGCCGTTCCGCCGCCCGCAAGCACAGAAAGCACGCCGCTCGAATCCTGGTAGCGTATAACGTCGTTGCCTGTGTCGGCGATGTACAGGCTGTCGCCACCATCGACGGCCAAACCCTGCGCGTCCAGCAGCAGGCCGGTCCCATTCACCAGCGTGGTGGGCAGGGTTGTGATCCGGGACGGAATGAACGACATCGCCGGCCCAACCGCGTCCGCGCCGATGGGAACGAGCAAGGGTACAGCGGATGCGGTGTGCGCTATCGTCAGTTTGCCCGTGCGATGTCCCGGACCCCGCGGCGTGAAGATCGCTTCCACCGTGCACTGATCTCCAGCCGCATACGTGTGGCCCTCGATGCACGTGCCGCCCGAGACATGGAAGTCGTTGCTGGCCGAGATCGCGGTCACGCGTGTGGTTGCGTTGAAGCTCAGCGTGAAGACCTCGGGCTGTGAAGATTTGCCGACATGCGTGTTGTCGAATTGCCGGTAATCCTCGGCGAACGCAGGCCGGCCCGCATCAGGCGCGGCCGGGCCTTCCGGCGGATTGGCTTTCACCAGCGTGACGGCCGATTCCGGCGTCTGCGCGAGGGCAAGCGGCAATGCGGACCATGCAAGGGCAGCGGCGAGAGCGCCGGCCCGGAGGGACTTCAGATATATGTTCGACATAGGGTTCGACTCCTGGGGAGGTTGGCTTCGGAATCACTTCGCGTTGCAAAAGGGCACTGATATGTTCATTGCCGCCGGATCCGCGGCCCGTTGGTTTCTGCTCAAACTGAGCAGAGGGCTCTTTGCCTGGATGGGCCAGAGACTAACAGGGGCCAAATAGACAAAGCAATGCGAAAATTGAGATATCCGCCCGGCGCCGTGAAATGCCCGCCGTCCGCGCCTCACATTCCCTGCGGACGGGAGCGCCCCAACGCCTTTCGAATCCACGCGCCTGTTTCGGCCACCGCAGCTCGATCTACGCCAGTCTCGATGCCCAGGCCATCGAGCAAATCGAGCACGGCTTCGGTGGCCACGTTGCCCGGCGCGCCCGGAGCGAACGGGCAACCGCCCAGGCCGGCGACGGAGCTGTCGAAGGTCGCGATGCCTTCGCGCAGGCTGGCCTCGACGTTGGCGATGGCGCGGCCGTAGGTGTCGTGGAAGTGCATGGCGATTCGTTCTCGCGGGATAAGCTTGGCAACGGCGTCGATCAGCCGGCGAACCTGATTCGGCTCTCCCACGCCGATGGTGTCGCCGAGCGAGATCTCGTAGCAGCCCATCTCAATGAGTCGCTCGGCCATCTCTGCCGCGGACTCAGGAGCGGTCGGACCGTCGTAGGGGCAGGCGATGACACAGGAGACGTAGCCGCGCACGCGCAGCCCATGATTCAGCGCTGACTGCGCGACCGGCGTCAGCCTTGCAAGGCTTTCAGCGCGCGAGCAGGCGATGTTGGCCTGGCTGAATCCTTCGGACGCGGAGACGAAGACGGCAATCTCTTCCACACCCGCAGCCAGCGCGGCTTCCAGCCCTTGCAGATTCGGAACGAGCGCCGGATAACTGACGCCCGGCAGCTTGCGAATGCGCCGGAAGACTTCGCCCGAGTCGGCCATCTGCGGCACGCGTCGTGGCGAAACAAACGCGCCCGCTTCCACTACCGGGAGACCGGCCGCGGCCAGCCGCTCGATCAGCCCAACTTTGATTTCGAGCGGAACCGGTACAGGCTCGTTCTGCAGCCCGTCGCGCGGGCCGACTTCGACGATGGTTACATTCGTGGGAAGAGTCATAGTTAGCGAGACTAGATGTTCGACTCAGCCAGCCAATTTCAACGAGAGAGCATTGCGCGAAGCGCCAACAACACCAGCAGAATTGCAGACGAGACAAGCGCCACCACAATCAGCCGGAAGACGTCGCCTTGTGGGCGTCCCGGCCCGTGGTAGCTCAGCGATGGCAGCCAGGGGCTCAAGGGACCCGAGGCGCTCTTCGTTTCACTGGCCAGATCGATCAGCACCAGCAGGTAGTGGTCTTCTTCGCTGAGCTTGCCGACAGCGTTGTCCCATGCATCCATGTCCTCTTGCGTCCGATCATCCCGGCTACAGATTCCGCGAACCAGTCCTGCGATCTTCTGCTCATATTCGTCGTTGCTGTACTCGCGCTCGAACTCCTCGTTGACCTTCAAAATGTCGGGCAGGGTCCAGCCACTTTCAGTGAAGTAGAGCATCTTCCGCTCAATCTCACTGAGCTCAACACCTTTGCGTCCGGCCTCGCCCACGATCTGGCCAATCAGATACTCCTTCGCTTGGCGAGTTGTGCTGAAGTTGCGCAAGCTTAGCCCTTCGCGCTCCGTTACATTCTGAAAATCCCGAATCGCGTCGGCTCGATCGGCGCATGCATGGCCGCCGACAAGCCCAGCCCCAGCATGCGCCGCGTGTCGGCGGGGTCGATCACGCCGTCGTCCCAGAGCCGCGCGCTGGCGTAGTAAGGATGCCCCTGCTTCTCATACTGCGCGCGAATCGGATCCTTGAATGCCGCCTCTTCTTCCGCGCTCCATGTTTTGCCCTGCGCCTCAAGCCCGTCGCGCTTGATCTGAGCCAGGACCGATGCCGCCTGCTCGCCGCCCATCACCGAGATGCGCGCATTGGGCCACATCCACAGAAAGCGCGGCTCATAAGCTCGCCCGCACATGGCGTAATTGCCTGCGCCAAAGCTGCCGCCGATGATCACCGTCAGCTTGGGCACGCGCGCGCAGGCCACGGCGGTCACCATCTTGGCGCCATCCTTGGCGATGCCGCCCGCCTCGTAGCGCCGCCCGATCATGAAGCCGGAAATATTCTGCAAGAAGATCAGCGGAATGCCCCGCATGGCGCACAGCGCGATGAAATGCGTGCCCTTGAGCGCCGACTCCGAAAAGAGAATGCCGTTGTTGGCAACGATTCCCACGGGAAACCCATAAATGCGCGCAAAGCCCGTCACCAGCGTGGCTCCATAGAGCCGCTTGAACTCATCGAACTCGCTGCCATCCACAATGCGCGCAATCACCTCGCGGACATCCCATGCCTTGCGCGTGTCGGTCGGGATCACGCCGTAAAGCTCTTCCGCAGGATAGAGCGGCTCGGCAGGGGAGCGGAGCGCCGAGCCCCACGACTTGTCGCGATTCAGATTGGCGACGCAACGGCGGGCGATCTTGAGCGCGTCTTCGTCGTTCTCGGCCAGATAGTCGGTCACGCCCGAGACGCGCGAGTGCATCTCCGCGCCGCCCAGGTCTTCGGCCGTCACCACCTCGCCGGTAGCAGCCTTCACCAGCGGCGGGCCGCCCAGGAAAATCGTCCCCTGGTTGCGCACGATGATGGCTTCGTCGCTCATGGCCGGCACATACGCCCCGCCCGCCGTACAACTGCCCATCACCACGGCGATCTGCGCGATGCCTTCGGCGGACATGGTGGCCTGGTTATAAAAGATGCGGCCAAAGTCGTCGCGATCGGGAAAGACCTCATCTTGATTGGGCAGGTTGGCGCCGCCGGAATCGACCAGATAGATGCAGGGCAGCCGGTTGGCGCGGGCAATTTCCTGCGCGCGCAGGTGCTTCTTCACTGTGATCGGATAATAGGTGCCGCCCTTGACCGTGGCGTCGTTCACCACGATCACGCAGTCGCGGCCGCTCACCTTGCCGATGCCGGTGACGATGCCCGCGGCGGGCACGGCCTCGTCGTAAACTTCGTAAGCCGCCAGCGGACTCAGCTCCAGAAACGGCGCCCCAGGATCGAGCAGCAGCGCGATGCGCTCGCGCGGCAGCAGTTTCCCGCGTGCCTTGTGCTTATCGCGCGCGCGTTTGCCGCCGCCCTGCTCAATGAGGGCGAGTTTGGCGCGCAGGTCTTCAACGACAGCGCGCATGGCGGCTGCGTTGGCCTGGGTGGCGGGGTCGGCCATCGAGATTTGTGTGGGAAGGATCATCCGGTCATTCACTTGCTTTCATCCTGCACCGCTGACCAATTCTACAAATCTTGGGGCCGTATGTCTGAGCCGAGCAAGAAGATCCAATCCCGATGCTCGGGACACGCCCTTCTGTGCTTCGATCACACGATTGACTCGATGTGCACTCAGGTTGTAAAGGCCGATGAGGAAGTCGTCCGGCGACTGAACCAGAAGGCCAAGTTCTCTTAGTTTGTGTTGGGGAAAATCGCGAAGATTCAAAGTCACGATCGCATCGGCTCGGGCTTTGATCGCAACTGCCACCACGTGCCGGTCTGCGGGATCGGGCAAATCCGGTACGCGGCGAATTGAGTCCGCATTCGACTGAATCGTAGCTGATGGGAATACCGCTCGCATCGTTTGTATACGGCGATCCGCTTGCGCCACCGAATACCCGAACTTTTGCATCGTCCTATGCACCTCGACAAGAGTCTCCTCGCTCCAAAGCGGCCGATACAACGGAGGCTCTTCCGCGCATCGGAGAAGCGTGTCGCACAACGGCATCGGCACAAGAACGCAGGCGTCCAGGACAGCCGAGCCGCCTTCAACCGGCATCAGGGCCACGAAGGGGTACGAGATCGATCAGTCCCTCTTCTATCTCTGCCCGAAGGAGGTCGTCCAGCATATTCCGCCGCTCCGCATCCCGCTTGGCTTTGTAGGCAAGCGCATCGCGCGCATAAATGCGGCGATGCGTCCCAACCATGTGGAATGGAATCTGTCCCGACTCCAGGATGCGAACCAGATATTGGCGCGAAACCGAGAGCATTTTCGCAACCTCGAAGGTGGATAACTGCGTCTCGTCCTGGCAGATCGTGAGCGCGTGTCCCCGCTTCAGGTCGGCCAGCAGCTCGCTGAGAAAATCGCTCAGCTCGGCTGGCAACGGGTGAACCTCTCCATCGCTTCCAGCCAATCTGGCTCCGGACTCAAGGATGTGCGAATAGAGGTCAGCATCTCCTGCCTTGCCTTCTCTGCGCGTGTTGCCTGAGCGTGCTTCGATCGTATTCATCGCTTCCACCAGTTTCCCGAGTCCATTATGCATTGTAGGTGCTATAAGTGCAACCACTTGGATATTGAAGCCGATCTACGCCGTCTCCTTAAACAACTCTGTCCCAATCAGCATCCTTCTTATCTCGCTGGTCCCCGCGCCGATCTCGTACAGCTTGGCATCCCGGAGCAGCCGTCCTGTCGGATAGTCGTTGATATACCCATTGCCGCCCAGCAGTTGCACCGCATCCAGCGCCGCCTGCGTGGCCCGCTCCGCCGCATACAGGATCGCCCCCGCCGCATCTTTGCGCGTGGGATTTCCCTGGTCGCAGGCCCGCGCCACCGCGTACACGTAGGCCCGCGACGCATTCATGTTGGTGTACATGTCGGCCAGCTTGCCCTGCACCAGTTGAAAGGTTCCAATCGGCTTGCCAAACTGCTTGCGGTCATGCACATAGGGCAGCACCACGTCCATCGCCGCCTGCATGATGCCCAGCGGCCCGCCGGCCAGCACCACGCGCTCGTAGTCCAGGCCGCTCATCAGCACCCGCACGCCGCTGTTCACCCGGCCGAGCACGTTCTCGACCGGAACCTCGCAATCGGTAAACACCAGCTCCGATGTCGGCGAGCCGCGCATGCCCAGCTTGTCCAGCTTCTGCGCCGGCGTGAACCCCTTGAAGCCCTTCTCGATCAGGAACGCCGTAATCCCCCGCGACCCTCCCTCGGGATCGGTGCGCGCATACACCACCAGCGTATCGGCGTAGTGGCCGTTGGTGATCCACAGCTTGGTGCCGTTGAGGATGTAGCGGTCGCCCTGCAACTCGGCCTTAAGCCGCAGGCTCACCACGTCCGAGCCGGCGTTGGGCTCGCTCATGGCCAGCGCGCCCACATGCTCGCCCGAGATGAGCTTAGGCAAGTACTTTCGTTTCTGGTCTTTAGTCCCCCAGCGATGAATCTGATTGATGCACAGGTTGGAGTGCGCCCCATAGGACAGCCCCACCGACGCCGACGCCCGGCTGATCTCCTCCATGGCAATGCAATGAGCAACATAGCCCAGGTTGGCGCCGCCCCACTCCTCATCCACGGTAATGCCGTGCAGGCCCAGCTCGCCCATCGACGGCCAAAGGTCGCGGGGAAAAGTGTCGGTGCGGTCGATTTCAGCAGCCCGCGGCGCAATTTTGGCTGCGCCAAACTCGCGAATGCTGGCCCGCAGCATGTCGATGTCTTCGCCCAGGCCAAAGTCGAAGATGGTGGAACGATCCACGGACATAAAGACCTCGCGCAAGCGCCCGCCGGCGTCTGGGGAAGTGGTTCCGCCCGCTCCGGCAGCCTCACCACGCCTTGAAAACCATCCCACTTTTGCCTATGGGTGCGCAAGCCTGCCGGTTCGGCCGCTTGATTCGCCCCAGGAACAAGTCCAACCATCCCGCCCAATCGCAATCCCATCGCCGCCGCCAGGGACGACCATCGGTTGCGTGTGGATTTCCGCCTCCCGCCCAGGAAATCCAACAAAATGCAGCGAACTTCACTACGTCCGCGTCAAATATTCAGAGCTGCCCACGGAGACGCGCCTTGGAGGCCCGTCGAGCCGGGGAGCCGGAAAGAGAGCCAATTCAGCCGGATGCGGGAGACGCTCGCAATTAGGGTTTTTCTGCGCGCCCGGAAGCTGTGGTATTCTGAATCTCTCTGTGAGGATGCGCGCCCCTCTGCCCCAACCATGAGCTACGGCTCGCGGGCGATTGCAGGCGACAACCTGAAGCGCGGCATCCTGTTCCGAGAAAAGCCCTGAGACCGCTTCTTTTTGCGGGCCAGCCTTGGTCCCTGTCCGCACGCGCTCCGAGATTTCCCCCGTGGAAATCTTTTTTCGTGCGCTCGCTGGCCGGACCGCACCTGTGCGCAAACAGGTGCCGAAACATGTTTTGCGCGCTTGCATTGCCAAGGGATGAAGGATTCCCGCGGCACAACACCGATGTCGACGCGGCCGCCAGGGCGCGGCGACCCTGTAAGAAGCTGAACAGGACCCAGCAACCCTGGCCATGCTGCAGAGAGCAGGAACAATTTGGCAATTGAAGACAAGTTTGAAGACGACATTCAGAGCCTGATCGAGGTCGGCAAGGAAAAGGGCTATCTCACCTACGGCGACGTGAACGACATGCTGCCGGAAGAGCTTGGCTCGCCCGACGATCTCGACGACCTGATCACCACCATCGGCACCCAGGGCATCGACCTGCTGGACGGGCCCAAGTTCGGCGCGGACAAGGACTTTGACCTGGAAGAGGGCGAAGACGTCGAGCTCGACCTCACGCCCGGCACCCTGGAAAAAACCAACGACCCCGTCCGCATGTACCTGCGCGAGATGGGCACCGTCCCACTGCTCACGCGCGAGGGAGAGGTCGAGATTGCCAAGCGCATCGAGCGCGGCCAGATGCGTGTGCTCAAGGCCATCTCCCGCTCGCCCATCGTGATCCGCGAAATCGTCGCCCTGGGCGAGGACCTGAAGCGCGGCGTGCGCAACGTCAAAGAGGTCGTGATCTTCGATGAGGAAGAGCTGACCGAGGACGTGGTGCAGGCCCGCGTCCGTTCCACCGTGGCCCGCATCGACGCCCTGGTCAAGCACCAGAAGCGCATCACCACCCTGGAAGAGAAGCAGGCCGCCTCCACGGCCAAGAACAAGGTCCGCGAACAGCGCCACTCCCGCTGGCTCATCGCCCGCGAGAAGGTGTTCATCTCGCGCATCGTCCGCGAACTGAAGTACACCGCCCTGGAGCGCAAGCGGCTGCTCGACAAGGTCAACAAGACCGTCGACACCATGCGCACGCTGGAGCGGCAAATTCGCTCTCTCGACCAGAAGTTCGACGCCAGCAAGAGCGAGGAGCTCAAAAAGGAGTACCGCAGGCAGCAGAAAAACTGCCGCGCGGATCTTGAAAAGATCGAGGCCGATGCCGGAGTCGTGATCGTCGAGCTCAAGCGCACCCAGCGCGAGATGATCCAGGGCGATATGGACGCCGAACAGGCCAAGAGAGAGCTGATCGAAGCCAACTTGAGATTGGTTGTCTCTATCGCCAAGAAGTACACGAACCGCGGCTTGCAGTTCCTCGACCTGATTCAGGAGGGCAACATCGGCCTGATGAAGGCCGTGGACAAGTTCGAATACCGCCGCGGCTACAAGTTCTCGACCTATGCAACGTGGTGGATTCGGCAGGCCATCACCCGCGCCATCGCGGACCAGGCCCGCACGATTCGCATCCCGGTGCACATGATCGAGACCATCAACAAGCTGATCCGCACCAGCCGCCAGCTAGTGCAGGAGCTGGGCCGCGAGCCGTCGAGCGAGGAGATCGCCCGCCGCATGGACATCCCTGTCGCCAAGGTCCGCAAGGTGCTGAAGATCGCGCAGGAGCCCATCTCGCTGGAGACGCCGATCGGCGAAGAGGAAGACTCGCACCTCGGCGACTTCATTGAAGATCGCCAGGCGGTTTCGCCCTCCGAGGCGGTGATCAGCGTCAATCTCAAGGAGTACACCTCGCAGGTGCTGCGCACTCTGACGCCGCGCGAGGAGCGGGTGATCAAGATGCGCTTCGGCCTCGAAGACGGCTCCGAGCACACGCTGGAAGAAGTGGGCCAGAGCTTCCAGGTAACCAGAGAGCGCATCCGCCAGATCGAAGCCAAGGCGCTGCGCAAGCTGCGGCATCCGTCGCGCTCGCGCAAGCTGAAGGCGTTTGTCGAGGGCGTCAAGGAGATGTAGCTATTCGCGCGGCGGAAACGCCACGTAAATTGCGTCAATTAGCTTATACACACCGGAGGACGGATTTCTGTCCTCCGGCGTTGTTTTTCCGTCGCGATCGTGGGCCTGATCCACCATGCTTGCGCGCTCACGTGCCGCTGTGTACCTCGTCGCGATCAAATCATCTGCGTTGCGTATGTGCTTTCCATCCTTTCCGCAGGTTATGCCCATCTCCAAGCAACGACTTTGCGCAGCAGCCGAATTGATCGGTCCAGTCTGGGCGGCATCGTGCCACAGGAGCCAGATCTCAAAGCAAGGGTTGGACACCGCGCAACGAATCTTGGCCTTCCCATTCGTTCCTTGAGCTGCATCCAGCGCTTCGTCCAACCCGAAGCGCCCTTGTTGATCGGTTTTTGCCTCGACGTCAAATACACACCACGCCTGATCATACGCATCAACGTCGCTGGACGCCTTAATGATCGCTTTTGCCTGCCTCACAATTCCAATCGGATCTGTGTGACCGGTTTCAATCGCAATGGTCTCCTTACCGAGCCTCAGTGACCGCCTGACCGCCTCGATGTATTCTCTCTCCGTAACAACCCCTTCAACGACTATCAGAAATCTTTTCCTTTGCGGCAGGTTGCGCGATGGCTTCCGTCTACGATCGCTCCTTGCCATGACTATCTCTCTCCAGAGAAACCCAGAGAGGCCTGTGCAGGCTCGCCTGGAATGAGAGACTCCCGAAGTAACCCCTCGTCGAGAAATGGAACTGCGCCAAACCTCCCGCCCAAATAGCCTGCTTCAATGTTCTGGCTCGTGCGAGGCTGATAATCGGAAAGTGAATACAGTCGCGTCGCTCCGTCAGAGGACTTCTCGGTGAACCAGATTTGGTCGCGCCGAAGGAGGTCTAGATCTAGAAGATTTGTATTGTGCGTAGTGAACACGAACTGGGCGCCCTTGGGGTTCAGCACCGCAGAGTTAAAAACGCCCACTAGTTCGCGTGCGAGCTTCGGATGCAAACTCGACTCCAACTCGTCTATCAGCAAAACTGAGCCCGAGTTCAGTGCTCGGAGAATTGGACCTAGAGCCGAAAAATACGCCTGTGTTCCATCAGATTCCTTTGACTCATCGAGAAAGTAATGACGCCCGTCCATTCCAAGGTGTGCCATCCGCACCTCCGGGATCGATGGAAGCACTTCCGGTTCCTCTGAGACCTCAGCGAACTTTTCCGGATCGGACTCCTTTAGCGCAGCCATAACCGCCCTGAGGGTCCTCATTTCGCTATCGGGATACTCTCGGCGAGATATCTCAAGGTTACTTATGCCTGCGTCAGCGAACCTTATCATTTTCAGAATTTGGCTACGAAACTCTACACTAGAGCAGAGCTCAGCAGTGTAACGCTGCCGACCAGGCATATTCTTCCAATGCATTGCATTGAAACTGTCGCTCAAAGCAGCATAGATTCTCGAAAGTAGGGGGTGAGCCCTCTGAGCCGCAGCGGACAAAAACAAGCTGTTCGGCCGAACGTCGCGCTCTATGCCTTCGAGGTGACGCTTGTCGGAAAGGGTTTTCCCTAGGTTCTTATTTGGAAACCTGATGCCAGCGCTCTCCGGTGAACGGTGAAATAAGACCTTATCATTTCCCGTCACATCCACTAAGAGTTCTTCGTTGAATTTACTCCGGTCAAAACGGAAGGAGTACCTGTAGATTTGAGAACCTAGCAGAAAGGTGAGCTCGAAATGAATCTGAGCTTCCTGCGAGGTGCCGTCAAGAAGGAACGGGTCAAATTCGGGTATAGGCCCGTTCGGCTTCCAACTGCGCCAAGAATTTGAGACAGCCCGCCCGAATGCAGCGAATGCGTCCAGCACATTGCTTTTCCCAGACGCATTTGCTCCATAGATCGCGGCGCACCTTAACAGCTTTAGGTCATCAATCGGGGTTTCGATCAGGCTCTCGCTTCTTTCGTCAGTGCGAGTTTTTGAGGCTATGAGGGAGAGTTCCTGTTCTTCGCGGATAGAACGGAAGTTCTTGCAGCGGAATCGCAATAGCATGGAAGAATCATATAGCGAAAGGGGAGTTTGTGCAGGAAAACAACATAAAATCCGCTTTCACCTCTAGCAATGGAGCTTCAGGCAGGAACGAGAGCCGAGGCGGAGCAGGCTCAGTTGTGCGCACCTGCAAGAGATTGACCTGATATCGTCAGGCAAACGATCTATCCACGCGCTGGCAACCGCGTGGTGCACATGCCCACCGTCGCAGGCGCCAGCCAGACGTTGAGATCAGTAAAGTACAAGGTCATGCGGATTCTCGTCTACAGGGTACAGAGGCCCGCGCTTGCCCTTCTTCGGCTCGGCGTAGGTCTCCTCGATCGCGCGCACGATGAGCGAGCGGATCGAAGCGCCCGAGCTCTCCGCGCGACGACGAAGCCGCTCGTGCAGCGGCTCGGGAATATCGACAGTGGTCCGGACAGGCATGACATGATTATGTCACAGGAAACAATCTCGCGGGCCTCGCCCATCCAGACCCGCCCACGCCGGCCTGCGCGGGCCCAGGCCGCATCCGGGCCGGCAAGCCGCGCCTTGCCCGGTATACTGCGTGGAAAGCTGCTGAAGGAGAAAGTCTATGAGCCGTTGTGTGCGCCACGTCCCGATGTTTCTCGTCATCCTGCTGGCCAGCCCCGGCGCGCTCCCGGCTCAAACGCCCATCCCGACCAGGACGCCCACCATCGACCAGTCGCTCGAGATGCACAGCGTCTCGTCCCCGCGCATCTCACCCGACGGCAAGCGCGTGATCTACGAGCAGTCGCGGACCAACTGGGAGAGCAATGCTTTCGAGACAGATCTCTGGCTGGCGGACGCGGCCACGGGCGAAGCGCACCTGCTGACGGTGGCAGCCAAGTCGAGCAGCGATGCCGCATGGTCTCCGGATGGGCGCTGGATCGCGTTCCTCTCCGATCGTCCAGCGCCCATCGCCGGCTCTCCGGCAGACAAGCGGCAGATCTACGTGATGCCGGCCGACGGCGGCGAGGCGCAACAGCTGACCAAGATGGAAAAGGGCGTCAACGCCTTTGAGTGGGCGCCGGATTCGAAGCGCATCGCCATTGCCGCGGAAGCTCCCGACACCAAGGCCATGAAGGATCGCAAGGAGAGCTTCGGCGAATACCACGTGCTGCATGCGGACTACGAGATGGCGCACCTGTGGCTGGTCGATCTGCCCAAGACTGACGCGGCTGGCCGCACGACCGCAGTGGCCGAGCCCAAACTGCTCACGGCCGGCGATTCGTTCAGCGTGGGCGAGTTCAAATTCTCGCCCGACGGCACGCGCATCGCCTTCAGCGCTCAGCGTGATCCTGACCTGATCTCGATCTTCAGCAGCGACATCTACACGGTTGCCGTTGCCGACGGCGCGGTGAAGAAGATCGTCGATACGCCGGGCCCGGATAGCAACCCGCAATGGTCGCCGGATGGCACGCAGATCGCCTACGAGACCGCCAATGGCAACAAGTTTTTCTTCTACTCCGATGTGCGCATTGCAGTCGTCGGCAGCGACGGCGGCACGCCGCGTGTGCTCACCTCCAGCTTCGACGAGAGCCCCGATCTGCTGCGCTGGGCGCCCGAAGGGATCTTTTTCTCCGCGTTGCAGAAGACGGCCTCCAGTCTCTTCTTGCTCGACCCGAAAACAGAAGCAGTCAAACAAATCGAAACGCCGGGCACGGAAATCGCCGCCCAGTTTTCTTTCTCCAGAGACTTCAAGCGCGTTGCCTATCGGGGCACGGGAGCCAATCAGTTTGCGGAGATTTACGCGTCGGATCTGCCTGCAACCGCACCGCTCAAACTGACTCATGCCGGTGAACAGCTCACGGGCTTCGATGTATCGCGGCGCGAGGTCATTCACTGGAAGTCGGGCGATGGAACGCCGATCGAGGGAGTTCTCTATAAGCCCGCGGACTTCGATCCGGCAAAAAAATATCCTCTGCTGGTCGTCATTCACGGTGGCCCCACCGGCATCGACACGCCGGCCATCGGCCCCGACCGCTATTACCCCATAGAGCGTTTTATGGCCAAAGGCGCGCTTGTTCTGCGACCCAACTATCGCGGCTCCGCGGGCTATGGAGAGAAGTTCCGCTCCCTCAACGTGCGCAACCTGGGCGTCGGCGATTATGCGGACGTGATCTCCGGCGTCGATTACCTCATTGCGCAGGGCTTTGTGGACAAGGACCGCGTAGGTTCGATGGGCTGGAGCGAAGGCGGCTATATTTCGGCCTTCATCACGGCATCCAGCGACCGCTTCAAAGCTGTGTCGGTGGGCGCCGGCATCTCCGACTGGATGACCTACTACGCCAATACCGACATCACTCCATTCACGCCGCAGTATCTGCACTCGACGCCGTGGGACGACCCCGAAGTCTATAAGAAGACCTCGCCGATCAGCTACATTGCCAAGGCCAGGACGCCAACGCTGATCCAACACGGCAGCGCCGACCACCGCGTGCCCATCGCAAATGGCTATGAACTGAGGCAGGCGCTCGAAGACCATGGCGTGCCGGTGAAGATGGTGGTCTACGAGGGCTTCGGCCACCCCATCAACAAGCCAAAACAGCAGCGTGCGGTGATGGAAGAGAACGAGAACTGGTTCGACCACTACATCTGGGGCGATCCGCTCGCGCCATCGCTGACGCCTACGGCAGCTCCCGCGGACAAGCCGGCAAAGCCCTGACCGCCGAGTGCGCCAGGTCTCGTCCGCCGCGACGGAAGACCTGGGATCGCGCCATCTTTAGGTCCCGTCCTTCCAAGAATCACCTTTGCGTGGTTTTCTCCGTCTTCGCCCACTTCTCTGCGCACTCGTTTGTGCGGGGAATGCGCCGGGCGTAAGATTTGTCCGACGTCCGCAGGGAGATTCCTGATGCATCGAATTGCCTTTGCTGTGTCATTGGCAGCCTTGGCGCTAACCGCTCTTGCGGCCAAGCCCGCCACGCCCCCGGAAGATGCAGCCCACAAGGTAACGGTCCAAGAGCTGGAGCAGGCAGTCGCTTCCGATCACGGAAAGACCGATGCGGAGACGGCGCAGGCATTGGGTGCGCTGGAACTCACCGAACGGCTCAGCGCGTCCAGATTGGCTCGCCTCAATGCCGGAATGCCCGGCGAAAAATCACAGCAGGCACTGACGATCCTGGCCGATCGGGCCGCATTCCTTTCGCTGCCAGACGATGAGAACGTTACGGACCCCACTCCCGACGCGGCCGCGACGCGCCAGATGCTGGTGCGAATTGTGAACTATGTGAATAACACCGTGCGCCAGTTACCTAACCTGATGGCCGTACGAGAGACTACCGGCTTTGAGGACCGGCCAAAGGAAGATGTCCTGGAGGCGACGGGCGTTGTCAGCAAAAGCTATCTGCCCTTGCACGCCGTGAGCAAGTCGAGTTTCGCGGTCACCTACCGCGACCGCAAGGAAGTGGTGGACGAGGCCGCGTCGAAGGCCTTGAAGCACAATGCGCCTGTGGGCGGACTGGTCACCTCGGGCGAGTTCGGGCCCATTCTGAGCACGGTGATGGCGGACGCGCTCAAGGGCAAGATCACTTGGGCGCGCTGGGAAAAGGGATCCGCGCGCCCGTTGGCGGTCTTCCACTACGCAGTGCCCGATGAGAAGTCCAATTACCGCGTCAAGTTCTGCTGCATTGTGGACGGATACGCGAGCGACGGGCAGCCCGAAATGCAGGTCTTCGACGAACGCTCCCCCTACCACGGCGAAATCACCTTCGATCCGGCGGACGGATCGATTCTGCGCATCACGCTGGAGGCGGAGATGCCGCCCAAAGGCCTGGTCCCGAACGCCGGCATCGTCATCGAATACAGCCCGGTGGAGATAGGGGGCAAGAGCTATATCTGCCCCGCAAGGAGCGTCTCTGTTCTACAGGCTCATGTCACCATTCCAAAGGGCATGTATTCCAGCTCGAACTTCCAGGGCCCTGCGAAGACATTTCTGAACGATGTGCAGTTCGGCCAGTATCGCCGCTTCGGCTCGGAAGCCCGCATTGTCGGCGAGAGCGCCGCGCCCGCGAACTAGGCCCACCGGGCGCGGTCGAGCCGTCCCGGGCCCCGGCCTTTGGGATGGTGCGGTCCCCTCCGCCGCGACAGACGGGACCGGCAGACTGAAGTGGGAAGGCGCTACTGACTCAGGGCAGTGACAACCCCCACGGCGAAGAAAGCGTGTCCGAACTCCGTCGGATGTTCGTCGTCCCAGAAGAATGTATGGTCCGGGTCGCTGCACTCTGTCAGGGCGGTCAGGTTCAGGCAGGGTGTCGTGATATTCGTGAAACCGAAATGGGTGGCGTCCTTCTTCACTGCATTCATGAAGGTGAAGACATCGAGCCGCTGAATTTTCACTCCTGCCAGCAATGTCTCGGGCTCCAGCATTTCCGTGAGATCCGTGTTGGTGGCCGTGGTCGCGGCGCCGGCAAAGGTGCGATTGGCGCTCGCCTTCGGCAACAGGCCAACGTTGAACAGATCCGGAATCAGGAAATTCCTTGCTCCGGCGCGGCGCAGGGCCATCTCGGCATCCGAAAGGCTGGTCGCAATCGCGTGCCCGAGCTCCGCGGCTGTCCCGAGGGAGCCGTTTAGCCCTCCGAGGATGTCGTTCCCGCCCCCCTCGATGATGTAGAGCGCCTTGGGGTCGGCCTTGCCGTCATGCTTGGCCAAATAGAGCGTCACCTGGCCCGGCACGTCGGGAATGGTGCCTTCCACCGTGACTTGCGGTGCGGTGGCCCAGGCGCCGCCGAAGGCAAAGTCCGTTCCGCCCTTCTCCGACGGAGCCACCGTCAGGCCCGTCGCGCCGGCGAGGTGGTCTATCCAGATGGGCCCGTTGGAGAAGCGTCCCTTGTAGTACGGAGCGGGCGGATATAAGCCATCGGTGGCTGCGTAGATGTTGCCCACGTCGCAATAGCTGTCGCCGAAGACATAGATTGCGTCATAAGTGGGAAGCGCGGCGGCGTGCGCTGCCGAAGCGGCGCTGGCAAAGAGGGCAAGAACCGTGCATGCCCAGATTCTCCGGAGCGATGGCATGGGATTTCTCCTTGGGAAGTAGTTGGATTCGCGGCTGCCGGAGCGTTCCCGCCCGCAGGCCTCCAATGCTGTCACTGTATCCGCGAAAACCGGAATTGTAAACGTGCCCATGGTCAGGCTCTTATGCCCGCTGGTCCTCGCCCATCCGCCTGGCCGGCTCCTCGCCATCCAGCACGCGAAACACGCCCTCGGCTAGAGCCTGCAACTCGTCTTCGCCGGGATAGACGTGGACGGGCGCGATCCAGCCGAGATACTCGCTCAATTCCGACACCACGCGCGCGGAGTGAGCCATGCCGCCGGTCAGCAGCACCGCGTCTACCTTGCCCTGAAGCACCGCCGCCAAGGCTCCCGCTTCCTTAGCGATCTGGTAGACCAGGGCCTCGAAGACAGCGGCCGCCTGGGTGTCGCCCGCATCGATGCGCCGTTCTACCTCGAGCAGATCGCGCGTGCCCAGGTAGGCGAACAGCCCGCCCTCGCCGAAGACGTGCCGGTCGAGCTCTTTTTCCACGAACTTACCGCTGAAGCAGAGCTTGACCAGCTCGCGTTCGGGAAGCGAGCCGGTGCGGTCGGCGCCCATGGGGCCATCCTCGATGGTGTTGCTGTCGATCATGCGTCCGCCGCGGTGCGCCGAAACGGTATTCCCGCTGCCCATGTGGACGACGATCAGGCGCAGCGTGTCATAGCCGCGGCCCTGCTCGCGCGCAAAGCGCTTAGCCACCGCCTTGGTGTTCAACGCGTGGCCTACACAGATGCGCGGCAGCAGCGGCGAGCCGGAGAGGCGCGCGCAGTCCTGCCACTCGTCCACCGTGACCGGATCGACAATGTAGGCGTTTACTCCGGCAGCCTGGGCAAACTTCAAGGCCAGCAGGGCGCCCAGGTTGCTGGCATGCTCGCCGCGGCGCGCCAGGCGCAGCTCTTCGATCATGGTTTCATCGACGAGATAGGTCCCGCAGGAGAGAGGCGGCAGCAGCCCTCCACGCCCGGCAACGGCGGCAAACCTCTCCGCGCCGCGCCCGGTCTGGCTGTAGCCGGCCTCTTCGAGCGCTCTCTGAATCAGCCCGGCGCGATAGTCCTGGCGCGCCAGCATGGGCTGCCCATGAAACCGCGCCAACTCTTCATCGCCGTGCACGATGGTACGTACAAACTCCGCGCCGTCGCGAGTATAGACGCCGAATTTCGTCGACGTGGAACCGGGATTGATGGCCAGGACGAGGCTGGTTTCCGGCGGCAAGCAATTCACCTCAGCGAGATCGAGTTTACGCCGTCGCCCGCCGGTAGCGTCGAGCGCGAAGGCCCAAAACAGAACATCCGGGGCCAAGCTAGTTTCAATCCAGGCAAATCATTTCAGGCGATTTGACCGATCCGTGCTACACTCTATTCAATCGTAGAGCTCGATCTGAAGTTCTTGCCTGTTCCGGTTACCGCCTACTCGCAAACTTCCACATTGCGTTCGGACGGTAAATCAGCTTCAAAGGAGCATCACAATGGAAACAGGCACAGTCAAGTGGTTTAACGACGCCAAGGGCTTTGGATTTCTGAGCCGCGAAAACGGCGAGGACGTATTCGTCCATCACACCGCCATTCAGTCGAGCGGCTTCCGCTCGCTGCAGGAAGGCCAGAAGGTTCAGTTCAACGTGACCAAGGGCCCCAAGGGCTGGCAGGCTGAGAACGTTCAGGTTGTCTAAGCGTTAATCCCGCGGCAACCTGCGGGGAATTGAGAGGGACGGCGAAGCTGCTGTCCCTTTCGCGCGTTTGGATGGTGCGATAGGATTCTGTAGCCATGGAAGACTTCCCGGAATTCATGAAGCATCCCGCCAACAGAATCGTAGCCGCCAATCAGGCGACTCCTGGCGTTGAGGGTTTTGTCTTCGACGGCATAGACGGCAGCCAGATGGCGTTTTGGACCTGCCGTGAAACCGCGGCATCCGCGGCTCATGTCCACGAATACGACGAGTACATGCTCGTGGTTGAGGGCTGCTATACGTTGATCGTCAATGGAGAGCGGATTCCGGTAAGGGCCGGAGAGGAATATCTCATCCCACGCGGGGTAGCACACAGCGGCGAAGTTCGTGCCGGGACCAGAACCATTCACGCCTTTGGCGGCCATCGGGCCGACCGGGTTCAGCTCTTCATCGATTCTCCAAAGATCGTGGCTACCGGCCAGTGCGCGGCTATGCAGCCGGCTTCAGGCTCTTGACGCTGACTTGCGGGATGGCGGGATGAAGAGATGTCAGAAGAGTCTCGTGGGTGCCCAGGTATTGCAGCACATCGTTGATTGAATCCTCAAAACGCCCACCGGTCTTGTGGGTAGCTTTTACGCCTTTTGAAACAAGCTGGCAGACTTCAAAGCGGTTCATTCCCTGCGCGAGCGCGCGGTGAATTTTGTTGGAACGCATGACAAACTCCGGTCAACAAGGTGATTGTTGCGTGCGGTGCGAAGCTCGTCAGAAGCGGTAGGGCGGCCGGAGCCGAGCAGGCGGGGAAAAACAACGATCTAGCTTCATTGTACGCTGGAAACGCTTACCACGCCGATTCCGTGAGCCTGCCGGAACGTGGACCTTCCTCTAATGGGCCGCTTTCGCCCCGATCAATTCCCTGTTAACATAGAGTTCGCATCTACCCGCAGGTCGGGAAACCCTGAACAGATTGCAGCGAAAGAGGTTACGCGTGGCCGACACCACCAAGATCGAAGACAAGCTGGAGCGCAAGAAGGTAAAGCGCGCCGCCCGCAAGAAAGCCGCCCCCAAAGCGAAACGCACCGAAGCCCGCGGCGCCAACAAGAAGAAGGTGAAGAAGATGGCGCGCGGCCAGTCGAAGCGCTAAGCCAGGCTAGTGTCCCGAGTCTGAAGTTCCTTGTGAAAATCGCGAAAGGACAGACGCAGATCCTTCGACTCACCACCCCCAAACTGAAGAGCGTTTGGGGCTCCTTTCGCTCAGAATGACAGATCATTTTATGTTGTGGACTTTAGACTCAAGTCACTAGCAGGGATTCACTGTAAACTTCGGCAATGGCTTTTTGCTCCAGAGTTGCGCGCAACGGATGTAGCCGCGCACCCTCCGGATGAGGAGAACCGCACTGGCCAGCCAACTGCTTGCCCGCAAGTCGATCGATAAGCTGATCCGGGACTCGGAAGAACCCGAGCGCTGCCTGAAGAAGACCCTCGGGCCCTGGTCGCTCACCGCGCTGGGCATCGGGGCGGTCATCGGCTCGGGCATCTTCACGGTCATCGGCACGGCCATCTCCGGAGAAAAGTTCGATGCCCCCAGCGTCGCCAACACGCCGCTGATTCACTACGTCATCACCCACACCGCGTTGGCGGGACGGCCCGGCGCAGGCCCGGCGATCGCTCTTTCGCTGGTGCTGGTGGCGATTGTTTGCGCCCTCACCGGCTTGTGCTACGCCGAACTTGCATCGATGATCCCGATTGCTGGTTCGGCCTATACCTACACCTATGCCACCATGGGCGAACTGATCGCCTGGATCATCGGCTGGGACCTGATTCTGGAATACGCCGGCTCGAACATGACTGTGAGTGTGGGCTTTGCGGCTCATATCGTCGACCTTTTCGACTGGTTTGGCCTGCATCCCTCAGCCATGTGGATCTCGCCCGCGTATTTGCCCGATGGCTTGCAGGACCTGGCGGGCAATTGGCTCTACCACCCCGGTTGGCATTTCGGCTTCAACATCCCCGCGTTTCTGGTCGTCCTGATTCTTACGGTGATCCTGGTCCGCGGCATTCGCGAGTCGGCCAACACCAACAACACGATGGTGGGAATCAAACTTATCGCCATCCTCATTTTTGTGTTTGCGGTCATCGGCTTTATCCAGCCGTCTCATTGGCATCCGTTCATGCCCAACGGCTGGTCCGGCGTGCTGACCGGCGGGTCGATCATTTTTTTCACGTATATCGGATTCGACTCAGTCTCGACGGCGGCCGAGGAGTGCCGCAACCCGCAACGCGATCTGCCCATCGGCATCATCGCCACTTTGGTGGTATGCACCGTGCTCTATGTGGCTGTGGCCATCTGCCTCACCGGCCTGGTGCCCTGGCAATCGATGGTCGACGACGGAGCGCCCGTAGTGAATGCGCTCAAGAAGCTTTCTCTGCTGCCCGGCGCCCATTCGCTTCACTGGATCAGGCTTGTGGTTCTCTTTGGCGCCATCATGGGCATGCTCTCTTCAATCCTCGTGTATCAGCTCGGACAATCGCGCGTGTGGTTTTCGATGTCGAGGGATGGACTGCTGCCTAAAGTCTTCAGCAACGTCCACCCGGTCTTTCGCACGCCGGCGTTTTCCACCTGGGTGGCCGGGATCGTCGTCGCCATTCCTTCCGGCCTGTTCGATATAGGCACGCTGGCCGATCTCTCCAACATTGGAACGCTGTTCGCCTTCGTTCTGGTCTCCGCCGGCGTGATTGTGCTGCGCTATCGCGAGCCTGAACGTCGCCGCGGATTCCGCGTGCCCGGCGGTCCGATTATTCCGGTTCTCAGCGTGTTTTTTTGTTTCCTGCTTATGGCCGGATTGCCCATCATCACCTGGTACCGCTTCATCATCTGGCTGGCCATCGGCTTGGTCATTTATTTCTTCTACAGCCGCCACCGGTCGGAGTTCGCCCGGCTGAAGTAAAACCCCGCTCGCCTCAACGTTTAGCGGTATACTGACCCGGAGAAGAACCAAAATGATCGATAAGCCAAACAGCAACGGAGACGATGCCACGCGCATATATGACGGGAAGGATACTGGCGAAACCCGGTATTGGATTTCGTTCGATCTCGGTTTGATGGCCGATTACAGCCATTTCTATGAGTGGCTGGACTCGCAGGACGCTCAAGAATGCGGCTCCGCAATGGCGTCTCTTGTCTCGACAAAAACACGCGATCAGATCGTTGCCGAAATTCAGGGAATTTTCAAAGGAAATCCTCGGGCGCGCGCTTACATCATCTCGAAACAACCCGATGGCAGGTTCGGCGGAAAGTTCGTTGCCGGTGGCCGAAAGGCGCCACCCTGGGCTGGTTTCGCAGTCCACGCTTCAAGCGCGTTGGATGAGGCCTGATGGCTAGGGTTTGCGTCGATGCCTGCTTTCTTATCGGTCTCTACGATAGGGACGATCAGCATCATGCCCTGGCGGTCAGTCAATTTGACGCGCTGTTCGGCGAGAGATCGAGACGCCACATCCTCGTTGCTCCCTGGCCCATTCTCTACGAATGCTGCGGGACCCAGCAGGCAAAGGACCCCAGAAAGACGTCGCTCCTTTGCGAATACTGGGACTACCTTAGCCGATACGGGCAGCTCGTTCGCATTGATGATCTCCCTTATAGAGAAATGCAACTGGCGGATCACATGGAAGAGTCGTTGCGACCGTTAAGTTTGGTGGACAGGGTGCTCCGGGCGATGATTCTGGATACGAAGTCTCTCTTCGATTACTTTCTAACCTTCAACACGGGCGATTTTGCCGATGCCTGCCGGAGTGGCGGCGTCTACCTGCTTAATGAGAACGCCTCGGTGGAATCTTATGGCATTCGATGAGGCCGGCATCGCCGCTTTCATTCGCCGCCTGCCCAAGGCCGAGTTGCATCTGCATCTCGAAGGAACCATTTTGCCCGCCACGCTGGTCGAACTCAGTACGCGCCACGATCCCCAACCCATGACCCTCGCCGAGGCCCAATCGTATTACAGCTTCAACGACTTTACCGGCTTTATCGAGGGCTTCAAGGCTGTAACTCGCCGCCTCGTCGATCCTGAAGACTATGAGCTTGTTGCCTGGCGCATGATGCAGCACCTGGCCGAGCAGGGCGTGGTCCATGCCGAGGTGTACATTTCGGTGGGCGTGATCTACATGTGGCGGAACTTCGATCCGCTGGCCTTCGAGCCCATCTTCGCCGCACTGGAACGAGCCCGCGAACGCGCCGGGCGCGAGTTGGGCCTGACGCTCTATTGGATCTTCGACGCGGTGCGCCACTTCACAGTCGAGGAGGCGGAACGGGTGTTTCGCAAGGCCGCCGAAATGCGCCCGCAATACCCGTCCATCATCGGCATTGGTCTCGGCGGCGACGAACGTCAGCGCGGTTCCGAGGCGTTCCACGCTCTTTACACGGAAGCTGCACGGGCGGGCCTGAGGCTTACCAATCACGCCGGCGAGACTACCGGTCCAGAGGCCATCTGGGAGGCTCTATCGATAGGCTCGGAGCGGATCGGGCACGCTCTGTCGGCCATTCAGGATGCAGGACTCGTTGAGGAACTGAAGGCTCGAAACATGGCTCTGGAGCTCAACCCGACTTCGAACGTCCGCACTGGAGTTTGCGCGTCGTTTGCCGAGCACCCGCTGCGGCGCTACTTCGATGCCGGCCTGCTGGTTACGCTCAACTCCGACGACCCGGCCTTCTTCGGTTCCGATGTGGCCAACGAATACCTTTTGGCGCACACCGAGCAGGGCTTTACCCGCGAGGAACTTCGCCGGCTGGCGGCCAACTCCATCCGCGCAAGCTTTCTGCCCGAGCCCGCCAAGGCAGGCTGGCTCTCCCGAATTGACTCTGCGCAGTAAACAGCGGTTGGCTTGCGCACCCTTTCTTCACAGGCATTTCATTCAAAACTGGGGTATCATGTTGGTGTAGGAGGCAGCCCCCATGTCCACCGAACCCGAGACCCTCACGCCCGGCGAAGATGCGAAAGAATCAAGCACCATGCGCGTGATCGGCTGGTTCTCGGTGGGAATGGCAGTAGCCGCGCTCAGCATCTATCTCGGCTACGAACTGCGCAGCCGCAGCAAGTTCAAGAAGCGCACTCCCTACGATTTCTATTCGAATGCGGGCGAGCGCCATGCCAGCGAATTCGGCATGGGCATCTAGCGCCGCCAACCTCTGAACGATCGCAAAATGCCGCCTTGAGCGGCATTTTGTGTTTGTATCGAAATTTCGTGCGCGCTTGTCTTGGAAGCCTGAAAGCCTACTTTCGCCCTTGCGTGAAATAGAAAGTCGCTGCCGAACCAAACAGCCCAGCGAAAACTGGAATCCAAGTGTTGAAGACGCGCGAGATCTCTTCAACGGAATTCGGCTTGTTATGGGCGAGACACGCGACCAGGACGATATGCGCGACAAAGATAGTGAAGAGAGCCGCGAAAAGCAGCAAGGCCAGTAGTTTCGTCGCTTTGGCTCTGTGCTCTTCCGGTGAGAATCGGGGCCCGGGCATCCGGTCTAGAGTTTCAATCTCTTCAAGGTCGTCAAGACTTTCCACAGCCTCGCTAGAATGGGCGGCAAGAGGCTCCTTGTCCTGCTGTTTGCCTTCGGGGACTGCTTGCGGTGGTTCAACCAATCGAGCGAGCGCCTGCTTTCGCTTTGCTCCGATTCGGGAAATAGGGGAAGATCACCGCACGCTGTGTTCCGTTCTTCTCCACCAGAACGGTTGCCTTCTCGTCCTGAGTTTGCTCGATGGTCCACTGAAGAAGACGCAGTGCCTGGCGAATCACCTCTGCTCGTGTCGTCGCGCCAGTGGCGCCCTTGAGTTCGTCCAACTCGCCCAGCGCGTCTTCCGTAAAATCGAATTGCAGCCTTGTCTTAGCCATAATGATCCATCTCTCCGTCTATGACGGGTTTAACTCGCTCCCGCGGGGGTCGGCTGCGTAGAGCTCTCAATTGGAGTATTACATGAGTATCAAATGAGTGCAATAGCTATTTTTACACTCATTCATTACTCAGTCCTAAAAGCCCGAACCTCATTGCGTCCACTTTTCAACCGGCCCTGCAGATGTTCTTCGCGTTACCCTTAGCTCTTATGGGCCGCATCCGCATTCTTCCCGACCAGGTTGCCAACCAGATCGCTGCCGGTGAGGTTGTCGACCGGCCGGCTTCCGTGGTCAAGGAGCTGCTGGAGAATGCCATCGACGCGGGCGCCGGCCGCATTCGCATCGAGGTAGAAGCCGGAGGGCGGCGGCTGATCCGCATCAGCGACGACGGGCACGGCATGAGCCGCGACGATGCTCTGCTGGCCTTCGAGCGCCATGCCACTTCAAAACTGCGCACCGCCGACGATCTGCTTTCCATCGCGACCCTGGGGTTTCGAGGCGAGGCGCTGCCCTCCATCGCTTCGGTTGCCCGCGTCACGCTGGAGACAGCGACCGGGGACGAACCCGCAGGAACTCGCCTGGAGATCGCGGGCGGCAAGATTCTGCATGTAGACGACGCGGCCTTGCCCAGAGGAACGACCCTGGCGGTCGCCGACCTGTTTTTCAACACGCCCGCCCGGCGCAAATTCCTGCGCGCCGAGTCAACGGAACTCTCTCACGTGACGGCGCTGGTTACGCACTACGCGCTGGCCCATCCGGAAAAACACTTCGAGCTCCTCTCGGCCTCGCACACTATCCTCTCTGCGCCGCCGGTGAGCCGGACTGCTGAACGCATCTACCAGATCTTCGGCAAAGACACGCTGGCGCAACTGCTGCCGGTGGCCGCCGAGATTCCGCTGGCGCACGCCGGGCTACCCGAACCGCCGCCATGGAAGAAAGACCTTGACGAGCCTGCCCGCGATCCCGGCGCTTTGCGACTGAGCGGTTTCTATTCCAAGCCGGAGCTGCAAAAGCTCAATCGCAACTCGATCTACATCTTTGTCAACAAACGGCTTATCCGCGACCGGCTGCTTATCCATGCCATCACGGAGGCTTATCGAAATGTGATTCCGCCCACCAGCTACCCGGTAGTGCTGCTTTTTCTGGAGATGCCACCCGAGGAAGTGGATGTGAACGTGCACCCGGCGAAGACCGAGGTGCGCTTTCGCCAGCAGAATCTGGTCCACGACTTTGTGCGCGACAGCCTGCGGACGGCCCTGATCCAGGCCCGCCCGGCTGCCGGGTTCCTGGGCTCCCATGCCGCGCCCGCCGCCAGCCCGTCGCTGATGCCACCGGCTACGTCGCCGCTGCCTGGCCCTCCCGATTCCGAGCCTGGGGCGTTCGCCGATGCAGCGGGGGCCGAGTCGTTCCAACTGACTCCGCGCCTGCCTTCGCCTGTCCCCCGCAGACTTCCCTTCGACGCTAGATCGCTAAATCCTGGCGGCTGGGGCGGCCAGGACCAGCAGGCCTGGGGCGAGGCTGCGGCAGCGCTTTTCCAGCCGGCGGCGTCTCTTCCCGTCGACGGCTGCTCGCCAAACCCCGCCAATTCAACGGTCCACCGCCCAGGTGCAGCGGAAGCAACCGCTGTAGCTACGGCCCAGGTCGAAGCCGAACAGGCGGCCGCCAATCTAAACCATCTGGGCTCGCTTCGGCCCCTGGCGCAGTTGCGGGAGTCGTTCATTTTAGCTGCGGGCGACGACGGCCTATGGATCATTGACCAGCATGTGGCACACGAGCGCGTACTTTTTGAAAAAATTTTGCGCGACCGCCAGGTCGAAAAAGTTCAGCGCCAGAGGTTACTGATGCCCGTCCTGGTGGAACTTAAGCCTTGGCAGATGGTGGTGTTCGCGCGCATTGCCGAGGAGCTCGACCGCTGCGGCTTTGAGGTGGAACCCTTTGGCCCACAAACACTTGCAGTCAAGGCTGCGCCCGTTGGCCTGGAAGGAGCGGCGCTGGAGCGGATGCTGGCCGAGGTGATTGAGCAATCTGCTGCCGATTCTGGAGAAGCCAAGCAGAATGAGGAGCTTGAAGCCGTCCGAACGCGAATTGCCGCTTCTATCGCCTGCCATTCCGCCATTAAGGTCAATACTGCTCTTGACCCGGTTCGTATGGAATGGTTACTGTTGGAATTGGCAAAAACCAGCCACCCAACCAGTTGCCCGCATGGACGTCCAATAGCTTTGTTGTATTCTTGGAAGGAGATCCAGCGGGCCTTCCACCGCATTTAACACTTAGGAAGGGTGGCCAACCTGCTCTCAGGAGCGGGAGAAGCTAGGCGCCTTTAGCCAGCCTGGAAGTGAGGTTTTTCTTTGACAGCAGAACAATTAGAAGCATCGCGCGCTGAAAGAATGCGCCAGAACGGACACGGGGCAATCACCCTGGAAGATGCCCGTACGTGGATTGAGGAGACGGGTTTGTGTCTCTTCCTGCCGAGGCGGCAGTTTTCTTCCTCGATTGCGCCATCATTCGTCGAGGCCGTAGCCGGCCATCAGAACGCGACTCCCGATCCCAAGCACATCGCGTTAGCCGAGGAACTGCTGGTGCGTCTGGAGACCGACGGCATAGCGGTTCGACTGAACCTTCTGGGACAGCCCGGCGAGCAGCCTGACTTTGTTGTGGCCGCCTGGGTGCTGCCCTACGTGTACGCGCTCAGGGGCGACCGCGACTGGCGCCGCGTCCCGCAGTTGACCGGGTCGCGCCAAGTATCGCAACTTGCCGTTCAGGCATACAAGCATCTGGAGACTGGCGACACCACGCTGGCCGCGCTCACCCATGCGCTGGGCCGTGAAGTGACTGAAGCCGCGGTGCTGCGCGCCATCACGGAGCTGTGGCAGCAGTTGCGCATCATTCCGGTTGTCTCCGCACCGGGCCAGCCCGCCAAATGGCAACTGCTGCGGACTCGTTTTCAAAAGGCAATTGCCGAGGGCGCTTCTACCTCTCAAGTCACGGCGATTTCGGTGCTCGCCTCCATCTATCTGCAGGCGGTGATTGCCGCCGGCATGGAGGAGGTTGAGCAGTTTCTGGCGCCTCTTACGGCGCGCAGCAAGGTCCGCGAAGTGCTGCGCGGGCTGGTGGCCACGCGCCAGGTCCACACCATCTCCATGGGCCATTCGCCACAATTCTATGTTGCCGGCACGTTGCCGGAGTTCGCTCCTCCCGTGACCACATATTCCAGCTATACAAGCTCATCCATGCCGGCCTCGGCGTACTTCCTGCGCTCGCGGGATCATGAAGAAGAGGCGCTGGAGTTTGAGCCGATTCCCGCGCCGTCCCCTGTGCCGGCGTCGCCCGTGCCGCCGGTTTCAGCCAGCCCCACAGAGCCGCGCATTTCATCTGAGGTTCATGCGCCGAGGACACCTGCGAATCGCAAGCCTGCTTCCAGTGGAAAGCCTGCCGGGACTCGACCTCATTTCAGCCGTTCCGCGGCGCATTCCCGCGACCGCAAACCGGGGCAATCTTCCTCGAGCGGCCGGACCAGCGCGCGGCCAGGACGCCGGGGCGGCTCTGAAGCGCGAAGCTCGGCAAGACCTGCCCGGCCATCGGCGGCCCGCCAGAACGGCTCACGTGCGACGGCCGGTGTAAGCTGGAACGCCAATGCCACAAAAAATGGCAATGCGAAACAGAATGGATCTCACGCCGGCAATGGCTCCGGAAATGGTTCCAGCAACGGCGCCCGATCGAATGCAATCCACTCCAACGGAAGCGGCGCACGCCCCACCAACGGTGTATCGGGAGCGCGTGCCGCGAAGCCTTCCACGGCAGCCTGGAGCGGGCGCAACGGCCACAGCAACGGAGCCAAGGCCGCTGGTAAGCCCGGCGCGGGCGCACGCAGTGCCAATGCCAGCCGAAACGGCAGCGCGGTTCGCAAGGACGCGCGGCCCGAAGCGCGCTCCGCTCGCAGCAGCCGCAAACCGGCGCTTACGGCGGGGACCAAGGTGGGGAACAGCAAGAGGTATGGCTTTACCGCGCGGCCCAAGGCCAAGTCCGAGCCCAAACAGGAGACGAAAAAGCGCGCATGAGCTTGAACGATAGCCCTCTGCGCGCTTTGGAGTCTGCCCGAAAAATCATCGTGGCCATCGATGGTCCGGCGGGTGCGGGAAAGAGCACCATCGCCAGGCACTTGGCCCGGCATTTTGGCCTGCTCAATCTGGAGACGGGCGCCATGTATCGAGCGTTCGCCCTCAAGGCTCTTCGCGCCGGGCAACCTCTGGACCAGAGCTCCGGCCTTGAGCGCCTGGCCACCGAAACCACCATCCGCCTGGAAGCAAGCAGACCGGACCCCAATAAACCCGAGTCAGACGCACAGGAGAATCGTGTCTTCCTCGATGACGAGGACGTGACCGGCCTGATTCGCAACCAGACTGTTACCGACGCAGCCTCCCGTGTGAGCGTCTTTCCCGCCATTCGCACCTGGATGGTACGCCTGCAACAGCAACTTGCCGCCGATGGCGGAGTGGTGATGGAGGGGCGCGACATTGGCACCGTGGTCTTTCCGCATGCCGAGGTCAAGATATTCCTCGATGCCGCTCCTGAAGTGCGCGGCCAGCGGCGATTCGATCAACTAGGGCCTAAGCCTGCCGTGCAGCCGGATGAGGTGATCCGCGAACTGCGCGCCCGCGACGAGCGTGACCGCAACCGGCCCGATTCGCCGCTGAGAGCGGCTGCGGATGCCGTCATTCTGGATTCGACAAATATGACGCTGGAACAGGCTGTCGAAGCGGCTGAGAGCATCGTGGCGTCCAAGCTCGGTGCGATCGCATGAATCAGTGGAAAGATGAGATGTAATCGTCTTGAAAGGGCACGACTTTACAGGCTGCGGAAAAACTCATTACTTTGAAAGGGCACGGCTTTAGCCGTGCCGTAAGTGGCGTAAAATCAACGCGGGCTTTAGCCCCTGAGGGAAGTTTTTCGGCGAATTCGCCTCCTGTTCCCCGTTTTTCCGCAGCCTGTTTAGTCGTGCCGCATAGCGCGGCAATCATGCTCCGGCTTTAGCCGCTGAGGGACGTTCTCTCCCCTTGAAAACCTTCCCGCGGGGGATGAAGCCCAGGATTCTTTTGGCCAAATCTGTTGGCACGGCTGAAGCCGTGCCCTTTCAAAGCAACCATGCAATTTTCTTGTTGATTCGATTGCCCTACCAAGCTGAAGCTGACAGCAATTCAGCATGAAACCGGCCGCATGCGATAGGCTCATAGATGTATGGAAATTACCTGCACCCGCTGCCATCAGACCGTCCAGGACGATAACTGCTATTGCCCGACCTGCGGTTTGCCGCGGCTGGTCTATGCGGCCGAAAGCGCCCAGGGTCTGCCTCAGCCTGAGCGCGGGAACGAGCCGGTGCGGGACGCAAGCACCGTGGATTGGAAGCCTGCGATCCGCGCCTCAGTGACGCTGGCGGTTCCTGCCGGAATATTATGCTCGATGCTTTCCCCGGTGAGCATTTTTGGGTTGTTTTTGATGGCGATGGCCGCGGCATGGACGGTTGTGCTTTATGTTCGCAGCCAGCGTCCGGCGTGGATTACCGCGGGAGCCGGCGCCCGCATCGGACTGGTTACCGGGCTGATGGGGAGCTGGATTGCGGCCGCAACCACCGGTGTCACGCTGTTCGTGATGCGGTTCTTCTTGCATCAGGGAAGATTCTTTGACGACTTCTGGAACGATTTTGTGAACCAGCAGATGGTTCAGCAGTGGACATCGATGGGGGTGGACACGTCGACCATTGCCATGACAAGAGCATGGCTCATGGCCCCGGAAGGGCGGGCGGGATCGATGCTGAGCGCGGTTCTTTTCCTTTCCGTTGGGTTGCTCTTATTCGCGGTCGGCGGCGGCGCTTTGGGAGCAAGGCTGCTGGCCCGTTCGCGCAGGCCGGAGATCTAGAACTGCTTTCCGCAGCGCCATTCAACTCTTGCCATTCGGTAAGTAAGCCGACTCGCCGATAGGCCTCTTTCTGAGCCGGCACAAGTTCTCATTCCGCGCCACTTCTCCACAGCTTGCCCTGAAGCGGTAACCCCTCGTATGATCCATCGGAAGACAATCACGGCAAGAACCGGCCGCGAGAGAGCACTCATGAAAGAAACTGAAGAAAAACCCATTCTGCGCGTGAAGGGCAGGCTGATGTCGGCCTCCGAGGTTGAGCGCACGCTGGTGCGCCTGGCCCACGAGATCGTTGAAAAGAGCAATGGCAGCGAAGATCTGGCGCTGGTGGGGATCAAGCGCCGCGGGGTTCCCTTGGCCGACAGGCTGGGCAAGCTGATCTCCGGCATTGAGAAGCGGACTGTTGATACGGGCCTGCTTGACATTCAGTTTTACCGCGACGATCTCTCCACTACAGACGTGCGTCCCGTGGTCACGCCCGGAGCTATCGGCTTCGATATCGAAGGCCGCGACATCGTGCTGTGCGACGATGTGCTCTACACCGGCCGCACCATTCGCGCAGCCATGGATGCGCTCTTTGACCACGGCCGTCCGCGGCGCGTTCAACTGGCGGTGCTCATCGACCGCGGCCATCGCGAATTGCCCATCGAAGCCAGCTACGTGGGCAAGCATGTTCCCACCAGCAGCCGCGAGATTATCGAAGTGAAGTTTCGCGAAGTAGACAACGACGAGCAGGTGCTGCTGGTCGAGCGCGTGGACTGAGTTAGAAGGGCAGCCTCCAGCTTTTGGCGAGGGGCTGAGAGGCAACAGCCTATGGTGAAAGCCCGAATTGCCGAAGAACATCCCGCAAGGGCTAAAGCCCGCCGTCCGTAATCGAGAATTCATGGCACGACTGAAGTCGTGCCCTTTCAAAGCCCGAATTTCACCACGGGCTGTTAAGAGCTAGAAGCTGAGAGACAATGAACGCCGCTGTAACATCGACCCGCCGCCAGCTTCATCCGCCGCCTTTGCCAGCCTCGCCGTTTCCATATCATCCGGGGTCGCTGCTCTCGGCATCGGACTTAAGCCTGGAAGGCATAAGCCATTTACTCAATCGCGCTACGATTCTTGAGAATGCCGACCCGCTGCTTCGCGATCGCATCTTGGCCAAGCGCCGGCTGGCGTTGCTCTTTTACGAGTCGTCTACGCGGACGAGAACCAGCTTTGAGCTGGCCGCCAAGGGCCTCGGCGCGGATACCACACTGGTCTCAAGCCTGTCTTCGAGCATTGAAAAGGGCGAGAGCCTGAAAGATACCGGCCTGACGCTGAAGGCGCTGGGCGCGGAGGCAATCATCCTTCGCCATAACTCATCGGGCGCTCCATGGCTGCTTGAAGCCGAGACACGGCTGCCGGTGCTGAACGCCGGCGACGGCATGCACGAGCATCCCACCCAGGCGCTGCTCGATTTGCGGACGATTTTGGCGCACCTGCGGCCCGGCGTCGAGAGCGTGACACCCGAAACATTAGCCGGCATTACGATCACGATTGTGGGCGACATTCAGCACAGCCGCGTGGCTCGATCGAACATGATGCTGCTGCCCAGGCTGGGCGCGCGCGTGCTGTTATGCGGGCCGAAGGAATTGCTACCGGAGATTGCGGGTTCGGCTGGGCCGGGGATTACGATCGAGCGCGATTTCAACACGGCGCTGCACCAGTCGCAGGCGGTAATGATGCTGCGCATTCAAGCCGAGCGTCTGGCGGGGCTGCAACTCGATCTGGAAAAGTACAAGGCCGATTACCAGCTCACCGGGCCGCGGCTGGCTGCTCATGCGCCGACGGCGCTGGTGATGCATCCGGGGCCGATCATTCGCGGACTTGAGGTGACAGCGGGGGTGGCCGATGGCGCGCAGTCGGTGATTCTGGAGCAGGTGACGAATGGAGTTGCCATTCGCATGGCTGTTGTGGAGCGGGCGTTGACGGCATCTCCAAATGGAGGCCGCGCATGACGGCTCTTGCGATTCGCGGAGGACACCTCATCGACCCGGCAGCGGGCGTTGACGCGGCCAAGGACATCTTTCTCAAAGACGGGCGCGTGGCGGAGATCGCTGGCCCAGGCAAGCTGAAGTCGGCCAACGGAGCGGAGGTGCTGGATGCGACTGGACTGACGATTGCGCCGGGGCTGATCGATATGCACGTGCATCTGCGCGAGCCTGGACAGGGCTATAAGGAGACTATTGCCACGGGCACGGCGGCGGCAGCGGCTGGCGGCTTCACGGCTGTGGCAGCCATGCCGAATACGATTCCAGTAAATGACTCGCCGGAGACTACGCGCTGGATGCTGGCGCCGGAGCGGGGCGCGGTGATTCGCGTATTTCCCATTGCCGCAGCCACGCGCGGATCAAAGGGCGAGGTCATCAACGACTATGCCGCGCTGAAGTCGGCAGGGGCGGTCGCGGTGACCGATGACGGGCATCCGATCCTGAAAGACGGCGTCATGCGCGAGACGCTGGTGGCAGCGGCACGCGTGGGTCTAGGCGTGATTCAGCACGCTGAAGACACTAGACTCACGCAAGGCGCGTGCATGAATGCTGGGCCGACGGCGTTCAAGCTGGGACTGCGCGGAATGCCGCCGGAGGCTGAGTCTGGCCTTGTGGAGCGCGACATTCGCCTGGTCACCGAGCTGCGCGACACCCGTGTTCATCTGCACGTGGCGCATACCTCGACGGCCGCGGCCCTCGCTGCCGTGCGTCAGGCCAGGCGCAGCGGTCTGCGTGTGACCTGCGAGGTCGCACCGCACCATTTTCTGCTGACCGAAGAGCACGTGGGCTTTTACAACACCAACGCGAAAATGAATCCGCCGCTGCGCTCGGCTGCGGATAGGGACGCCATGATCGAGGCCATTCTTGACGGCGTTGTGGACGTGATTGCGACCGACCACGCGCCGCACGCCGTGCATGAGAAGGAAGTCGAGTTTGAGAATGCGCCCAACGGAATAACAGGCCTGGAGACGGCGCTGGGCCTGAGCCTGCGCTGGCTGCACAAGGAGTGGCGGATGCCGCTGGGCCGCGTTCTAAGCCTGCTGAGCGCGCAGCCCGCGGCGCTGCTGAACCTGAAAGGGCGCGGCACGCTCACTGTGGGCAGCTTTGCCGATGTGGTGGTCTTCGACCCGAGTGCGGAGTGGACCTACAATGCGCGGGAGACCAAATCCAAGTCCCGCAACACGCCGTTCGACGGCTGGACGATGCAAGGAAAGGTTCAATGGACGATATCAGAAGGGCGAATTGCCTATAAAAGAGACCTTGACGTCTAGAATATTATCCGGGTATTATTGTTTCACCCGGATAATATTGGGCGCGAGGCTTCAATGAATTCAAGTTCCACAACATGCTGCATTGCCTTTGCGGGCTCTCGGGAGATTGCCTCAGGCGAGTTGCGCGAGGTTGCGCTCAAAGCGCAGGAGGCAACGAACTCCGGAGAGTTGGCCCCTGTGCTGATCTTCGACGATGTTTCCAGCAGCCTGATCGAGGTTGATCTTCGCGGGACGCCGGATGAGTTGCAGCGACGAATTGGCTCGACTGAGGCGGCGGCTGATCCGAACAGTGAAGGCGATCTAATTGCCGACACTGCTCGGAGGCCTGGGCGTCCGAAGTTGGGCGTGGTGGCGCGCGAGGTGACTCTGTTGCCGCGGCATTGGGACTGGTTGGCTGGCCAGCCAGGCGGAGCTTCAGTAGCGCTGCGCAAGCTTGTAGAGCAGGCCAGACGGGCGAACCAGGACAAGGATTGTTTGCGGGTTGCGCAAGAGGCGGCTTACCGGTTCATGTCTGCTATGGCCGGAAACGAGCCGGACCTTGAGGAGGCGGCTAGAGCGCTGTTTGCGGGGGATCGCGAAGCGTTCGCAGAGAACGTCGAGCGATGGCCGGCCGATGTGCGGAAACACGCGAAGAAGCTGGCTGCACGGGCATTTGAGAGCGTTGTAGCCGATCACGCATGTGGAGTTGCGCCTCGCTGATGGTAGCGTGTTCGGGGAGTCCCAGGTCTCCCGCTGCGTTCCTCCACGGGGGAAGACCCTCTAAGGTTCAGGGCAGGCTTCGGGCGCCCGGCATCCTTCCCTATTGCTTTCGCTCAGGTTGTCTCCTATGCTCGGTACATGGCATTACTCACCCAAGACGAGCTTGTGCGTCTGACCCCGCCGGAACGCCTTACGTTAATCTCGCAGCTTTGGGACAGCTTGGAAGACGACCACCTTCCGCTCACAGCGGCGCAGCGAACGGAGCTTGACCGGCGCCTTGCAACGCACGACCGAGATCGTCGCGAGGGCATCGACTGGGCGACATTGAAGGCCGAACTTGAGCAGCGTTGCACCCGACACCCGGCTATTTGGCGGGCTTCTCCGCGTGGCTAGGCGCGGCGCACGCCGTCTGCCTTTCCTCGTCGCAATCCTTCTTTTCCATTGGGCATGCGCGCGTCTTGTCGTGGAGTTTGGTCTCTACGAAAATTGCATATAGGCAAGAGCTTTGCTTTCGCCGCTCCGTGTCGGCATCGAGAGACAGGCCCTTTTGATACCAGGTGTCTGCAAGCTCAGTTTTTCCCGCATAGTCATATTCTCTTCCGAGATCCCATGCATTGATTGGATCGCCTGGAGCTAGCTTTGCGGCTTTTTCCAGGTAAGAAATGGCCTCCGAATCTCTCTTCAGCAGAGAAAGGAAAGCGCCGATGTTCCCGATAACATCGGGATTGTCGGGGAAATGCTTGTCAAGCACGTTCATGAAGTCGAGCGCGGCCTGATATTGCCGGAGCTCGTTCAGCTCAGGAGCGTAGGCCATCCATGCATCGAGGGCATCTTTCCCTTTGTAGATTCGACAACTTTCATCGAGCGCCTTGACCATGTCCGAATATCGAACGGCTACTTCGAGGACGTGAAGCCTGCCCATGTGAATCGATAGATCCTGAGGAGCGAGCTTGATGCCGATGTTCAGATGCTTGAGAGCTTCGTCGACGGCCTCGGGCTGATAGCCTTCGCCGATGGTTCCTCCGCCTGCATCGTCGCCTTGCAATTGCACAATACCGTGGCCGCAGAGTGCAGCGTTGGCCAGGCATTTTTCCGCCTCGACTTTGTCGGCAACGATGGCGGAATCCTCAAATGGCGTGCATAGCTTTTTGGCTTCTTCGCATTGATTGGCCGAGCATAACTTTGTCCAATCGGCAAGCTTTGCGGGCTGGCCGGATGCCAACAGCGATAAGGAGAGAAATAAATAGAACAGGAATAGCGGCCTGCACATAGGAGGCTCCTTGCTCCCAGCGATTGTACCGCCGTCGCTACCCCTTGCGGCGGTAGAGGACCTGGAACTCGTAGCCGGGGTTGGCGGGGAAGAGGGTGGCTACGTGGCGGAGGCGCTCGGCTAAGGCTGGGGCGGCGAGCAACGGGTACTCGCGCTCGCGGAGGTCGTGGTAGTCGAAGTCGACGGCCAAGGACAGCATGTAGACGGCTAGCGAGTCGGAGAAGGACGACTCGTAGTAGGCGTTGCGGGAGCGCTCGTCGATGACCTTCTGGCCGTTTCCGTTGCGAATGTCTTGGGCGCGACGGCGGGTCTCCCACGCGTCTTGACTGGTTTCACCGCGGACCTGGGCCTCGGCTTGCGACCAGGCCAGAGATGAAAAACTGTCAGGGACGCCGGCGGCCTCGACAAAGTTGTGGGCCACGTTGATGAAGAATTCGAAGGCCAGGCCGAAGCGGTCCTCAACGAGTCGAGTGGACAGAAAGACGGCCTCGGTGGCGCCGAAGTTTGCGTTGCGATGGCAGATGGCGCGGTCGCCCAGATCGACGGAGTAGCCGGGGGCGATGAGAACCTCGCCGGTGTCGGCGATGGCAAGGGGAACAAAGTAGTAGGCGCGGTTGATGAGCGCGGGGGCCAGGCTGGCAGGGACGGCGCCGACCAGGTGCTCGAGGTCGGGCTCGGAGACGCGGGTATCGCCCCAGGCGGCGTAGTGGATTCCGCTGGCGGCCTCGAGGACGGGAACGTGCGAGGCAACCTTCTCGGCGGGCCAGAGTTCGATTTGTGCGGGCGCGGCCATCAACTTGTTATTCTAGTCGAAAGAGGGCTGGAGATGACTGAAACCGTGCCGATCGATCGCCGACGCAGGGGGACGGTACTGGGCTTTCCGCTGGAAGGGTTTGGGCTTTTCACCAGTCTGCTGCTGGCTTTTGCGTCGGCCTTCTTCACGTTTTTCGCCTCGACTTGCATTGCGATCTTCTCGCTGCTGGCCTGGAATGTGATCGGTCAGCACAAGGTGAGCTACGCGGACAGCTACCTCTATGTGGGGCTGCCGGCGGGGATGCTGGTTCTGGTGGTGGCGCTGCCGTTGTTCGCCACGCTTTGGGTAAGGGCGAAGCTGCGCAAGTGACGGCGGCTGATGGCGGTTCGGTGGCAACGGAGACCGCTGGGCATTCGGAAAGTTGCTAGAGCGTGTTTTAAAGATGGCCGGCGAAGCTCGGTTTCAGTCCTTCAGGGGTTAAAACCCCTAATTCTTCCGGCACAATTCGGCACGACTGAAGTCGTGCCCTGACACATGACGGGTTCTAGTGTCCTGTCTCTAAAGTTCGTTGTGAAAATCGCAAAGGGGAAATGCAGATCCTTCGACTCACCACCCCCAAACTGAAAAGCGTTTGGGGCCCCTTTCGCTCAGGATGACGGATCATTTTATGTTATGGACTTTAGAGACAGGACACTAGCAAGGATGCGGGGGATCGTCGCGGATGGCAGTGGTATCGATTTCGCTTGGCGAAATGAATGAAGCGCTCGGCAGCGGGGATGTGCGCGCGATGGAACAGGTGCGAGGCTGGTGCGCGCAACTTGAGGCGGGCGGGATTATCTATTTTCCGGAGACGCCGGTGCCGATTCCGGAAGAGGATTTGCGCTTTCTGCTGGGGCAGCATCAGACGGGGAGCAGGCTGCACAAGAACATCGCCTACAAGCCGGACCGCGACCAACTGACCGGCACCGATAAGAAGGCGGCATCGCCGGAGACGGTGGAGCAGCTTCGCGGGTTGATGCGCCGCTATTCGGCCGGGATTGTGAGGTTTCTGGGGGAGTTTCTGGCGCCCTATGAGAGGCGCTGGATTCTGGATTACGCAAGCTTTCGGCCCATCGAAGAGGAAGGCCGGGACTTGCCGCTGCGGCGCCGCAACGACCTTCTGCATGCCGATGCGTTTCCAACGCGGCCAACGCGCGGGCGGCGGATTCTGCGCTTCTTCCACAACATTCATCCCACGCGGACACGTGACTGGGTGGTGGGCGAGCCGTTTCCGCAGGTGGTGGGACGGTTTGCGCCCGGCAAGCTGGCGATGCCGAGACCAGACAATGCGATGGCGCGCGCAGGCAAGGGGCTGGCACAAGCCGTTGGGCTGGCCAAGCTGGCGCCGCAATGGAAGCGGACACCCTACGATGAATTCATGATGCGGCTGCACAACGCGATGAAGGAAGACGGGGACTTTCAGCGCGATTGCGTGAAGGAGTACGTGCAGTTTGCTCCCGGCTCAAGCTGGATGGTGTACACGGAAACGGTCCCTCATGCGGTGCTGGGCGGGCAGTACGCATTGGAGCAGACGTTTCTGGTGGACCCGGCGGCGATGGTGACGCCGGAGTCGGCGCCCATCGCGGTGCTGGAGAAGATGGCGGGCGGGCGGCTGATTTAGCGGCTTGAGCGCGGGATTTTGTGCGCTGCAATTGAGTGCTGCGGTATCCCACCCATGCGCAAAGAGCGCGCATGGATGGGGCACACAATCTTGAAACAACTAGCAGCGATACGCGGGTCTGGAGACCCGCACGACAGCCGGCCTGGAGGCCGGCGCTACCTATTCATGGATAGGCTCGTCGTGCTTTTCAGGCTCCGGCGGGCTTGGGGTCGGCGGGATCGAATTTGGCGACGCGAATCTTTTTGGCGAGGCCGACCTTGGAGAGCAGCCAGATGCCCCAGAAATTGGGATCGATCTCATACCAGGTGAGGCCGTGGCGCGCGGAGACGGGGTGGGCATGGTGGTTGTTGTGCCAGCCCTCGCCGCCGCTCATCAGCGCGACCCACCAGTTGTTGCGCGAGTCGTCGCGGGTTTCAAAGCGGCGGCTGCCCCACAGATGAGTCGCGGAATTGACAAACCAAGTCGCGTGCAGGCCCAGCGTCACGCGCATGAAGGCGCCCCACAGCAGCATGCCAACCGCGTTCACGGGCCCGCCGGTGAGCCAGCCGCCGCCAAACAGAAGCGCGCCGCATGCGACCAGGGGAATCCAGTGATATTTGCTGAGCCAGCAGTGGAAGCGGTCGCGAGCGAGATCGGGAACATAGCGGGCCAGAACCGAAGTTTGCGCGTGCAGGGCGTTGCCCCAGATGAGCCAGCCGGTGTGCGCCCAGAATCCGCCTTCGCGCGGGGTGTGGGGGTCGCCATCGTGGTCGCTTAACTGGTGATGCACGCGATGCGTGGCAACCCAGAAGATCGGTCCGCCCTCAAGCGAGAGCGTGGCGCAGATGGCCATCAGATATTCAAGCCACTTGGGAACCTGATAGCCGCGATGCGTGAGCAGACGGTGATAGCACATGCCAATGCCGACATTGATGGACAAAACGTAAAGCGCGATCATGACCAGGAGGCGCTGCCAGGTGAAAAAGAACAACGCCGCGATTGCGCCCACGTGAAAGGCAACGATCACGCTCAGCGTCAACCAGTTGATGCCATCGCCGACAGTGGCGGCCCGCCCCATGCGGACCTCATCGCGCGCAGCGACGGCACGTGCGGGCGCGGGTGCTGATGTTTCGGGAGTTTCCGGAATCGAAATGGTTGAGGTTTCCGGGGGAAGTGCGGTAACGATCGACGCCATATTGAAGAAAGATCCTTGGAGGGTGGCAACACGCCCACCCTAATGCCCATTGTATAGGAAGTAATAACATCGAAATGATGCGCGCCGCTTAAGTTGTAGCGGAAAAGATAAGATTTCCGTGATTAGTGAGCAATAGTGCACACAATTGAGCGGGATAACATGCGGATATCATCGGGCAAGATATCGGAGATACGCGTGCAGGCGGCTTAGAGCTTATCCGTAAATAGGTAGCGCCGGCCTCTAGGCCGGCTGTCGTGGGGGGGTGCAGACCCCCCCAACGCAGCTGGGGGCGGAGACGCCGCCAGTACAGCCGGTCTGGAGACCGGCGCTACCTCAAGAGTTAATTTACGGATAAGTTCTCATTTCCGCGGACGAATCTCTGCCGGCAGCACTTGGTTGGCTAATTCTGACTTTCGATGCCGAAGTCCGCGCCGCCGGTGACGAAGAGTTTTTCTGCCTGGCCGCGCAGCACGCGATAGAGAGCAAACTGGCGCTGGGTTGCGCCGCGGAGTTCAAAGAGCAGCTCGCCGCGGTTGTCGGCCATGGCGTCAACGGCGTCGACGAGGCGCATGCGCGGAGTGTCGTCGAGGTGGGCGCCATCGGTGACGTTTTTCATGAGCACCATCACATTGCCGTAGAGATCGGGCTGAGCAATGAGGGTGACAAACTTTTGCTTGGCCGCAGGACCGTCGGTGTGCGCCGAGAGCACCATGGTGGCTCCGGAACCGTAGGCAAGCTCGAAGACGCGAAACTGTTCGCCGGAAAGAGGAACCGGTGCGGGTGGCGGCGGGGCGGCCTTGGCGATCTTTCTGGTTGCGCTGGTCCGCTTGGGCGCGGGCGGCGCTGCGGGAGGATTGAGGCCGAGCGCGGCGCGGGCGATGTCTTCAAGGGACGACTTCATCTTGGCTTCGTCGTCGGGACTTGACCAGGAGTAAGTCCACGGATGGACAGGGTGAGCCTTGGCGTCGGAGACGGCCACGGTCTGCTGAATGTCAGGCGGCGAGCCGATCAGGCTGGGAACCACTTCGAGATTGGGGCCGGAGGATTTGCCGCGCTTGAGGGTGGGGCGGTCGGGGTCGGCGGCGTCGAACGATTCCGAGTTGCCGATGTCAGCCTGCTGGGTATTCCTGCTTTTGTGTAGGACGGGACGGTCGGGATCGCTGGGGAGTGAGTCGCCGGTGCCTGACGCGGTTGAGCTGCTGTTGCTGCTGCTCGAATCTCTGCGGTGGAGCGTGGGCGCGTCAGATGAAGCCTGGCTGGAACCGGCGCTGCCCGATCCTGAGTTGGCAGGCGTGGTGCTCGCTGTGGAGCTTGAATCGCTTCCGCTGGAGGGGCTCTTGTGGAGCGTGGGCCGATCGGGATCGGAGACTGGGTCGGTGTCTTGCGGCTGGCCGCCCGAGCTAGATCCAGAATTGCCGCCGGAACCGCCTCCCGCCGAGCCCGCGCCTGGCCGGTCGCCGGCATGATGCTTGCGATGCAGAACCGGCTCATCGCTCTGCACATCTTCGTCGCGATCATGGATGA
>Ga0326727_10003558_pt1 | contig 49474 bp, 45 predicted proteins | sample MB2enrmetagenome_FD_207643 | JGI IMG/M metagenome (GOLD analysis project Ga0326727, IMG submission 207643) | Lab enriched peat soil microbial communities from McLean, Ithaca, NY, United States - MB29MY | ecosystem: Environmental > Terrestrial > Soil > Wetlands > Peat | place: USA: New York... | reverse complement strand
GCAAGGCTCATGGCCACGGCTCCCGAATCAGAACCGCCCCATCGAATCACGCCCCGCGCAACCCGTTAACCCCCGTTAACCCGAGTTCGGAGCCCTGGCCAGCGCTCGCCGCGATTGACGTCGCACACAAGACTGCATACAGGCTTGTCTTCAAGACGCGGGGGAACGCCCTTTCCCGGTGCGCCGAAGAGCCGAACAAACGGCGAGGCGTAGACGTGGAAGAGTTAATTTTAGAAAAAGACTCGCATTATGATTCCGCCTTCCTCATGCTGATCAGCGGGGAGGTGAAGAAGACCGCCGGCGTGCGCGACGCGAACGTCGCCATGGGCGCGCCGATGAACCTCGACCTGCTGCGGGCGCGGAGCTTCTCCGGCGACGCGCCGAAGGAAGCGGCTCTCAACGATCTCATCATCGCCGTCGACTGCGACGGCGCGGACAGCGCCAAGGCCGCCGTCGCGGCGGCCAAGCAGGCGCTGATGCGCAAATCGAAGGCGGCGGCCGGCGCAGGCGTTCGTGTCGCGCCGACGACGCTCGCCGCCGCGCCGCGGCGAAGCGGCGACGCCGCAACCAGGGGCGCGACGGCGAAACGGAGCCGATGGGCGAGACGATAGCAGAGCGCCGCCGTTGAAAGCGGCGCGCGCGCAAACTACGCTCACGCGACCGCTTCGCCGGCCGAAGCCGAGGGGAGGTCTAAAGCCGTAGCGAAACTGGCGTTTTCTTGCATTGAAGAACGGCGCCGTTCGCGCCTGTAGGCCAGGCGCGCGCAGCCCGAAACCAGAGGAACCCGTTATGAGTGAAATGGATCGCAAGACACTGCTGGTGAATCGTCGCCGCATGCTGATCGGCGTTGGCGGGCTGGGATTGGCGGCGGTTGGCGGCTTGGCGACGCCGGCTTTCGCCGCCGGCGGGCTCAAGGTCGCGGCGGTCTTCGCCACCCCGATCGAGGAGCCGTGGGACAACCAGATCCACGTGGCGCTGCAGAAGGCGGTCGCGACGCTCGGCATCGAGTACAAGTGGTCGGAAAACGTCCAGGAGGCCGATTTCGCCCGCGTCATGCGCGAATACGCGCAGAAGGGCTTCCAGCTGATCGTCGGCGACGCGTTCGCCGCCGAGCGCATCGCCCGCCAGGTCGCCAAGTCCTTCCCCAAGATCGCCTTCCTGTTCGGCTCCGGCGCCGGTCCGGCCGAGCCCAATTTTGGCGTCTTCGACAACTGGATCCAGGAGCCTGCCTATCTTTCGGGCATGATTGCCGGCAAATTGACCAAGACGAACGTCATCGGCGCGGTCGCCGCCATGGCGATCCCCGAGGTCAACCGGCTGGTCAACGCCTATTTCGCCGGCGCCAAGGAAGCGAACCCCAACATCAAGCGGAAAGTGGCCTTCATCGGCTCGTTCTTCGATCCGCCCAAGGCTAAGGAAGCGGCGATCGCCGAGATCGAGGCCAAGGCCGACGTGATCTACGCCGAGCGCTTCGGCGTCATCGAGGCGTGCAAGGAGAAGGGCGCGCTCGCCATCTCCAACATGAGCGACCAGTCGTCGATCGCCCCCGACACCGTGATCACCGGTCCGGTGTGGAACATGTACCCGACCATCGAGCAGGCGGTGAAGCTGGTGAAGGCCGGCGTGTTCACCGCCCAGGACTACGGCGACTTCTCGCGCATGGCCAAGGGCGGCTCCGATCTCGCTCCCTACCATGAGTGGGACAAGAAGCTTCCCGCCGAGGTCAAGGATCTCGTCGCCAAGAAGCGCGAGGACATCCTGTCGGGCAACTTCCGCGTCGACGTCGACGAAGGCACGCCCGCCTCAGACTGATCATTCCCTTCGGGCAGGCCGTCGCCGATACGGCCTGCTCGGTTCCCGGCCGACGAATTGAATGACTGAACCTCCGCTTCTCGACATGCGCGGCGTCACCAAGGTGTTTGGCGATGTCCGGGCCAATGATGGCGTCGACCTCGTCGTCCGGCCAGGCGACGTTCTGGGATTGCTCGGCGAGAACGGCGCCGGCAAGACAACCTTGATGAACGTTCTCTTCGGCGCCTATCAGGCCGACGCGGGCGTGATTCTGATCGACAGCAAGCCGGTCAGGATTCGCAATTCCGCCGATGCGCTCGCCTATGGCATCGGCATGGTGCATCAGCATTTTCACCTCGCGCCGCGGCTCAGCGCGCTGGAAAACCTCCTGATCGGCCAGCCGGGCCGCTTCGGCATGCTCGACCGGCGGCGCGCCGTCGCGCGTCTCGAGGAGATCCGCCGCAATTTCGGCCTCTGGGTCGATCCGAAGCGTATGGTCTTCAACCTCGCCATCGGCGAGCAGCAGCGGCTGGAGATCGTCAAGGCGCTCTTTCGCGGCGCGCGGCTGCTCATCCTCGACGAACCGACGGCGGTGTTGACCCCGGCGGAAGCGGACGGGCTCTTCGCCGCCATGCGGGCGATGTCGAAGCAAGGGTTCGGGATCGTCTTCATCACCCACAAGCTCGCCGAGGCGAGGGCGGTTGCCACGCGCTGCGTCATCCTGCGCCACGGCAAGGTGGCGGGCGCGGTCGAGCGCCCGGCGGAGGCGAGCAATCGCGACATCGCCCGGCTGATGTGCGGCCGCGACATCGCGCCGCCGGAACGCGCGCCGGTCGCGGTCGGCGATGCGGTTCTGGAGCTGAAGCGGGTTTCGACGCGTCCCCACGGCGGCGCCGCGCTCGCCGAGGTGTCGCTGACGGTGAGAGGCGGCGAGATCGTCGGCGTCGCCGGCGTTTCCGGCAACGGCCAACGCGCGCTCGCCGACGTTCTTTCGGGCATGCTGGCGCCGACCGGCGGCGAGATCCGCCTCGCCGGAGCGCCGATGCGCCGCGCCGCGCCGGAGGAGGCGCAGCGGCTCGGCCTCGGACGGATCCCCGAGGATCGAATGAGAACCGGCCTCGTCACCGCCCTTACCGTAGCGGACAACATGATTCTGCCGCGGCTCAAGAAGCGGCCGTTCAGCCGATACGGTTGGATCGATACGAAAGCCATCCGCGCCTTCGCCGAAGAGCGCATCCTCGCCTTCGACATCCGCTGTCCTGGGCCGGACGCGCGAACGGCGATGCTGTCGGGCGGCAATCTGCAGAAGATCTTGCTGGCGCGCGAATTAGCGCATGATCCCATCGTGCTTCTCGCCGCTCAGCCAACCCGCGGCCTCGACATCGGCGCCACCCGTTTCGTCCACGACCGCTTCCTGGAGATGCGCGAGCGCGGGCGCGGCATTCTCTTGATCTCGGAGGATCTCGAGGAGCTGATGGCGCTCACGGATCGCATCGCCGTCATGTACGACGGCCGCATCGCCGGCGAGATGGCGACCTCCGAAGCGACCGTCGAGCGGCTCGGCCTGCTGATGGTCGGCGCCAACGCCGAGACGGGCGAACGGAGGACGTGATCATGGGTTTCCGGCTGGAGCCGCGGGCCTCGACGCCCGCTTGGCTCAACGCGGCGCTTTCGTTTGGCGCAGTCGCGGCGGCGCTCATCCTTTGCGCCGGGTTGATCGCGCTTTCCGGCGCCGACGTCCTCAGCGCCTATGCGATCATGTTCGACAACGCTTTCGGCAATGTCTACGCCCTGACCGAAACCCTGGTGAAAGCGACCCCGCTCGTCTTCACCGGCCTCGCGGTCGCCGTCGCCTTCCACGCCAAGTTCTGGAACATCGGCGCCGAGGGCCAATTGCTCGCGGGGGCGATGCTCGGTTGCTGGGTCGGCGGATTCGCCAATGTCCCCGGACCGCTCGCCATCGTCCTGATGCTCATCGCCGGCGCGATCGGCGGAGCGGCGGTGGCGCTCGCGCCGGCGCTGCTTCGCGTCCGGCTCAAGGTCGACGACGTCGTCAGTTCGCTTCTCATCAACTCCATCGTCTATTACGTGATGATGGCGCTGATCGAGGGACCGTGGAAGGACCCGATGAGCGGCTATCCCAATTCGCCGCCGATCCAGGACGCCGCCAATTTCCCTATCCTGATGGAGGGAACCCGCCTTCATCTCGGCGTCGTGCTCGCCGCGCTCGCCGCTCCGCTCATCTGGGTCCTGATGCGGCGCACCACGCTCGGCTTCGCCATCCACGCGGTCGGCGAAAATGCGGAAGCCTCGGCCTATGGCGGCATCCGCGTCAATCAAGTGCTGTTGACGGCGGCGGCGATCTCGGGCGGGCTGGCGGGACTCGCCGGCGTCAGCGAGGTCGGCGGCATCCATTATCAAGTGATGAGCGAGATCTCGACCGGCTACGGCTATACCGGCATCGTCATCGCCATGCTGGCGCGCCTCAACCCGCTCGGCGTGATTCCGGCGGCGGTGTTCTTCGCCGCCGTCATGACCGGGGCGGAGGCGATGTCGCGGGCGACCGGCGTGCCGGTCTTCCTCGCCCAGGTCATCCAGGCCACCGCCCTCATCACCATGCTGGTGGCGCTTCTCTTCAACGCCTACCGCATCCGTCGCACGGGAGGGCCTGCCGGTGTGGGGGCTCATTGATCAACTGCTCCAAGTCGGCTTCCTCGCCGCTTTGGTCCGCATCGCCACGCCGCTGACGCTCGCCACCCTCGGCGAGACGCTTTCGGAACGCGCCGGCGTCCTCAATCTCGGCATCGAGGGCATCATGCTGATGGGGGCGATGGCCGGCTTTTCCGTCGCCTACTTCTCGGGCAGCCTTTGGCTCGGCGTGGCGGGGGCGATCGCGACCGGGATGGCGCTCGCCGCGCTGATGGCGTTGCTGACCGTATCCTTCGGCTTGAGCCAGCACGTCTCGGGGATCGGCGTCACGCTGCTTTCGACCGGGCTGGCGTTCTTCATCTACCGCCTGGTGTTCGGCCAGCCGTCGCAGCCGCCGTCGGTGCCGCCGTTCCAGACGCTGCCGATCCCCGGCCTCGCCGATCTGCCGGTGATCGGGCCTTCGCTCTTCAACCAGTACGCGCTGGTTTATCTCGCGATGGCGTTGGTGCCGATCATGGCCTTCGTGCTCGGCCAAACCCCCTGGGGGCTGTCGGTCAGGATGGTCGGCGAGAACCCGGACGCCGCCGATTCCGCCGGAATCAGCGTGGCGGCGCGGCGCTGGCAGGCGGTGGTCATCGGCGGCGGCCTGATGGGGGCGGCCGGCGCCTTTCTGTCGCTCGCCCAGTTCAACGCCTTCACCTTCGGCGTGGTCAACGGGCGCGGCTGGGTGGCGATCGCGCTAGTCGTCTTCGGCCAGTGGCGGCCGTGGCGGTGCCTGGGCGGCGCCCTGCTGTTCGCCTTGATCGACGCGCTGCAACTGCGGCTGCAGGCGAGCAGCTTCGGTCAGCACCTGCCGTACGAAGCTTTCTTGGTCCTGCCCTTCGTCATGACCATCGTCGCCATGGCCCTGGTGTCGCGCAACGCCATCGCGCCGGCGGCGCTTCTGAAACCCTTCCGCAAGGAGGAACGTTGATGCTCGACCTCATCCTGCGCCGCGCCAACCTGCCCGACGGGCGCGCCAGCGTCGATATCGGCGTCGCCAAAGGGCAAATCGTCGCCATTGAGCCGTCGCTGGCCGCCGTGGGCGCTCGCGAGATCGACGCCGCCGGGCGCCTGGTGACGCCGCCCTTCGTCGACAGCCATTTTCACCTCGACTCCGCCTTGAGCGTCGGGCGTCCGCGCCACAACGAATCCGGCACGTTGCTCGAAGGCATCCAGATCTGGAGCGAACTGAAACCCTCGATCACCGCCGAGGATGTCTATGATCGCGCGCTCGCCCTCTGCCATTGGGCGATCGCCAAGGGCACGCTCGCCATCCGCTCCCATGTCGATGTCTGCGACGATCGGCTGCTCGCCGTCGACGCGCTGCTCGCCGTGCGCCAGACGATGAAGCCCTATCTTGATCTCCAGCTCGTCGCCTTCCCGCAGGACGGCTACCTTCGCTCGCCGACCGCGCGGGCGAATCTCGACGAGGCGCTGAAGCGCGGCGTCGACGTCGTCGGCGGCATCCCCCATTTCGAGCGCACCATGGCGGCCGGCGGCGAGGCGATCGCCGCGCTGTGCCGGATCGCCGCCGAACGCGGCCTGATGGTCGACATGCATTGCGACGAAAGCGACGACCCGCTGTCGCGTCATGTCGAGACGCTCGCCGCCGAGACGGTGCGTCACGGGCTTCACGGCCGGGTGACCGGTTCGCATCTCACCTCGATGCATTCGATGGACAATTACTACGTCAGCAAGCTCATCGCCCTGATGGCCGAAGCGAATCTCAACGCCGTCGCCAATCCGCTGATCAACATTTCGCTTCAGGGCCGCCATGACGCCTATCCGAAGCGGCGCGGCATGACGCGGGTGAAGGAGCTGCTCAAGGCCGGCGTCAATGTCGCCTTCGGCCACGACTGCGTCATGGACCCCTGGTACGCGCTCGGCAGCGCCGACATGCTGGAGGTCGCGCACATGGCCCTCCATGTCGGCCATATGACCGGGCGCGAGGAGATGCGCGCCTGCTTCGCCGCGGTGACGACGGCCGGCGCCAGGACGCTCGGCCTCGCCGATTACGGGCTCGAGATCGGCAAGCCGGCGAGCTTCGTCGTGCTGCAGGCCAGCGATCCCGTCGAGGCGCTGCGCCTGCGCGCCAGCCGCCTGTTCGTCTTCCGGGCCGGGCGGGAGATCGCCGCGACGCCGCCGGTCGCGACCGCGCTCCGGCTCGACGGCGTCGAGAAAAAGATTGATTTCACGCTCTGACTGAGAACGCCGCCTGGATCGAATCGACCGCGCGCCAGCGCGAGCGACCGCCGGGACGCGACGCCTTGGTTTCGCAGAACGCCGCGACGCCGCTGGTCACGGCGCGTGGGCGCCACCCGCGCGCTGCGCCCGCGCGATCGGCGCGCGGGCCTTTAATCGGTTTCCTGGGCAGGCGGCGCGCCAGGCAAGATGAAAGAGAGAACTTTTTGCGCTGGACTGTTCGCCTCGGAAACCCTTTGCCTAGAGCGGCGTCGCGCGCAACAACTGCGATCTCCAGTTCGTCGCCATGGCGATGAACATGAAGCGCGCGAGGTTCGGCCGGATTGCGAAGCCGCGCCGGCTCATCGTCGTGCGCGGGACGAACGGCTTGGCGCGCAGGCTGAGCAGGTTGTCCTCGCGCATCAGCCTGAGCACGCGTTTGGCGTTGACGTCGCGCCGCGCGGCGAGAATGTCGCGATGGGAGCGCCACTCCGACGAGGGACGGCGACCGGTGCGCCGTCCGTCAAAGTCGAGGCGGACAATGTCCTCCGGCCGGATCTTGTCGGTAGGGCAGCGACGTCGGCGTGATCAGGATGTGGTCGTCTTCGCGCGCCGACAAATTGCAGTGCGCGCCTTGGTCGATGCCCATTTCGTTCATCCGGCGGCAGGTCGCGACCATGTCCCGGCGCAGGTTCATATCGTCGATCTTCACATCTTCCGCTCCGTCGGGAACGCCGGCGGCGCCGCGGCGACCCGTCGCGGCGCTTCCGTGCGATGGCTTCGCTACCGCTTGTTCTCTTTCGGCGGTCGCTGGCGACCGCCGGCGTCGGTCAACCGCCGACGCGGCGCGTGCGAGCGGCGCGCATCAGCTTCTCGGTGTCTTCGAAGCTGACGATGCCGGCGTCGGAGCCGAGTCCGGTCGCCACCAGGGCGCCGCAGGCCGAGGCGAAGCGGGCGGATTTCTCGAGGTCCCAACCGTGGTTAAGACCGGCGATCAGGCCGGCGGTGAAGGCGTCGCCGCAACCGGTGGTGTCTTTCACCTCGATGTCGAAGGCCGGTAAGCGGAACATCACGTCCGCCGTCGCCACCAGACAGCCGTCGCCGCCCATGGTCAGCAGGCAGGCGCCGGCCCCAAGGTCGAGGAAGAAGCGGGCCGCGTCCTCCGGCTTGGCAAGCCCGCTCATCGCCGACGCGTCCTCGATGCTCGGCACGAAATAGTCGACGTAGGGCAGCGACGGGCGCAACACCTTGGTCGTCTCCGGCGTCGCCGACAGCAGATCGAAAGTGGTGGAGCGGCCCGCCGCCTTAGCCGCCTTGAGAAGCGCCGTGGTCGGCGCGCCGTCGAACTTGGCCAGGAGCGGCATACCGCCGACGTGAACGAACTTCGCGTCGAGCGCTTGGGCGTAATCGGCTTCGGTCAGCGTGAACGCGTCCGAGGCGCCGCGACGGTGCAGGGCGGGACGCTCGCCATTGGGCCTTATGTTGAGGATGGTCGCCGACGTCGGCGCGCCCTTAAGGCGCCGCATCGCCGAAACGTCGACGCCGAAGGTCGTGAGCGTGTGCAGCACGAAGTCGGCTTTCTCGTCGTCGCCGACCGCGCCCACCGCGCGCGCCTTGAGGCCGAGCTTGGCGCAATCGACCACCGTGCCGCCGGCGGTGCCGGCGACGGTCAGCCGAATGTCGTCGATGAAGCGCAACTGCCCGCCCGGCGGGATGCCGTCCACCGGACGACCGAGAATATCGAGAATATAAAGCCCAATGACACTGACGTCGAAAGCCATGGTCGTTCACCTCCAAGCGAATCCGTCGGCGCGCGACGACGGGTCGTCGCGCCGCGCGCCGCCGGTCTTTTTCGATTCTGGGTCTCGCCCCTCTGGTCGCCGGCGCCGCGGCGGGGTCGCAACCTGAGCCCGGTCGGGCGCGATCGCTCTCTCCTTCGGGCCGCGCTTCAGCCGGCGTTCGGCCCGCTTTCGGCGTAGCGTTCCAACCCGATCGCCGGCCGCTGGGCCATGTCTTGTTCCCATTGCCGATTCACGACGATTCACGGGTGGCGAACACCGTGCCGGCCAGAACGATGAAGCAGCCGACGACGAAGGTCTGCCAAGTGCTCGGGATGCCGGCGAGGATGAGAACGTTGTTGACCAGCGTCACCAGCACCACGCCGAGCAACGTTCCGATGACGGTGCCGGCGCCGCCGGTGATGCGAGCGCCGCCGAGCACGACGGCGGCGATCACGCCGAGCTCCGTTCCGGATAGATCGAAGGGATTGGCCAAGCGATTGCTCGACACGTGCAGCATTCCCGCCACGCCCGCCAGCAGACCGGCGTAGGCGAAGATGAAGATGTGCACCTTGCGCAGATCGTAGCCCAGCCGCTCGGCGATCGCCGGGTTGCCGCCGACGGCGAAGATCGCGCGTCCCATCAGCGTTCGGTTGAGAATCCACCAGGTGGCGACGGCGGCCGCGACCAGCACCAACACGTAGGCCGGCAAGATGGCGATCGAGCCGCTGTCGGTCTGAACCCGCCACAGCTCGTACTTGCCGAAATTCTCCATCGACAGCGGGATGTTGATGAAGAGCTCGGTGCCGACGAAGGTGAGCAGGAAGCCGCGGATGACATATTGGGTGCCGATGGTGACGATCAGCGCCGGCGCCCTGAGATAGTGGACGAGCAGACCGTTGCCGACGCCGAGCAGCATGCCGCCGACAGCCGCCGCGACCAGAATGACCGGCATCGGCAGCCACGGCGCGTGAGCCGCCGTCAGCGTCGTGATCCAGTACATCACCAACGCGGCGATGGCGGCGAATGACATGTCGAGGCCGCCGGCGGCCAGCACGACCAGGAAGCCCAGCCCGAACATCCCCGTCACCACCGACGCCCGCGCCATGTCGAAGATGTTGGAGATCTGCCAGAACTCCGGCGAGATCGCGCCGACGACGACGCTGACCAGCACGATCATCAGCAGCGTGAAGATCGGCGGATGGCGGATCAGCCAGGCCATGACGCGGGCGGGCGGCGCGGAGCCCGCCCCGTTGGAGGAGTCCCAGGCGAAGTCGCTCATGATTGCACACTCGATGACGATTCGGCGACAAGGGCGCGATAGAGGGTGGCTTCATCGACGCGCTCGGCGTCGAAAACCTCGGCGATCGTCCCCTTGCGCATCGCCATGATGCGATCGCAGTTCTGCAGAAGCTCCGGCAGATCGTCGCTGACGATGATCACCCCCATGCCGTCGCCGGCCAGCTTCTGGATGATGCGGAAGATCGTGTCCTTGGAGCCGACGTCGACGCCGACGGTCGGACCGTGCAGCACGAACACCTTCGGCGCGTAGGTCAGGCCGCGGCCGATGAGCACGCGCTGCTGGTTGCCGCCCGACAGCGATTGCACCGCGTTGTCGAGATTGACGGCGACGATCTGCAGCTCGCCGGCGATGCTGGTGGCCAGCGTCCGGCTGCGGCGGACGTCGATGACGCCGAAGCGGTCGCGGAGGCGGTCGAGCACTTGGAGGACGATGTTGTCGCGGATCGGCTTCTCGAGGAACAGGCCCTCCGACAGCCGATCCTCGGGCACGTAGCCGATGCCGGCCTTGATGGCGTCGATCGGGCGCTTGAGGGCGACGACGCCGCCGTCGATGCGGATTTCGCCGCCGTCGGCCGGCGTGACGCCGGCAAGCGCCCGCGCCAGCTCGTTGCGGCCCGAATCGAGCAATCCGGTGACGCCCAGGATCTCGCCGTGCGCCAGGGAGAACGAGACGTTGGCGAAGGCGCGGCTGCGGCGCAGGCCGACGACCTCAAGCAGGCCAGCGGCGCCCATGGCGGCGCGGCGATAGCGCACGGCGTCGAGCTTCTTGCCGGTCATCCAGAAGCTGAGGTCGCTCTTGGAATGGTCGGCGATGTCGCCCTCCATCACTTTCTGCCCGTCGCGCAGGATGATGAATTGGCCGCCGATCGACTTGGACTCGTCGAGCTTATGGGTGACGAACAGCACCGCCACCCCATGCGCGCGGAGCCGGCCGACCACGCCGATCAGGTTCTCCACCTCGCGCTTGGTCAGCGCCGAGGTTGGCTCGTCCATGATCACCAGCTTCGCTTCGGTGGCGATCGCGCGCGCGATCGCCACCAGCTGGCGCGTGGCGATCGGCAACTGCTCGACGGGAATCGACCAGAAACGCGGATCGGTGGGCAGATTGACCGCTTCGAGCGCTCGCACCGCCGTGGCGACCAGCCGGCCGCTGTCGATGCGCCGCGCCAGCCGCCCTTGCGATTCCACCAATTGCTGCGACAGCGCGATATTGTCGGCGACGGAGAGATTGGGCAGAAGCGACAGGTCCTGGTAGACCGTCTCGATGCCGGCCGACAGCGCGGCGAGCGGCGTCAGCGACGTCGCCTCTTGGCCGTTGATCAGGATGGCGCCTTCGTCGGCCGCCTGGGCGCCGGAAATGATCTTGATGAGCGTGCTCTTGCCCGAGCCGTTCTCGCCCATCAGGTGATAGATCCGGCCGGCTTCAATGGTCAGGTTGACGCCGCGGAGCGCGTGAACGCCGGCGAAGCGCTTGTGAACGTCGCGAAGCTCAAGAAAGGGCGGAGCGCCGGCGGCTGCCGCGGCGAGGGTCGCTGGGGTGAGGTCGGGAGATCTGCTGTCCATTCCAAACGCCCGGAAAGCCCGGCTCCGAGATGCTGATGCGTGGCGGTCGGCGGTCTCGACGCCGCGGAGGACGCGGCGTCGAGCTCGGGTCGCCGCGTGGGAGGCGGCTGCCGTCGGTCTTCGGTCAGGCGTCCTGCCAGAGACCACGGCCGACCCTCGGCGGCCGCCGCGCGAGACGGGCGACGGCCGCTTCCGGGTCTCGCTTCGTCTTAGAAGGGATACTTGTCGAGGTTGTCCTTGGTGACGTCGATCCAGGCTTGGCCGGTCACGACGATGCCTTTGCCCGGGCCCTGCTTCACGTGCATGTTGTTGTAGCCGGGAACGCCGAGGTCCATGCCTTCCTTGAACTCGACGCCGTCGACCAGCATCTTGGCGATCTTGTTCATGATGAAGCCGGCGTCCTTGGGATCCCACAGGCTGACGCCGTTGACCGCGCCGCTCTTGAGATAACGGCTGCTATCCTTGGGCATGCCGATGCCGTAGACGCACACCTTGCCGATGAGGCCCGCTTCCTCGATGGCGCGCCCGATGCCGATCACGTCGACGGCCGAGCCGCCCTCGAACCCCTTGATGTCCGGGTACTTCTTGAGCAGCTCCTTCGTCTTGTTGTAGGCGGTGTTGGCGTCGTTGAACGACTCGTTCTTCGGCGAAACGAGCTTCATGTCGGGGTACTTCTGCTCGGCGTTGGCGGCCGAGGCGTCAGCCCACTGGACGTGCGTCAGGCTGCCGAGCGAGCCGACGAAGCTCGTCCACACGCCCTTCTTGCCCATGCATTCGGCGATCTGATCGTTGAAGTGGGCGCCGAAGGCGGCGTTGTCGAAGGCCTCCATGTCGACCTGGGTGTTCTTCAGGTTGCTGGCCTCGTGGGTCATCACCTTGATGCCGTGGTCCATCGCCCGCTTGAGCACGCCTTCCAGCATCGGCGGATCGAACGGCACGACGGCGATGGCGTCGACCTTCTTGGCGATCAGATCTTCGATCTCACGCTCCTGCTGGGCCGCGTCGGCCTTGCCTGGGCCGATTTCGCTGGTGGCCACGCCCGGCGTCTTCTCGCCGAACTCCTTGACCCCCTCTTCCATGCGGACGAACCAGGTCTCTCCGGCCAGCTTGACCACGGTGACGATCGTCTGGCTTTCGGCGGCGACGACGCCGCCGGCGAAGAGGGCGCCGCCCAGCATCAAGGCGCCGAGCGTCAATTTATTGCACTTAGCCACGAATGTTCTCCTTTCACTCCCCAAGAAACCCTCATTGGTAGCCTGTGCGTGAGGGCGACCGCGCCGAGCCGCCCTGGATGCCGCGGCGACTCCGCGGCGACAGCCAGGTCCCGAGCTCGATTCTGGAAACGGCGAGGAAAATCAGCAGCAGCAACCCCCAGGCGAAGTCCCGGAAGAAATTCGATATGTCGAGGAAGTTGAACATGCTGGACAATATCTGCAGCGCCGCCGCCGACAGGACGACGCAGGTGATCTTTCCGTAGCCGCCGGCGGGGTTCACCCCGGCCATGACGACGATCAGGATCGCAATCAGCACGTAGGACGTGCCGTAGTCCCATTTGACGCTGGAAATGCGGGCGGCGATGATGTAGCCGGCGACCGACGCGAGCAGGCTGGAGACGGTGTAGGTCGCCATCAGCAGCCAGCGCTGGTTGAAGCCCGCGAACCGGGCCGCTTTGGCGTTGCTGCCGAGAAGGTAAAGGCGAACGCCGAAGGGCGTGAAGCGAAGCGTCGCCCCGACGACGGCGGCGATGGCGATGAACACGGCGAAGCAGATCGGAACGCCGAGCACCGGCATGTGGCCGAAGTCGTCGAGCGGCTCGATGTAGCCGAGACGGACGCCCGACCCGTTGGTCAGAACGACGCTGACGCCGGTGAAGGCGAGCGAGGTGCCGAGCGTCGCGATGATCGGCGTCAGGCCGGCGCGCGACACCAGCACGCCGTTGACCAATCCGCAGACCAGACCGACGCAGAGGCAGACCCCGGCGAAGACGAAAGCGAAGACGAGCGGATAGTCGTCCGGCGAAACCCATTGCGGCGCCGTCAGCGCCGCGACGATGCCGCAGAGGTTGGCGACGGCGATGCCGGACAGGTCGATGCCGCCGTTGCCGGAAATCATCGTCAGCGCCACGCCGATCGCCAGCAGCCCGAGCTCGGGAATCTGCACCGCCATCGACTGAAGGTTGTCGACGCTGACGAAGGTGACGCCGGCGATCGAGACAGCCGCAAGCAGCACCAGGACGTTGACGGCGACGAGAAAATTCAGCTGACGGTCGACCACGGGCCCCTTCCTTTCGCTACCAATTCCGCCGGCGGCGCCGTTCGCGGAAGGACTTGCTGGGGCCGACGCGGCCGCGACGCCGGGTCGCGGCCAAACCGCCTCGCCGCGAGACGGCCGAGCCGTTGGCCCGCGGACCAATGCGCTGGCGAGGATAGACCCGAACAAATCCGGAGCTGGTGATGACAACCTGAGGCGCTGACGCACAAGGGGCCGTCGGCGAGTCGTTGGCCAACGCCCCGACGCTTGTTGGCTGTGCGGCGGCGCCGCCACGGTCGCGCGAACTGCGCATGATCGCCCTCCTCCCCACAGGCTTGATCGCCACCTCGCGACTGTCATGAGTTTACATATGTCGGTAAGCGAGGTCAAATGACAAATCATTCAGCTCGCTTGGCGAGCGAATCCGCCGCCTGGACGCCCAAGCCTCCTGGTCGACGCAGACGGGACCGCGATCCGGTGAGACAATTGTCAAACGTGATCTCGATAGGCGGCGCCGGATCGTCAACGAAAGCGACAACCAAGCCGCGGACCCGCGCTTCGTCCAAGTCGCGCCCGAGCGGCGGCCTCGCCGCCAGCGACGCCTCGATGCGATCCCTTCCGGGCGCCGCCCCCACGCCAAATTGACGCAGGCTCGGATCGCCGAGCCGCCGGGCGTTTCCGCATCGCCGTCGTTAATACCGACCGCAGATCGGGGCCAACCGTCGTCACAGCGAGGCTCCCCGCGCCCGCCGAGCTCCTGGCGCGGCGTCGAGCGGGCTACGGGGACGAACGAGGCGGCCGGTCTTGCTGAACGCAGGTCGCCGACGACGATCGCCAATTTGTGTTCGCCGGTGGAGCGGGACGGCAAGGCCGCAGCTCCGCGCGCGACGCCGCCCTTCCTTCCCGACGATGGTCTCAGCGTCGCCAAAGGCGCCGCCACCGCCGCGGCGCTGCGATCCTCGCGCTGCAACGGGGGCGAGACGTTCGCGCCGTTTGCGGGCCGGCGCGACAGGTGATCTTACAGGTGTGAACGGCGGCGCCCCTTTCGTCGCGTTCTGACGCGCGCTCGATGCCGGCGGGCGACAATCGAGCCGCGGATTTCCGTCGAGCGCGGGAGGTCGAGCCGCCGCGCGCGGCGGAGCGCGGCCGCCAGCGTCGTCAAGCTTGGCGGTTCCGACGGTCCGCCTCCGACGGTCCTCGTCAATCGAGGCGCGCCTCCTGTTGTGCGCGGACCAACGTGCTGATGTTGCTGGACGCGCCTCGGGGTCGAGAACGCTTTGGCACCCCCGGCGCGGCGCCCCGCGGGGCCCTGCCGCAGCGCCGGGGCAGCCTTCGCCGCCGAACCGCAGCCGTCCCCGCTCGCCCGCGTCGCGGCGGACTGCAGGGGCGTCGAGCCACGGCCCGCGGTCGCGCGGGCTTGTGACGGCCGCCGGCGACGATGCTTGACTTTTGTACGATCTTGATGGACAAATATCAATATGATCAATTTCCGCCGGCGTAAGGGGGAAACATGGCGCCGTTGCTGAAAGTGGAAGGGCTTGACGCGCCGTTCGGCGGCGTCGCCGCCCTGCGCGTCGCCCGGTTCGCGCCTGAGGCCGGCACCGTTCCGGCCCGTTGCGCCCTCGCCGGGACGCGAAGCGACGTCTACCGCCGTTTCCGTGGCGAAGCGCCGGCGCAACGGCCGCGAGATCGAGCGCGGCGGCTCCTTCGCTGCGGCGGCGTTCCTGGCGGCTGACGGCGCCAAGCGACCGCGTAGACCGGCCGGTCGACGGCGGCGGCGCGATCGTTGGAACTTAAGCATCGGATCGGAAAGGACTTAGGAGCTCGCCACCATGCAGCGATTCATCAACGACCCGGATCTCGTCGTCGAAGACACCGTCCGCGGGTTCGTCAAAGCCCACGGCGATCTCGTCAAGCTTGCCGACAATCCGAGAGTGGTCGCGGCCGCCCAGGCGCCAACGCCTGGCAAGGTCGGGGTCGTCACGGGCGGCGGGTCGGGACACGAGCCCGCGTTCATCGGCTACGTCGGCCGCAACATGCTCGACGCCGTCGCCGTGGGAGAGATCTTCTCTTCGCCGACCGCCAAGAGCTTCTATGACGCGTTCAAGATCGCCGACGGCGGCCGCGGCGTCGTCTGCCTCTACGGAAACTACGCCGGCGACAACATGAACGTCAAAATGGCGGTGAAGCTCGCCGCCAAGGACGGCGTCGAAGTTCTCACCGTCGTCGCCAACGACGACGTCTGCTCCGCGCCGCCGAGCGAACGCGAGAAGCGCCGCGGCGTCGCCGGCGAGGTCCTGATGTGGAAGTGCGGCGCCGCCAAGGCCGCGCTGGGCGGGACCGCGGAGGGGGTGCAGGCGGCGGCGCAGAAGGCGATCGACGCCTGCCGCTCGATCGGCGTCGGCCTTGGTCCGTGCACGCTGCCGGCGGTCGGCCACCCCAACTTCGCGATCGAGCCGGGAAAGATGGAGGTGGGCATCGGCCACCACGGCGAGGCGGGGGTGCGCGTCGAGCCGCTGAAGCAAGCCAAAGAGGTGGCGCGCGACATGGTCAAGGCCGTGCTCGACGACCACAACCTGCCGGCCGGCGCCGAGGTCGCCGTCCTCCTCTCGGGCCTCGGCGCCACGCCGACCAACGAACTCTACATCCTCAACGACACCATCGAGGCGGAGGTTCGCGGCCGCGGACTTAAGATCGCCCGCGTCTACGTCGGCAACTTCTTCACCTCGCTCGAGATGGTCGGCGTGACGCTGACGATCATGGCGCTCGACGAAGAGCTCAAGCAACTGCTCGCCCTCGAAGCGGCGTGCCCTGCGCGGTTGTGAGGCGTCGCGCGATGCGAGAATTCTCCAATTCCAAATCGGGCGACATCGTCTCCGCCATCGCGCGGCGCGTCGTCGAGAACCGGGCGTATCTCAGCGACATCGACGGCCTGATTGGCGACGGCGATCACGGCGTCAACATGGCCAAAGGCTTCAGTCTCGCGGCGGAGCGCCTGCGCGGCGAGGCGCGCCCGTTGTCGGCCTCGCTGGAGACGTTGGGCGATGTGCTGATGACGGAAATCGGCGGCTCGATGGGCCCGCTTTACGGCGCCATGTTCTCCGGCTTCGCCGACGCCTTGGCGGGCGTCGAGCGGATCGACGCGCCGGCGTTCGAGCGGATGCTGCGCGCCGGCCTGACGGAGGTCCAGTCGATCGGCGACGCCAAGGTCGGCGACAAGACGCTGATCGACGCCTACGCGCCGGCGTTGGAGGCGTTTTCCGCCGTGACCGCGAAAGGCGAGAGCTTCGACGCGGCGCTCGACGCGCTTATTGTCGCCGCCGAAAAAGGACGGGACGGCACAATCGACCTCGTCGCCAAGATCGGCCGGGCGAGCCGACTGGGCGAGCGCTCGCGCGGCGTGCTTGATCCCGGCGCGGCGTCCTGCGCGATCATTCTGCGCTCCTTGGCCGAAGGAGCGAAATCGAAACTGGAGGGAAAGCCGTGACGGACGCGATCGTCCGCCTTGCGGCGCGTCTGCGGCGAAATGCGCGCCACGGACGCGCCTTATTCGCATCGCCGGCGACTCGCGTCCGGGCGCCGCGAACGAGGCGGCGCGCCGGCAAGCTATTCGAGGTGCAGCAATGAAGATCGCTCTGGGCGCGGACAGCGCCGGAAAGCCCTTGCTCGACGTCATCGCCGCTCATTTGGCGCGTCGGCCAGATCTGACGGTCGCGGATTTGAGCGAGCCGGGCTTCTACGCCGACATCGCGGCGAAAGTGGCCAAAGCGGTTCTGGCCGGCGAGTACGACCGCGCCATCCTGTTTTGCGGCACCGGCATCGGCGTATGCATATCCGCCAACAAGGTGCCGGGCATTCGCGCGGCCTTGACGCACGACGCCTACTCGGCCGAGCGCGCGGCTAAATCCAACAACGCCCAGATCATCACCATGGGCGCGCGCGTGGTCGGCCCCGAGCTGGCGAAAAGCATCGCCGACGTTTGGCTTCGCGCGGTTTTCGATCCGGCGGGCCCCTCGGCGGCGAACGTCGCGGCGGTCGACCGCCTCGACGCCGTCAAGCGAGCCGGCTGAGGCGCGGCCGGCGCCGGCGCCGAGAGGAAGGCGAATCTGGCGCGCCGCCGGCGCGTTGATGTTGAACGCCACGAAAGCGCTCGACACCGGCAAGGCCAACCTTCTATCCTCCTCATCTCCACGGCGCTTCTTTCGTTTGCGCCCGCCGCGGGAGAGAGGCTTTCGGGGGTCATGGAGGTCGGCGAGTTTCGCTCCAGCGCGCGATCGCGCTCTGCGCCGTCGGAATCCGGCGGGGCGACGCCACTGCGTTTTGGCGACGATCCCTACATCTGGGCGAGCTGGCTCTATTACCAGGAAGGGATGACGCAAAGCGACATCGCCCAGACCATGGGGGTGTCGCGCGCCACCGTGATCGCCTACCTCAACGAGGCGCGTGAGCGCGGGATCGTCAATATTTCGATCGAACCGGGGCGGTTGGCCTCTCTGAGCCTGGCCCGGTCGTTGAAGAGCCATTTCAATCTGCGCGATTGCTTCGTCATTCCCAACGGCGCCGACGATCGTTCGCTCGGCGACCGGCTCGGCGACCGGCTCGGCGTCGCCGGCGCGCTGGCCCTGCGCAAGCTACTCCGGTCGGGCGACACGTTGGCCGTCACCGGCGGCCGCACCGTGATGGCGGTCGGAACCAACCTGCAGATCGCCGGCCTGCAAGATGTGACGGTGGTCCAGGCGATCGGCGGAGCGATCGCCAAGAATCCTTCGTCGCCCGCGCTTTGCGCGTCGACGATCGCCGCCGCGGTGAATGCGACCTGCGTCAGCCTGTCCGCGCCGGCGGTCGCATCGACCGCCGCAGCGCGGGCGATCATCGCCGCCGAACCCTTAGTCGCCGAACAGCTTGAGATTCTCCTGCGCGCCAACAAAGCGTTGTTCGGCATCGCCTCCTTGCGGTTGAACGCGTCGTTGTACAGCGATGGCGTGTTCGACGGGGCGGATCTCCAGCGCTACATCGACGGCGACGCCGTGGGGGTGCTCGCCGCGCGCTTCATCGACGCTTGGGGGCGCCCAGTCGCAGGGACGCTCGACGATCGTGTGATCGGCTTGTCGCTCGACGATCTGCTACGCGTCGATCTGCGCATCTGCGTGGCGGGCGGCTTCGATAAGGTGTCGGCGATTCTCGCCGCGCTTCGCCGCGGCTATCTCAACGTGCTGGTGACCGACGCGGCTACCGCCCGCGGCGTCCTGCGCGCCGACGGCGCGAGCGAGCTCGACCGGCGGGCGGTCGATAAGCACGCGGACAAGCCAATCGCGCATCAAACGCGCGAGCACGTCAAGAAGCTCATCAACGAGCCTGACGTTGTGGTCGAGGAAATGCTCGAAGGCGCGATCCGCGCCCATCGCGCTTATCTACGGCCGCTCGCCGCCTCGCGGCGCGCGCTGGTGGCGTTGGAGGGGCCGCGCTTGGGTAAGGTCGGCCTGGTGATCGGCGGCGGCTCGGGCCATGAGCCGTGCTTTCTCGGCTACGTCGGCAAGGGCCTCGCCGACGCCGTCGCCGTCGGCAACATCTTTTCGACGCCGCCGCCCGATCCGATCTTTCAATGCGCGCAGGCGGTGTCGGGGAGCGCGGGGGTCCTGTTCGTCTTCGGCAATTATGTCGGCGACGTCATGAACTTCGACATGGCCGCCGAAATCGCCCGCGACCACGGCATCGAGACGCGGTCGATCGTGACGACGGACGACGTCGCCAGCTCGCCGAGCGAGAATCGCGATTCGCGACGCGGCGTCGCCGGCAACGTCTTCGTTTTCAAGATCGCCGGAGCGGCGTGCGACAAGGGCTGGACCCTCGACGCCTGCGAGGCCGTCACGCGCAAGGCCAACGCGCGCACCTTCACGGTCGGCGTCGCGCTGGAGCCATGCTCGCTGCCGCAGACGCGGCGCTACAATTTCGAGATCGGCCCCGACGAAATCGAAATCGGCATGGGCATTCATGGCGAGCCGGGCGTCCTGCGCGGCAAGCTGACGACAGCGGACGAAACCGTCGACATGATCCTCGACCAGATATTCGCCGAAATGAGGCCGAGCTTCGGCGACAAAGTCGCGGTCCTGGTCAATTCGCTCGGCGGCACGCCGCTTATGGAGTTGTATATCCTTTATCGCCGGGTCGAGCAGCGGCTCGCGGCCAAAGGCGTTGAGATCGATCTCAGTCTCGTCGGGCATTACTGTACGTCAATCGACATGGTCGGCGCATCGATTTCGCTCTTGCTCCTCGACCGCGAGCTGCAGGAGCTTCTTCACCATCCTTGCCGAACGGCATTCTTGCAGGTGGGCTGAGCTCGGCGATCGCCTAGTGGAGAAACCAATGGTGGAGCTTCTTTCCCGCTGCTTGAGCCGGATGTTCCACAACATCGCCGATTCGATCGAAGACGCGAAGGAGCAACTGTCTGCGCTCGACGGGGCGATCGGCGACGCTGACCACGGAGTGACGATGTCGATCGGCTTCCAGGCGGTGAAGAACGAATTATCCAAACGAAACGTCGACAACGTGCCGCCTGCGAAGCTGATGAACGATCTGGCGATGACGTTTCTCAATTCGATCGGCGCATCGACCGGCCCGCTCTACGCGACCGGGTTTCTGCGCGCGGCGCAAGGGCTCGCGGGGGCGACCCGCGCGACGCCGGAAGTTCAGGCCGGCCTCGTCAAGGGGATCACGGACGGCGTGCGAGAGCGCGGCAAGGGGCGGCGCGGCGACAAGACAATGCTCGACGCCTGGATTCCTGCGGCCGAGGCGGCGGCCGACGCCGTCCGTCGTTCAGCGAGCGCCGAAGAGATGTGGCGGGACGTGTTGGCCGCCGCGGAAGCCGGCGCAGCGTCGACTTGCTCGATGGTCGCGGCGCGAGGACGGGCGGCGCGGCTCGGCGAACGCGCGCTCGGCCACCTCGACCCTGGCGCCGCCAGCGCCGTCGTCATCCTTAAGGCGATGGCGCGGACGTTCTGTGGAGACGACGCAAGCCGGAAGAAAACCTCGGACGAGTGATCTTCCGCCGGATGCCGACGCGGCGAGCGGCTGTTGGCCAAGGCGCCCTTCGGACATTGGAAGACCACCACCTTCACCGCGGGCTTGCGCCGCAACGGATTGGTCGCGCCCTTTGTTCCGGACGAACCGATCAACGGCGAGGCCTTCCCGGTCGACGTCGAGAAGGCGCTTGTCCCAACCCTGCAGCCCGACGAGATCGTGGTGATGGACGACCTGCCCGCTCACAAAGTCGAGGGCGTGCGCAAACTGATCGTCGACGCCGGCGCCGAGCTGCGTCTGCCGCCGGCCTACTCGCCCGACCTGAACCCGATCGAGATGGCATTCTCCCAGCCCAAAGCGCGCCTGCGAAAGGCCGCCGAGCGAACCGTGCCGGCGCTTTGGGACCGCATCGGCCAATGCCTCGACGAAATCACCCGCAAGCTTGCGCCAACTATTTCGTCCGGGCCGGATATGCGCCATCGTAGGCGGGCGATGCTCTAGCCTCAGCTGGAAGCGGTAGCGCCCGGCGCGGTGCCGCAGGAGGTAGGCCATGCCCTTCGCTCTCGTCGGGCGGCCCGCGCGGGCGGCATACATTTGCGGATACACGCCGTCCGCGGCGAGCCGCGCATTGGCCGCTAACCGGTTGACGGCGTTGCAGATTTAAAAGCGGATTCAGAGGCTTGCGTTACTGGTGCCGCAAGAGGGAATCGAACCCCCGACCCCATCATTACGAATGACGTGCTCTACCTGCTGAGCTATTGCGGCTTTGCGCGGCGGCGAAGCAAAGAGCGTCGGTCGCCGACGGAACTCCGTCTCTTAATCCACTTCGCCGCGAATTGGCAAGAACGGCGGCGCCGCGGCGGCGCGCCGCGCTCAAGCGTTCATTCGCGCGCGAACAGGCGGAATCCCGACCTGCGCTCGGCGGCGGCGTCCGGACCGGGGTCGTCGGGCGCGCCGGCGGGCAGCATCACGACCGACGGCCCGCCGCGCGGCGGCGCGGCGACGTGCGGGACTGCGGCGGGCGCAGCTTCCAAGGCCGGCGCGGCGGACGCAGGCGCGGAGGCTTCGGCGGCGGGCGGCGTCTCGGCCGGCGGCGGGGTCGCAGGCGCAAGCGCGGCCGGCGGCTTCTCGACCGGCGGCGGCGGCGCTTCAGGGGCCGGCGTCGAGGGCAAGGCGGGAGGCGTTGCGGCGGCGAGCGCGGGAGGCGACGGCGAAGGTGGGAGCGCCGGCGCGCTCAGCCGCTCGTCGGGCGTCCGCCAAACGAAGGCGTCGAGCGCGCCCGACGGCGAGGCGGGCGCCCAGCGATCGCTGATCAGCCCCTCGGCGATCCAGGCGCGATCGTGTGGCGCGCGCGCGGCGCGGGCGAGCCATTCGCGCGCCGCGCCCTGGTCGCCCGCCGCCTCTTCGATGTCGGCGATCAGCAGGCAGAGGCGCACGGGCGGGCGCTCGCCCTCCGCGCCCGAGGCCTGCGCGCGGGCGACCGCGGCGCGCGCCGCGGCGAAATCGCGCGCCTCCAGCGCCGCGCGGCCGACGGTGATCCAGCTTTCCACGTCGAGCGGCGCGACACGCGCCAGCGCGCGCGCGCGGGTCAGGCGGTCGGCCGCCGAATCGCCGTGGCGCATTCTCAGATAGACGGCGGCGAGGTCGGGATGCGGGGTGTGCCGGTAGGCGGTCTCGACCACCTTCGCCGCGCGGCGATAGTCGCCGGCGGCGGCGGTGAGCCGGCCGCACAACGCTGCTGCCGGGACCAGGCCGGGCGCGAGCGCGCACGCCTCCTCGGCGAGCGCCAGCGCGCCGCTCGAGTCGCGCTCGGCGATCTCTTCGGCCATCGCCGTCTTCAGCACTGCGCGCCAGCGGTTGGCGGTCGGCTTGTCGATCAGCTTCCGCGCCGCGTTGGCTTCGACGATCGCCAACGCCCCTGGCCAGTCGCCGCGCGCGGCGCGGTCGTCGAGCATCGCCTGCCCCGCCCAGGGCAGCGCGGCGTGGCGATGGGCGCGCGCGGCGTATTCGAGCGCCGCCTCGTGATCGCCGCTGCGCCGCGCTTCGATGTGCAGGCCGCGCAGGCCGAGCGCGTGGGTGCGCGGATCGTCGAGCATGGCGCGGAAGGCAGCGGCCGCGCCGGGTCGATCGCCGGCGAGCTGCGCCGCCTGCGCGCGCAACAGCTTCGCCAGCGGGTCGTCGCCGAGGCGCTTGTGGGCTTCCGCCGCGTGACGGCTGGCCGCGCGCGCGTCGCCCGAGCCGACCGCGATCATGCCGCGCGACAGCGCGGCGTAGCCCTTCTCGCGCCGGCGCGCCTTGTTGGCGAGCGACACCAGCGAGGGCAGGCGGAAGACGAAGCGCGCGACCGCCCAGGCGAGCGACAACAGGATCGCCAACCCCGCCACCACGCCGAGCGCGACCATCAGCGACACGTCGTATTCGACGCCGCGCCAGGTCAACGCGACCTCGCCCGGATTCTCGGCGAACCAAGTCAGGCCGCAGGCCGCCAAGGCGAGCGCGAAGAGGAACAGCAACAGGCGAATCATGGCGTCTCCGCTTCGAGCCTTATGGGCGCGCGGCGCGAGAGCCTAAGGCGCCGCCGGTGAAGATTCCCCTGCCGGCGCGCCTAATCGCCGGCGGCCAGACGCGCGACCGCGTCGTCGCGCAGGGCGCGCGCCGCCGCGCCCGCCGCCTGGCGCGCAGCGGCGGATTTCGCCCACTCCGCCCCCGCCTGCCGCGCCGGTTCGGGCAGCTTTCCGTAGGCGTCGAGCGCCGCGGCGAGATCGCCGCGCCCGAGCGCCGCCGCGACCGCCGCCGGCAAGCCTTCCGCGCCTTCGCCCGCCGCTCCGACCTTATGCACCCGCACCAGGGCGCGCATATGGTCGAACAGCCGATCGAAGACGCTTTCGTCGTTCCGCGCCGGCGCCGGAGTCGCCAACGCCGTGAGCGACGGCTCGAGCTTGGCGAAGGCGGCGGCGAGCGCCGCGAGCGTCGGCGCGCCCGAGTCGGCGTAGGGCTTCAGCGCGCCGATCCGGCCGGCGTCGGCGCCGAGGCGCGAAAGCCCGCTTAATTCCTGTGCGAACGGGGCGCCCGCTGCGAGACGCCCTTCCAGCGCGACGGCGAGGATCGCCGCCGCCGCCGCGCCGCGCGGCGCTTGCGCTTCCGCAGCGGCGACCCGCGCTTCGCTCTTCGGCGCGGCGAGCGCCCCCTCGAGCTTGGCGAGGCGGGCGTCGATCGCAGCGACGTCGGGCGCGCCCGATTTCAGCGCCGCGACACCGCTTTCGAGCTGGCCGACCCGCCCGGCGAGCGCCGCCAGCGCGGCGGGATCGACGGCGGGCGGCGATGGGCTCGCGGCGGGCGCGGCCTGTGGCGCGGCGCCGACGAGCGCCAGCGCCTTGGCGGCGTCGTCGCGCGCGGCGCGCGCCTCGGCAAGCGCTTCGTCGGTCGCCGGCGCCGGCGCCGGGCCCTTGCCAGCCGCGCTCTCCAACGCGGCGACGCGGCCCGCGAGCGCATCAAGCGCCGACGCCGCGGCGGCTGCGGCTTCGCCCGCTTCGACCACGGCGAGGCGCTTGGCGAACTCCGCGTCGGCGTCGGCCCGGCTTTCGTCGGCGCGTTCAAGGGCGGAGATGCGCGCCGTCGCCGCATCGAGCGACGCGGCGCGCGGATTGACCAGCGAACCGGCGCCGAGCGCCAGCGCCGCGCCGACGATCGCGCCGAGCGCGGCCGCCGCGAAGATGAGCTTCAATGACGGCGGCGAGGGCCGCCGAGGCGCGGCCGGCGGCTCGGACGCCGGCGGCTCGGCGGCGGTTTCGAAGGCCGCGGGTTCGGAGACCGGCTCGGCGGATGACTCGACGCTCGCCGCCTCGGCCGACGATTCGACCGGCGCCGACTCGGCCACGAGCTCGGCCGGAGACTCGGCGGCGGACGCTTCCGCCGGCTCGACTGCGGGCGTCGCTGGGGCCCCCTCGGTCTCGGCCGGCGCCGCCGGCGCGTCTTCCATGATTTCGGTCGCCTCGCCTTCGATCACGCCGGGATCGCGCGGCGGCTCGCGGCGCAGCGAGATCGGCGTCGGCGCCACAATTTCGGGTTCGGGTTTCGGGCTGGCGTCGTCGGCCATGGCGTCTCGCTTTCGCTCCTCCGCTTCTATAGGCGAGCCGCGGCGCGAATGAAACCGGCGCGCTTCGCCGCGCCGCCGCGTCAAAGGCGGCCGTCGCGCCGATTTGGTCCTTGCTTGCCTAGCGGAGCGTGCGCGAGAGAGGAATTCGAAGTCAAGGACCCGCGGAACGCGCGACCCTCGGAGGACCCCGCGACGCTACGCCGCTCTCCCCTCAGCCCCGGTCGTCGGCGAGCGCCGCCGCGAGCGCGTCGATCAATGCCCCTTCGCGCGGGCTGGCCGCGACGGCGAAGCGCGTCGCGCCCATGGCGCGAAGCGGCTCGGCGACGTCGGCGGAAAGGCAGGCGTGCAGCATGACGCGGAAGCGATCGGCGAAGCCGGCGCGCGCGGCGAGCGCGGCGGCGAGGGCTGTAGAGCGCCGCGAATAGTGCAGCGCCGCGCCGCAGCGCGCGACCGCCTCCGCCTCTTCGCCGCTCCAGGCCGCGCGCGCCGCGGCGACATACACTTCGAGCGTCGCGACGCTGACGCCCGCCAGGCGCAACGCGGCTTCGAGGACGGCCTTGCGGTGGCGGCCAGCGAGATAGAGCGCGCGCGAGCCACGCGCGAGCCGGGCGGTCAGCGCCGTCGCCAGCGTGGCGACGTCGGGCGCGGCTTCCGCCGCAAGCGATAAGCCGAGCGCGGCGGCGGCCCTCGCCCCCTCTTCGCCGACGACGTAGAACGGCAGGCCGACCAGCGCCGAGCGCGCCGCTGGCGCGAGCAGCGTCAGCGCCTTGGCGCTGGTCGCGGCCGCGGCGTCGAAGCAGCCGGGCGGCGGCGGCGCGCCGGTGGCGCGGATCTCCGTCGCCGGCGCGATCGTCGCCAGGAAGCCGCGCCCGGCGAGCCGCGCCGCGCTCAGCGAAGCGTCGTCGCGGGCGCGAAACAGCGCCACGCGGAGGGTCATCTTGCCGTCATCGTCACCGCGACGCTCCCTGCGCGCCCGCCGCCCGCGCGCTCTCAAGCGTTATTGATGTGCGCGGATTCTCATTATGCGTTGTGCGCGCTCGCGCCAAGCGTGTACAGACGACCGCCTTCGGCGGCGCGAAGCGTTCGCCGCGGCGAACGTGGGACGTGCGAAGCGAAGATGCGGGTTTTGGGAATCGAGACGACTTGCGACGAGACCGCCGCGGCGGTGGTGCGCCTGCGCCCCGAGGGCGGCGGCGAGATTCTCGCCGACGAGGTGATGAGCCAGATCGCCGCCCACGCGCCGTTCGGCGGCGTGGTGCCGGAGATTGCGGCGCGCGCCCATGTCGAGATCGTCGACGCGCTGGTCGCCCGCGCGCTGCGCCGCGCGAACTTACGCGCGCGCGACCTCGACGGCGTCGCCGCCGCGGCCGGGCCGGGGCTGATTGGCGGCGTGGTGGTCGGCCTGATGACCGGCAAGGGAATCGCGCTCGCGACCGGCAAGCCGCTCATCGCCGTCAACCATCTCGAAGCGCACGCGCTGGTGGCGCGGCTGACGCGGCCGCTGCCGTTTCCCTATCTGCTGCTGCTCGCCTCCGGCGGCCACACCCAGATTCTCGCGGTGAAAGGGGTCGGCGACTACGACCGCCTCGGCACGACGGTCGACGACGCGATCGGCGAGGCGTTCGACAAGACCGCCAAGCTGCTCGGCCTCTCCTACCCCGGCGGGCCGGCGGTGGAGGCGGCGGCGAAGGACGGCGACCCGACGCGCTTCGCCCTGCCGCGCCCGATGCTCGGCCGGCCGAACGCCGACTTCTCGTTGTCGGGGCTGAAGACGGCGACGCGCATTGCCGCGCAGGCGATCGCGCCGCTGAAGGCCCACGACGTCGCCGACCTTTGCGCTTCGTTTCAGGCGGCGGTGGTCGACGTGATCGAGGACCGCATGCGCGTTGGCTTGAGACTGTTCCGCCAGCGCGTCGGCGTCGCGCACGGCGTGGTGGTCGCGGGCGGCGTCGCCGCCAATGGGGCGATCCGCGAGGCTCTGGCGCGTTTCTGCGCCCAGGCCGGCCTGCCGCTGGTCGCGCCGCCGATCAGCCTGTGCACCGACAACGGCGCGATGATCGCGTGGGCGGGAATCGAGCGCCTGCGGCGCGGCCTCGTCGACGACCTTTCCGTAGCCGCCCGGCCGCGCTGGCCGCTCGACCCGAAAGTCGAGCGCGCGCCGCACGGGAAGGCGTGAAGCGGCGAAAAGCGCGCGCGGCGGACGATGACGCCTGCGCCGACGGGCCGCCGTCAACGCGCGAGCCCGCGCGGCGCGACGCGGCCGGCGCCGGGCGCCGGGAAGTTGGGGCGGACCGGCGGCGCGAACCAGCCCGGCGCCGCGACGGGAACGCAAACGCCGAAGGCGTTGCGGACGAATCCGAGCGGACAGAGGGAGGGCGGCGGCGCGCACAGCCCCTGGTCGTTGCGCAGCGAGCCGGGCGGACAGCGGCCGATCGCCGAACGGACGCAGACGCCGCGCCGATCGCGGAGCTGGCCGGGCGGGCAGGCCGCGAGCGCGACCGGCGCGCAGACGCCGTCGCGGTTGCGCGCCTCCCCGCGCGGACAGAGCGTCGCAACCGGCTTGCAGAGACCTGAAGCCAATCGCGCCTCTCCTGGCGGACAAGCGGCCGCGCAGGCCGTTCCGACGCGCTCCTGACCGCTCGGGCAGGCCGGCGGGACAATGATCACGCATCGGCCGGCTTGATCGCGAACCTGCCCCGGCGCGCAGGGCTGCGGGCTCGTCAAGCATGAGCGCCGATCCGCGCTGAGGTAGCGATCAGAACAACAGCTTCCGTCCGCCGTCATGCTGTAGCCGGGCGCGCAGGCCGGGACGACGGGCGTCGCCGGCGCGAACGGAACGACCGGCTGAACCGGCGGGCAGGCGGATCGATTGGCCGGATCGACGGGTCTCGGGCAGCAAGCGCCCGCCGTGGTCACGTCGGCGGGGGCGCAGCAGGCGCCGCTCGCGGTCGGAATGAGGCCGGAGGCGCAGCACGACGGCCCGGTCGGAATGTGCAAGATCGGCGCGCACACGCTTTTGCCGGTACCGCTCGGCGCTTGCCCGGCGGGGCAGCAGACGCCGGTCGACGTGAGCTGGCTCGCCAGGCAGCAGGCGCCGCCGATCGCGACATAGCCGGCCGCGCAGCTTGGCGGGCAGTTCTGACCGTTGGCCGCGGGCGCGCAGGCGGGCGGCGGCGGCGCGCACTGGCCGTCGACCACCGCCCCGGCGCAGCAGGCGGGCGCGCCGTTCGCGCTCGCGTAGACGTGCGCGCCGTCGCAGCAGAAATTGCTCGGCCCGATCGGCGTCTGGCCGGCGGGGCAGGACGAATTCGAGCACGCCGCGTTGGCGGCCAAGGCCGACGGCGGGCAGCACTTGTCTCCCACCTGAACGTCCGGCCGCTGGCACGCCGGCTGGCAGGAGACGCCGCCGTCGCCGACGCGGCGGAGCTCGTTGGGATTGCAGGCGGCCGGCGGGGTCGCGGGGGGCGGCGAAGGCGGCGAGGGCGGCCCGCCGATGGTCGGCGGCGGCGCGGACGGCGGCGCGAGCGAAGGCGCGGCGGGCGCCGCCGCGGGGCTCGCCGGCGCCGCCGGCGCGCAGTCGCGGCGGACGGCGATCGCGCCCATGCGGCCGTGGAAGGCGTCGTCCCACGGGCCGTCGCCATAGGCGACGAAGTAGCTCATCAGCGGCGGGAGGTTGCGCGGCCGGTCCTGCCACACGCCTTCGCCTTGCAGGCCGTCGACCGGCAAAGGGCCCGTCTGGGCGAGGCGCTCGGCGAGCGCGCGATCGGCGGCGTCGCGCAGGTCCTCGCCGGTCGTCCACAGGAAGCCGTCGCACGATCCCGGAAGGAGCTCGCCCGAGCGCGCGTAGGCGTAGCCCTCGGCGACGCCGCCGTCGACGTTGCGATAATCGCCGGGGAAGCCGACGGCGTATTCGTCCGGCGTCTCGCGCCAGATGCGCCGCCCGTCCGCCGTTCGCCCGACCATCGCGTAGCGCAGCAGGCGGCCGATCGCCGGCGCGGCGAGCGGCTCGAAGCTGAACGCGCCCGTCGACGCCGCGCGCTCGGCGAGCAGCATGCGCCCCTGATCGTCAAAGGCGATGGTCGCGATCTCGGTCGGTCCCGCGGCGGGCGGCGCGGCGAGCTCGATCGTCGCGTCGTCGCCGAAGCCGCCGTCGTCCTTCAGCCCGACCGACCACACGCGCAGGCTGTCAGCGACCGCGTAGTAGAGCCGGCGGTCGCGCACGGCGAGGCCGAATACGCGCCGTTCGGGCGCGGCGAGGTTCCAGGTCGAGGGATCTCCGCTGTCGAAAGCCGGGCTCGCGACGTCGATCGGTTCGCGCCGCGTCCAAGGCGCGGGCGTCAGTCCCTGAGCGGCCAAACCGGCGACGCCGTGGTCGTAGGCCCCGAGATCGACGCCGCTGAGCGAGAAGCAGTGGATGAGGCCGCTTTCGCGATCCGAGACGTAGAGCAATTTCGTGCGCGGGTCGTAGGCGAGAGCGCCGAGCGCCGCGCCGGAATTGGCGCGGCCGTCGGTTTTCACGTCTGCGAACGGCGTGACCGTCGCGGCGACGCCGTCGATCTTGAAGATCGTCCCCGGCCCGCCGCGCGGGCCCCACAGGCCGGGCATGAACGTCGCCCCCGGCGCGCCCCGGCTGACGTGAACCGGCGCGCCGCCGGGATCGGTCACGACGATCGGCAGGCCGTAAGCGGAGGTCGCCGCGACATAGATGTTGGGCGGGTCGGCGTCGTCGAGCGCGACGCCGAACACTTGTCCAAGGTCGCGCGCCGCGAAGGTGAAGGGTTTCAGCGCGCGGACTGCCTGAGCGACGGCCGGCCCGCCCATGCGCCGCAGATCGACGACGCGCAACGATGGGCCGCCGAGATCGATGAAGGTCTTGGCGGCGGGGTCCTCGCCCGGCGCGATGCGCGCCGGCGGCGGCGCGCCGGAGAACCCCGCGACGGCGGCCTCGCCCGGCGCGATCACCGCGGCGGGCGGCGTCTGCGCGCGCGCGCCGGCCGCCGCGGCGAGCGCGACCAGCGCGAGGCCGATCGCGGCGAAGCGCCGGCGCGCGCCGGTCGGGAGACGCCGCTGCAAGAGGGATATGCGCCGCGGCTCGTTCATCGCTCGCCTACTGGATGACCGGGCTGGGACTGCAGGTCCCATTCGTGAGGTTCGGCGTCGTCCCCGGCGGGCAGCAGGTCCCGCACGAGGTTATTTGCATCGGATCGCAGCAACGGCCGTCCGGCGTCATCACCTGGTTGGCGCCCGCGCAGGCGGGGACGCACTGGCCTTTCGCGTCATAGACCTGGCCGTTCGGGCAAGGGACGCCGGTCAGCGGAATGGGGCAGATCGAGCCGGTCGGATTGATGGTCGACTTCACCGGCGGCGCGGCGGCCAAACCGGTGTTGTCGCACAGGCAGACTTGCGACATCGGCCCGGACGTCGCCGCCGGGTGCGTCGTCTGCCCCGGTCCGAGCTGCGGGCACTGGCAGGAATAGGTCCAGGCGCAATAGTACATGGTCTGCGACTGGCACGGCCACGGGTCGCTGCCCAACAGAGCGTAGTCGGGCTCCTCCACAAGCTGCATCGGGCTCGGGCAGAAGCAGTATTGCTGCGGCGAGCAATACTGGCTGTGTCCGTCCCACCCCTGCCGCAGGTCAGTGACGAGGGTTCCGTTCGACAACACGTCGACCCGCGTCGGCGCGGGGGCGCTGTTGTCGCCGACGATCTGGCTGCAGGCGACGGCTACCGGCGGCGGCGGCGTGCAGCTGCATCCGCCGAAGCCGAGGTCCTGCTGCAGCCCGCAAATGGCGTCCTGGAAGCAGGCGCCGGCCTGGCCGCCGATCTGCCCGACGCCCTGCTCGATGTCGCAGGCGCATTGGGCGACGCTGACGGGGTCGCCGACGCTGGCGACGACGTTGATCAGGTCCGAGCCGACGCCGGCGGCGTTAAGCCAGCTCTCGATCGCGTTGGCGTTGCTGACCGCGTTGTTCAGTTGAGTGCAGAAATTGTCGACCGAGCCCTGGCCTTGGCTCGCCGCGACGCCGCCGAGCGCGGCCCCAACGCCCGCGGCGGCGGCGCAGCCAACGCCGCCCTCGGCGCAGGCCGCGCCGCACGCTCCTGACGACAGCGAGGCGACCGTGTTCTCCACTGCCTGCAAGAAGTCGTTGAAGTTGCAGCCGTCGGCGCGCGCGGCCGGCGCGAGGGCGATCGTCGCGGCGATGACCGCCGCGCCGGCCAGGCGCGCGGTCGCCCGCCGCAGCGAGAAGCGCCGCGAAAGAGGGTATCGGCCAAGCGCCCAGACCCGGCCCACCGGCGCGCCTCTCGCCTGGTTTTCGTTGAGGAAGACTGCGCCGTTTCGCGCCTGCGGTCAATTGTCGCATGGCGCGCCGAGGCGCTGCGTCATGTCCTGCGGCTGCGAAGCGGCCGGCCGAGAATGAAAAAGGAACCGAGGCGGTTCTATTTCACCGTGATGTTGTAGGTATCGATGCGCTCGAAGCCATTGGGAAAGATAACATCGAGCTGCACCGTGTCCGAGCCGAGGAAACCCTTCTCTGGCGTGTGATTGACTGTCGCTCCGTGCACCCGGCGGGCGCTGCATGGCGCGTAGTCGTTGGAGAAATGGCTGAAGCCCAAGCCTTGAACCACGCGGACCGCGCCGGAGGAAGGCCCAGTGACGATCCTGACCTCGGGGCGCCCTGCTGAGCTGCAATCCATGTTGACGCTCGCGTAGTGGCTGAGCTGTAACGTCCCGCCCGCGACTACGGCCTTGCTGAAAGTGTCGCTTGTCGCATTCGCTCCGCCGGCGACGGTCGCCGCAAGCAGCGTCACGCAACATCCGCTCGCTATCGTTCGCTTCATTGGGCCCCCCACGCCGTCGTCCCAACCGCGCCGCTTACATTTGCAATCTGTTTGAATGGTCAAGAGTGGTCAAGCGCGAATTGCTCAGCCGGTTACGCAAGCATCGTGACAGATCGCCGCCACGATTTGCTTGGTCTCCGATTCTGACCCGGCGCCGCGGGGAACGCATAGCGCGCGATCAGCGCGCTTGCGTCATTGCCGACGGCCGCAGCGCGGCGGAGCGGGAATCCGGAGTCGCGGTCTGCGGCGCGGGTCGGCTGAATTCCTGACCGGAGCTTCGGTCCGCCGGAAATGCCACGGAAAGGTCGCATTGCCGGCGATTCGATTGCAATTGAGGGCATCGGCGCCTATAAGAAACGCATCCCTTCGAGATTGTCGAACTGAGGCTACGCCTCGCCCCTCGGACCGGCGGCGGCGCGACAAAGCTCGAATTCAAGGAGTTGGCCCCATGACCGAAGCGCCGCTGATGCCGAAGGCGACCGCCGTCTGGCTGGTGGAGAACACCTCGTTGACCTTCGACCAGATCGCCGAGTTCTGCAAACTGCACCCGCTCGAGGTGAAAGGCATCGCCGACGGCGAGGTCGCCACCGGCATCAAGGGCTACGACCCGATCTCGACCGGCCAGCTCAGTCGCGAGGAGATCGCCGCGGCCGAGGCCGACCCCGAGCGCCATCTGCGTCTCGCCCAGAGCAAGGTGAGCGTGCCCGAATTCAAGAAGCCGCGCGGCGCGCGCTACACGCCGCTGTCGCGCCGCCAGGACCGCCCCAACGCCATCCTTTGGCTGTTGCGCAACCATCCCGAGCTGAAGGACGCGCAGATCATGCGTCTGGTCGGCACCACCAAGCACACGCTCGACTCGATCCGCGAGCGCAACCACTGGAACTCCGCCAATCTGCAGCCAATGGACCCGGTGACGCTAGGCCTGTGCTCGCAGATCGACCTCGACTTCGAGGTCAACCGCGCCGCCAAGGACCGCCCCAAGGTCGAGGAGGACCGGGCGCAGACGCTCGTCTCCGCCGAGGTGACCACCGCCAAGCCGACGCCGGTCAGCCCGAGCGACGTCTTCGGCGCCGTCGTCGCGCCGCCGAAGCCCGCCGAAGAGGAGCGCATCGACGTCGAGACGGTGTTCGGCAAGGCGAAGGAAGGAAAGAGCGCCGAGTGACGACCCGCGCTCACGCGACCGACAGCGCGACGCCGGCCGCCGCCGACAGGGCGACGACGACGAGCGGCGGCGCACGCCACGCGACGAGCAGCGCGAAGCCGATCGCCGCGACGGCGAAGTCGCTCGCGCGCAGCACGGCGCTCGTCCATAGCGGATCGTAGAGCGCCGCGGCGAGCAGGCCGACCACCGCCGCGTTGACCCCGCGCATCGCCGCCTGCGCTCGCGGCTCGGCGCTGAGCGCGCGCCAGAACGGCAGCGCGCCGACGAGCGCCAGCATCCCCGGCGCGAAGATGGCGACCAGCGCGCACGCCCCGCCGACGAGACCCGCCGGCGGCGCGCCGGCGACCGCGCCGAGATAGGCGGAAAAGGCGAACAGCGGCCCCGGCAGCGCCTGCGCCGCGCCGTAGCCGGAAAGAAAGGCGCCGTCGGACACCCAGCCCGGCGCGACCGCCGCGTCGCGCAGGAGCGGCAGCACGACATGCCCGCCGCCGAACACCAGCGCCCCGGAGCGGTAGAACGCGGCGGCGAGCGCGGCGAGGCCCCGCGCAGGAGCGAACGACAGCGCGAGCAGGGCGAAGAACAGCGCGAGGCAGACGAGCCCAGCGCGCCGAGAGACAGGCGGGGCGAAGTCGTCCGCGCCCGCTTCGCCGGCGCCGCGCGCGAGCCCGAGCCCGAGCAGGCCGCCGCCGGCGATCGCGCCGAGCTGGGCGAGCGAGCCCTGGGCGAAGGACATCAGCGTGAGCGAGGCGAGCGCGATCGCCGCGCGCGGGCGGTCGGGGCAGAGGCTTTCCGCCATGCCGAGCGCGGCTTGGGCGACGATGGCGACGGCGGCGAGCTTCAACCCGTGCAAGAGCCCGCCGCTCCAGCCCGCCTCGCCGAGCGCGCCCGCGCCGTAAGCGAAAGCGAGCATCAGCAAGGCCGAGGGCAGGGTGAAGCCCGCCCAGGCGGCGAGGCCGCCGAGCGCGCCGCCGCGCATCAGGCCGATGGCGAAGCCCGCCTGGCTGGAGGCTGGGCCGGGAAGAAATTGCGCCAGCGCGACCAGCTCGGCGAAAGCGCGCTCGCTAATCCACCGGCGCTGCGCGACGAACTCGGCGCGGAAATAGCCGATGTGGGCGATCGGCCCGCCGAAGGAAGTCAAGCCGAGCTTGAGGAAGGCGAGGAAGACGTCGCCGGCCGCTTCGACTCGCGCAAGGCAAGCGGCGAGGTCGTGAGGCGTATCGTCCGTCATCCATTCCCCGCCGCTTGCGCCCGGGCGCGCTTGCGCCGATCGTCCGCCGCCGGCAAGGATGCTGTCGCGGCTCGACGAGCGCAAGTCGGGGCGGCGAGCGCCGCCGGTCGCGCGTGGTTGACGAAAGGTTAACGCCCCCTTTCGCGGCGGCGCGAAGCGCCTTAAGGTCCTCGCCGAGGAGGCCGGCCTCGACAGGAACGCCACGATGAAGATTTCATCGACGAACTTGGGCGCCGCGGCGCTGATCCTGGCGCTCGGCCTGCCGGTCTCCGGCGCGAACGCCGCCGCGCCGGGCCTCGGCGCGCCGCCGCCCGTCGCGCCACGGGTGATCGTCTGGCGCGGCCACGAGCGCCGCGCGATCGATGAGGCGCGGCGCGATGGCGCTCGACGCGATCGGCGCAACGAGCCGGCCGGGTTCGACGCCGCTTCTCCAGGCTACGACGCGGCGCCGTGGGCCTACGACGAGACGCCGGACGAAGCGCCGGCGCCGGTCGCGCTCTGCCCGCCGCCCTTCGGGCCCGCCTATCGCTCGACCGGCCCGCGCATCATCGAGATCGGCGCGCGCGACGCGTCGCCGCCGCCGGGCGGGTGGCCGGTGGTGATCTACGGCGATTACTTCCGCTGAGACGCCGCCTCGCGGCCGGCGTTTCGTTTGACTTCGTCTACGGCGCCGACTATAGGACGCGCCGCTTCCGTCGCGCGGCCGTTTCCAGCCGCGCGTTTGCTTTGCCGTCCTGAGCGGCGGGGCTAAGGAGGCGGACCAGCAGGTCGCAACTGCCAAAAAGCCGGCCGCGCGGCGTTTCGCGCAGAGCCGGGAGGAACACGGAGAAAACGATGTTCGCAGTGATCAAGACCGGCGGCAAGCAGTACAAGGTCGCCGCCGAGGACACCATCGCCGTCATGGCGCTCGCAGGCGCGGCGGGCGCGGCGGTGACGTTCGACGAAGTGCTGGCGCTGTTCGACGGCGAGGCGAGCCAGATCGGCGCGCCCAAGGTGGCCGGCGCCCGGGTGGTCGGCGAGATCGTCGAGCAGACCCGCGGCCCGAAGGTGATCGCCTTCAAGAAGCGGCGCCGCAAGAATTCGCGCCGCAAGCACGGCCACAAGCAGGATCTGACGATCGTCAAGATCAAGCAGATACTCGCCGCCGGCGCCGAAGCGGCCCCCGCGGCTCCCGCCGCCCCCGAGGCGTAGGGAATCGGCCGACCGAGGGTTCCCTCGGCCTCGAAATTGCATTATAGGAGACGGCGACTAGCGCTTCGCGCGCGCCGCGTCGGATTTGGAGCGGGTGAGATGGCTCATAAGAAGGCAGGCGGTTCGTCGCGCAATGGCCGCGATTCGGACGGGCGCCGCCTCGGCGTCAAGAAGTTCGGCGGCGAGCAGGTGAGCGGCGGCATGATTCTGGTCCGCCAACGCGGCACGAAGTTCCATCCCGGCCGCGGCGTCGGCATCGGCACGGACCACACGCTTTTCGCCACGACCGAGGGCGTCGTGGCGTTCGAGCGTAAATCGTGCCGTCAATATGTAACGATTACGCCGCAAAAAGCGGCCGAATGAGCGGCGGGGCAGCGACGAGAACCCCGCCGAGGCGACCAGCCCCGCGGACGATCTCGAGAGCCCCCGAGAAAAGGAAGGGAAAAAGCCCTTCCAAAGAGTCCGGTAAGCCGAAGCGCTTATGAAGGGGATGTGGGTCGCCGCATCTCCTTCTTCGTCTCGGGGCGTGCTCGCCAAGCCCCGAGTTGGTTCCGGAGCGCACATGTTCCCCGATCTTGCCCGAGACGATGTCTTCCGCCTGGAGACCGCGCGGCTGTGGCTGCGCTGGCCCCGGGCTTCCGACGCGCCGGCGATCCAACGCTATTGCAGCCGTTGGGAGGTGTCCCAGTTCACGGCCCGCATCCCCCACCCCTACCCGCCGGGCACCGCCGAGCGCTTCATCTTCGCCGCCCGCGAAGGCAACGCCTCCGGCCGAGACCTGACGCTGGTCCTGACCCCGATCCGCGACCTGCGCGAGGCGATCGGCGCGATCACGCTGGAGGCGCGCGGCGCCGACCGGCTGACGCTGAGCTACGCGCTGGCCCCTGAGGCTTGGGGCAAGGGCCTGGCGAGCGAGGCGGTGGAGACGATGGTCGACGCCGGCTTCGGCCTCACCGAGGCGGTCGCCGTCATCGCCAGCTCGCGTCCCGAGAACGCCGCCTCGCGCCGCGTGCTGGAGAAGGCGGGGTTCGTCTTCGTCGGCCTCGGCCGCGAGGGCGCCCCGGCGCGCGGCGGCCTGGTGCCCGCCGAGCGCTTCGAGCTAACGCGCGAAGCCTGGTCCGCCCGCCGCGCCGCGGCGAGCGCCCACGCGTTCGCCCCTCGCGAAGACGTCCATGAAATTTCTTGACCAAGCGAAAGTGTACGTGCGCTCCGGCGACGGCGGGGCCGGCTGCGTGTCGTTTCGACGCGAGAAGTTCATCGAGTTCGGCGGTCCCGACGGCGGCGACGGCGGCCGCGGCGGCGACGTCGTGGTCGAGTGCGCGAGCGGGCTCAACACCCTGATCGACTTTCGCTACCAGCAGCATTTCAAGGCGAAGACCGGCATGCACGGCATGGGCAAGAACCGCGCCGGCGGCCGCGGCGCCGACGCGGTGCTGAAAGTGCCGGAGGGCACCCAGGTGTTCGACGAGGACGGCGAGACCCTGCTCGCCGACCTCACTCACGCCGGCGAGCGCGCGATCATCGCGCGCGGCGGCAACGGCGGCTTCGGCAATCTTCATTTCACCACCTCGACCAACCGGGCCCCACGCCGCGCCAACCCCGGCGCGCCGGGCGTCGAACGCACCCTCATCCTGCGCTTGAAACTGATCGCCGACGCCGGCCTGATCGGCCTGCCCAACGCCGGCAAGTCGACCCTGCTCGCCGCCGTCTCCTCGGCGCGGCCGAAGGTCGCCGACTACCCTTTCACCACGCTTCACCCGGGCCTCGGCGTCGCGGGGGTCGACGACGCCGAGATGGTCGTCGCCGACATTCCCGGCCTGATCGAGAACGCGCATCAGGGGCAGGGCCTCGGCGACCGCTTCCTCGGCCACGTCGAGCGCTGCGGCGCGCTGGTTCACCTGGTCGACGCGACCGGCGCGCACGCCGGCGCCGCCTATCGCGTCGTGCGCCACGAGCTTTCGGCCTATGGCGGCGGCCTGGCGGAGAAGCCGGAGATCGTCGCGCTGTCCAAGATCGACGCCGTCGACGAAGCGACGCTGAAAACGCAGCGCGAGCGCCTCAAGCGGGCGATGCGCCGCTACGGACCCCCGTCCGCCGGCCGGCGCGCCGCGCCGTTGGAGATTTCCGCCGTCGCCGGCCGCGGCGCGAAGGAGCTGTTGCGCGCCGCGCTCGCCGCGGTTGTCGCGAGCCGCGCCGCCGAGAAGGCGCCGGCGCAGCCCGCCCCCGTCTGGGCGCCGTGACGACGACCCGCCCGAAGGGCGCGATTCTCGAACATCGCCTTCACCGATTGGCAAGCGGCGGCCGATAAGGTCGCTCCTCGCCGACGCCTCCCGCCCTCCGGCGCGAGGGCGAGACGCGTCTGTTCGAGGAAGAGACCCGCCCGCCATGGACCGCTCGCCCGATCCGCTCGCCGCCGATCCTTCGCCCGCCCCATGGCCGGCGATGCTGCAGATTTTCGCCCTTCTCTGCGCCGCCGCGGCGATCGCCGGGGTCTGCTACGTCTTCAGCGACGTCCGCTTCGTCCACGCCGACCGGTTCTTTCTCTCGTTCGCCGAGATCTTCGTCGCCATCGCCGCGCTGTCCTTCTACATCCGGCTGCGCTTGCCGAGCGCCGAACATCTCATCGTGCTGATGTCGATGGCGTTCGCCTTCTTCATCGCCGGCACGACCCTGCTGATGCTGCAGTATTGCCTGGCGACGGCCAAGGCGATCGACTTCACCGGAGCGATCCGCGCCGCCGACCATGCGCTCGGCTTCGACTGGACCGACTTCAGCGCCAAAGTGTCGGCCATCCCCTACGCCGCCGACGTCATCGGCTTCTGCTACCAGCAGTGGATCGGCGAGTTCGTCGCGGTCATCGTGCTGCTCAGCGCGCTGAAGCGCGCCGACGACGTCTTCGGCCTCCTCTTCGCCTATATCGTCAGCGGCGTGGCGATGGTGGCGATTTCCGGGTTCCTCGACGTCAAGTCGATCGACGCGGTCGCCGCCTACGCGACCAAGGCGGTCCACCTGCCGAGCGGCGTCAACCCGTACTACCTGAAGCTGTTGACGTCGCTGCGCGCCGACGGCGTCCATGTCGTCGACCTCAATCATCTCGGCGGCCTCGTGTCGTTCCCGTCCTGCCACGCCGGCGCGGCGGTGCTGCTGGCGACCGCCACCCGCAACCTGAAGCGGCTGTGGGCGCCCTTCCTCGTCTTCAACGAGCTGATCCTGGTCGGCACGATCAGCGAAGGCGGCCATTACCTGTCCGACGTGCTGGCCGGTTGCGCCTTCGCGGTCGCTGGCGTCGCGCTCTACGCGTGGGTCTCCCGTCGAAGCGCGGGCGCCGCCTTGCCGGCGCCGCGCGTCGCGCCGGCGTTCGCCGACGCCGTCGGCCAGCATCCTTGAGAAAGCGGGCGAGCGAACGCGCCCGAGTCTACTTCGCGGCTTCCTGCGGCAGCGGGGCGGGGCTGTCGGACAGCGACCGCAGATAGGCGAGGATGTCGGCGCGCTTCTGCGCGTCGGGCTCGCCCGGGTAGCTCATCCTCGTCCCGGGCGCCATCGCCGAGGGCTTCGCGATCCACTGGTCGAGCTTGTCGAAGCTCCAGTCGCCGCCGATCTTCTTCACGCCGTCGGAATAGGAGAAGCCGGCGATCGAGGCGAGCGGCCGGCCGACCACGCCGTAGAGCGGCGGCCCGACCAGCGCCGGGCCGTCCTTAGCGAAGCTGTGGCACGCCTGGCAGATCTTGACCGCGCCCTGGCCCCTGGCCGGATCGGCTTTGGCGAGCAGCGACGGCAGCGATTGCGCCGGCGCGGCGGCGGCCGGCGCGGGCGCGGGCGCTTGCGGTGCGGAAGCTTCGGGAACGACGTAGCCGCGCTTGGCGAGCGGCGCCGGCGCGAACACCGCGTCCGAATAGGCGCCGAGCGCCACGGCGCCGACGAGCGCGCCGATAACGGCGACGGCGATCTTGCTGGCGGTTGTCATTGGCATTTTTCGGGCCTGCTGCGCTGCATTTTCTGCTTCCGGGCCGCCCGGGCCGGCGAAGGAAAACCTGATTAGCCGCTTTGCGTCGGCCTTGGCAACACGTATAAGCCGAAGCGCGCCGGCCTTTTCCCGGCGCGCCAACCGTCTCCATGACCCACCCGATCGTCCTCATCCCCGCGCGCATGTCCTCGACGCGCCTTCCCGGCAAGCCGCTCGCCGACATCAACGGCGAGCCGATGATCGCTCATGTCTGGCGGCGCGCCGTCGAGGCCGACGTCGGGCCGGTGCTGGTCGCCGCCGACGACGAGCGCGTCGTCGCCGCGGTCGAGGCGGCGGGCGGACGCGCCGTGATGACCCGGCCCGACCACAACTCCGGCTCCGACCGCATCTTCGAGGCGCTCGGCGCCTGCGATCCCGCCGGCCGGCACGACGTCGTCGTCAACCTGCAGGGCGACCTGCCGACCATCGAAGCCGAGGCCGTGCGCGCCGCGGTCGCGCCGCTCGACGATCCCGCGGTCGACATCGCCACGCTGGCGACGCCGATCCGGCGCGCCGAGGACCGCGACGACCCCAATGTGGTCAAGGCGGTGGCGACCGAAGTGGCGCCCGGACGCCTGCGCGCGCTTTACTTCACCCGCGCGCGCGCGCCCTGGGGCGAGGGGCCGCTGTTGCACCACATCGGCCTCTACGTCTATCGCCGCGAGGCGCTGGCGCGCTTCGTCGCCCTGAAGCCTTCGCCGCTCGAAAAGCGCGAGCGGCTGGAGCAGTTGCGCGCGCTGGAAGCGGGGATGCGCATCGACGTCGCGCTGGTCGACGTCGCGCCGCTCGGCGTCGACACCGCCGAGGAACTCGCGCGCGCGCGCGCAATGCTCGCGCCGGAACGAAAGCCATGAACGAGAACAAGAAGAAGACCATCGTCTACCAGGGAGAACCGGGCGCGAACTCGCACATCGCCTGTCACGACGCCTACCCCGACTACGAAGCCGTCCCCTGCGCGACCTTCGAGGACGCTTTCGCCGCGCTGCAGGGCGACAAGGCCGATCTGGGCATGATCCCGATCGAGAACTCGATCGCCGGGCGCGTCGCCGACATCCACGCCATGCTGCCCGCCTCGCGGCTGCACATCATCGGCGAGACCTTCCAGCCGATCCACTTCCAGTTGCTCGGCGTCCCCGGCGCGACGCTGAAAGGCCTGCGCAGCGTGCACAGCCACGTCCACGCGCTCGGCCAGTGCCGCAAGATCATCCGCAAGCTCGGCCTCAAGGCGGTGATCGCCGGCGACACCGCGGGGGCGGCGCGCGAGCTCGCGGAGGCGCGCGACCCGACCCGCGGCGCGCTCGCCACCAAGCTCGCCGGCGAGATCTACGGGCTGGCGACGCTCGCCGCCGACGTCGAGGACGAGACCCACAACACCACCCGCTTCGTCGTGCTGTCGAAGACGCCGCACTGGGCGGTGGCGCACAACGGGCCGGTGGTGACCACTTTCGTCTTCCGCGTGCGCAACGTGCCCGCCGCGCTGTACAAGGCGCTCGGCGGCTTCGCCACCAACGGCGTCAACATGACGAAGCTGGAAAGCTACATGATCAACGGCGAGTTCACCGCGACGCAGTTCCTCTCCGACGTCGACGGCCACCCCGAGGACCCGTCGCTGAAGCGCGCGCTCGAGGAATTGCGGTTCTTCTCGCGCGAGCTGCGCGTGCTCGGCGTCTACCCCGCCGACTCCTTCCGTGTCGAGTCGCAGAAGGGGGCGGAGTAGCGGGAGCGAGCGTCATCGCTCCCAGGCCCGCGTCGTTCGCGAGGTCCTGGCGGCGGCGCGGCAGGTTTTCCGCGCCTTTCGCCGTATGTCACGCAAAGTAGGCAGAGGCGAACAAACGGCGCCTGGGGACGCGATCCCGCCGTCGGCCCGAGCGAAACGCGCCGCCTCGGGTCCGCGGGACCTGCTTTCAAGACCTTAGGCGCCATTTTCTGTCCCTTCATGGCGGGACGACCGGCGCGCGCGAAGGGAGGGGGATCGGCGACGCCGAGCTTGAGGGGGCGCCGGGCTTGATGGCGTCTGACGTCGATGTCCGATGTCTGCGCATAAGGGACCGGCGCCGCGATCCCCTCGCGCTGGCGCGATCGTCAAAGAGACCGTGGCGCGGCGAAAAGATTATGAAATTAGGGATTTCGTATCCTGTCAACGATACCCGTCAAGCGAACCGAGCTCGCTTGCGCGCCCTTCACGCCCTTCTCCTCGACGAAGCGGACTTCTGAGCCGACGCTCAAGCGGTCGAAGGCGCCGCCGAGAACAGCGTTGCGGTGAAAGTAGATTTCGCGACCTTCCGCCGTTTCGATGAATCCGCAATCTTCCCCGGCCAAGAATTTCTTCACCCGGCCATGGCTCTCTGCCACGCGTTCCTCGACTTGACCGCTCGCATCGCGCACGGCGCCTTCGATTTGCCGCACCGCCGCGTCGAAAGCGTCTCTGATCGCGACCAGAGCGTGCGCGTGCTGGGGCGCGTCGCCGTGGGTCCTGCTGACGATGACGTCTTTACGCTCGGGCATTGCGATTCGAACATCGATCTTGAAGAGATCGCCTTCCCGATGTCGGGTCTGCGGCCCAGCGATCACGACATGACAGCTCGTCACCCGATGGCTGAATTTTTCAAGGCGCTTCACTTGCCTGGCGATCTCGGAGCGAATCTCCTCTGAAGGTTCGCAGTGTTGAAAGGCGATCTCGACTGGCGTTTGCATCGTCTAGCCCTTTCCTCTGGAACGGCTTCGCCGCGCCGCTGATCAGCCCCCTTGGCGGGTCCAGCGCGAATGTTAGGACGCGAGAGGCCTCGGCGCCAGCGCGGGCGCTCATCGACAATCTCATCTATCGGCGCTCGCCCCGTCGCGCGACGGATATTACCTATTAACGTCGTATTATCATGACGACGCCGGCAAGGCCGGCCATGCAGACAAGGGCGTGAACGATGGGCGCGCGTCAATTACCGCCACTGTCACCGTCACTACCCGCTCGGAGCGCCGTCCACCCACTCCATCACCGTAAGCCCCAGCCAACCGTGCCTTCGCGCAGACGCCGCCTCTGCCTGATTCGTGCTCGGCGTCAAGGCCAAGCCCGCTAACGCGGGCGCTCCGCTTCGCTTCGCGGCCTTGACTCCTCCGCGCGGATCAGGCGTCTCGCTACCGTGAGTTTTGCTGAGACCGCCGGCCCATCGGGCCGGGCGTCTCAGCAAAACTCACGGGCAGCCAAAAGCCGCGTCGGATCGGCGGGGTCACCGCAAAGCGGCCGGAGCGTTAGCGGAGGAGCCGCCCGCAGGTCGGGTTGACGCCGACGGGCCGACGTGGCTCCGGCGGCGGTCGGAGGTTCGGGAGCAAGGCGCGATCGCCGATCGCGCCTACAGGAGCGCCGCGCCCCTCCTCACTTCGTCCCAAACATCCGGTCGCCGGCGTCGCCGAGGCCGGGGACGATGTAGCCGTGGTCGTTGAGCCGCTCGTCGATCGCCGCCGTCCAGATCTGCACGTCGGGGTGGACTTTCGTCAGCCGCTCGATCCCTTCGGGAGCGGCGAGCAGGCAGACGAAGCGGATCTCCTTGACGCCGCGCCGTTTCAGCCGGTCGATCGCCGCCACGGCGGAATTGGCGGTGGCGAGCATCGGGTCCATTAGGATCACCAGCCGCTCGGCGACGTCGGCGGGCGCCTTGAAGTAATACTCGACCGCCTCGAGCGTGTTGGGGTCGCGGTAGAGGCCGATGTGGGCGACCCGCGCGCTCGGCACCAGGTTGAGCATGCCGTCGAGGAAGCCGACGCCGGCGCGCAGGATCGGCGCGAACACCAGCTTCTTGCCGGCGATGGTCGGCTTCATCGTCTTGGCGAGCGGCGTCTCGACCTCGATGAGCTCCATCGGCAAGTCGCGCGTCACCTCGTAGCAGAGCAACATGCCGATCTCGTTCAAAAGCTGCCGGAAGCCTTTGGTGGAGACATTCTTGTCGCGCATCAGCGTCAGCTTGTGCTGCACCAGCGGGTGATCGACGACGCGGACGTTGGTCATGTGGAAGGGCTCCCAAGCGGACAGGCGTTTCAGTCTACTCCCGCGCGCCGCCGCGGCCGCCGCCGGCGCGCTCTTCGTCCCCAGTTATTCGCGTTCGCGTGGCGAAAAGCCGCGCGGGGCCGCAGGGCGAGCGGCCCCGCATCGGCCCCATGAGCGCGGCGGCTTGCGACCGGCGGCGCCGCGGCGCGTTTTTGCGCCCTCGCGCGGCTTCAACGTGTTGGCGACATATTGACGCCGAGCGCCCTTCGATGTCTGCTGGCGGGCCGATGGTCAACGCCCCCGCCTCTTCCGCCAGTCACAACTGGAACCTGCCGAACCTGCTCACCTACGCCCGGGTGGCCGCCGTGCCGCTGGTCGTCGTTTTCCTGTTGTGGCCGACGGTGGCGTGGGCGCGCTGGACCGCGCTCGCGATTTACGTCCTGGCGGCGGTCACCGATTTCTTCGACGGCTATTTCGCGCGCGCCTGGGCGCAGCAGTCGTCGCTCGGGCGGATGCTCGATCCGATCGCCGACAAGCTCCTGGTGTCGGCGGCGCTGCTTGTCCTGGCCGCCGACGGCGCGATCGCCGGCGCGTCGCTGTGGGCGGCGATCATCATTCTCTGCCGCGAGATTCTCGTTTCCGGCTTGCGCGAGTATCTCGCCGAATTGCGCGTGCCGCTGCCGGTGACGAAGGTCGCCAAATGGAAGACGGCGGCGCAGATGACGGCGATCGGCTTCCTCATCGCCGGCCCCGCCGGCGACGCGGTCCTGCCCGGCGCGAGCCTGATCGGCGTCGCATTGTTGTGGATCGCGGCGATCCTGACGCTCTACACCGGCTGGGACTACATGAAGGCGAGCCTTCGCCACGTCGGGGGCGGTTGAGCGGCGATGAAGGCGCTTTATTTCGCCTCGGTGCGCGAGCGGGTCGGCAGGAACGAGGAAGAGATCGATCCGCCCGCCGAAGTGGTCACGGTCGGCGATCTCATCGATTGGCTCAAGGCGCGCGGCGAGGGCTACGCGGAAGCGTTCGCGAGCCGCTCGGTGCGCGCGGCGCTCGACCGCGTCCACGTCAAGCGCGAGGCGCCGCTCGCCGGCGCGCGCGAGATCGCCTTCTTCCCGCCGATGACCGGCGGCTGAGCGCATGGGCTCGGCGCGCGTCCAGGCGGAGGATTTCGACGCGGCGGCGGAGGCGGGCGCGCTCGTCTCCGGCCGGCGCGACGTCGGCGCGCTAGTCTCCTTCGTCGGCCTGTGCCGCGACGAGGGCGGCCGCCTGGCGGCGCTGGAGATCGAGCATTATCCCGGCATGGCGGAAGCCGAGATCGCCCGAGTCGTCGCCGAGGCGGAAGCGGGCTGGCCGCTGATCGGCGTCCGCGTCGTCCACCGCTACGGCCGGCTTGAGCCCGGCGATCAGATCGTGCTCGTCGCCGTGGCCGCGGCCCATCGCGGCGACGCTTTCGCCGCCGCCGAGATGCTGATGGACTACCTCAAGACCCGCGCGCCGTTCTGGAAGCGCGAGCATCTGCGCGACGGCTCGGTCGGCGCGTGGGTCGAGGCCGCAGCCGACGACGATAAGCGCGCCGAGCGCTGGAGCGCCGGGGATTCGGCCTGAAAGCGCCGCAGCTATCCCCCTCTTTCTGCGAAGCGGGGAGAGGGGGAGAAGGCCGCTTCCGCCTCACTCGGCCGCATGGCGCGCCGTAAGGCCGGAGAGCGCCTGGTCGAGATCCTCGATCAGGTCGTCGACGTCCTCGAGGCCAACCGACAGCCTGAGCAGGCCGGGTCCGATGCCGAGCGCGGCGCGGCGCTCCGGCGCGAGGCTCTGGTGCGTCGTCGTCGCCGGATGGGTGATCAGGCTCTTGGCGTCGCCGAGATTGTTGGAGATGCCGATGATCGTCAGCGCATTGGCGAAGGCGAAGGCTTCGGGTTTCCCCCCGGCGATGTCGAAAGCGACGAGCGTGCCGCCGGTCGCCATCTGCTTGGCGGCGACCGCCCGCTGCGGATGGTCGGCGCGGCCGGGATAGAAGACGCGCGCGACGCGCGGATGGCCGGCGAGATAATCGGCGATCTTCGCCGCCGAGCGCGTCTGCTCGGCGACGCGCAGCGACAGCGTCTCGAGCGACTTCAGCATCAGCCAGGCGTTGAACGGCGACAGGCAGGGGCCGGTGTGGCGCAGGAAGTTGTGGAGATGCGCGTCGACGAACGCCTGCGAAGCGAGAATGACGCCGCCGAGCGCGCGTCCCTGCCCGTCGATGTGCTTGGTCGCCGAATAGACGACGCAGTCGGCGCCGAGCTGCAACGGGTGCTGGGCGAGCGGCGTGGCGAAGACGTTGTCGACCACCAGCGTCGCGCCATTCGCGTGGACGATCTCGGCCACGCCGGCGATGTCGATCACCTCCAGCGTCGGATTGGTCGGGCTTTCGAGGAAGGCGGTCTTGGTCTCGGGCCGGATCGCGGCGCGCCAAGCGTCGAGATCGCTTCCCTCGACCAGCGTGGCGGCGACGCCGAAGCGCGGCAGCACCTCCTCGACGACATAGAGACAGGAGCCGAACAGCGCCCGCGAGGCGACGACGTGGTCGCCCGCCTTCACTTGGCCGAGCAGCGCCCCCGTGGCCGCCGCCATGCCGCTCGCGGTGGCGCGCGCCGTTTCCGCGCCCTCGAGAAGCGCCATGCGCTTCTCGAACATCGCCACTGTCGGGTTGGAGTAGCGCGAATAGGTGAAACCCGGAGCCTCGCCTTTGAAGCGGGCCTCCGCGTCCTCCATCTTTTCGTAGAGATAGGCCTGGGTTAGGAACAGCGCTTCCGACGTCTCAAGGAATTGCGAGCGAAGCGAACCGCCGTGAACCAGGCGGGTGGCGGGCCGCAGCGAACGCGGGTCGCGGGCCGTACAAGGAATAGACACTGGCGCTCCTTTCCCGCCCCCGAGGGGCGAGGGGGCTGGAAAAGACCGCGAGCGAGCAAGAAAAGCTCCGATCTTTTAGCCCGTTGTTTTACGTGGCGGCAAGCCGACCGGCTCAAATGACCACGAACGGCCTTCTTTCTACCGCCGTCGGGCGACAATGGTCAACTCCGCAATGGGCGTTCGGCCAGTTTACGCTAACGTCGCGTAAAAATGCCCGCGGCGACAAACAACATGTTGACGGCGCCTTGCGGCCCCTCCCGCGGCGCGGCGAAGCCGATATAGTGGAAAGACAGGCGGAACCGCCGACCATGAACCCTGATCCCGAGATCGCCCCGCGCCGCCGCCGGCCGCAACCCAGACTGTTCAAGCCCGGCGAGCTTGCCGACGACGCCTATTTCAACGCTCCCTACGGCCTGTTCGCGCGCCAGAAGATCAAGGCGATGGCGGCGCGCAAGCTGATCCAGGCCGACCACCCGCTGGAGGAGACGCAGTTCCAGCCCGCGAGCCTCGACTTGCGGCTCGGCAAGGAAGCATTCCGCGTGCGCGCGAGCTTCCTGCCCGGACGCGGCCATGGCGTGCGCGAACGGCTGAAAAGCCTCAACGGCGAGCCGGTGTCGCTCGCCGGCGACGGCGCCGTGCTGGAGAAGGGCATCGTCTATGTCGCGCGGCTGGCCGAGACGCTGCATCTGCTGCCGAGCCTGTCGGGCGCCGCCAATCCGAAGAGCTCGACCGGGCGGCTCGACATCTTCACCCGTCTGATCGTCGACGGCGGCGACGTCTTCGACGCCGCGCCGCTCGGCTACCACGGCGAATTGTGGCTCGAAGTCTCGCCGCGCAGCTTCAGCGTGCGCGCGCGCGAAGGCTCGCGGCTCAACCAGATCCGCTTCCGCAGCCGCAACTCGCAGCAGTTCAGCCTGTTCGACTTCGCCATCCGCGACGACGAGATCCGCGCCCGGCACGCCGCTCAGCCGCTGGTCGACGGCGAGCTGATGCTGCGGGAAGGGCTGGTGGTCAGCGTGGCGTTGAGCGGCGCGCCGGGCGCGATCGTCGGCTATCGCGCGATCAAAAACAGCGACGTGATCGACGTCGACAAGCCGCAGGGCTACGCCGCCGCCGATTTCTGGGAGCCGATCCGCGCCCGCCCCGACGGCCGGCTCATCCTCGACCCCGACGAGTTCTATATCCTCGCCTCGCGCGAGAGGATGCAGATCCCCTCCGACCTTGCCGCCGAGATGGCGCCGATCGACCCGGCGATCGGCGAGTTTCGCGTCCATTACGCCGGCTTTTTCGATCCCGGCTTCGGCCAGGGCGCCGACGGGGCGCCGTGCGCGCGCGCGGTGCTCGAGGTGCGCAGCCGCGACGTGCCGTTCCTGCTCGAGGACGGCCAGCCGGTCGGACGTCTGGTCTACGAGAAGCTCGCCGGCGCCGCCGACGAGCTCTACGGCGCGGGCGAGGTCTCCCACTACCAGGGGCAGGGGTTGAAGCTCGCCAAGCACTTCCGCGACTTCGCCGAGGTGTGAGCGGGCGCGGGCGAGGCGGCTTGCCGCGCCCGCGGGGAGCAGGTTATAAAGATCGCCGCAGCCGCCCGGCGACGGGCGCGGCGCGGGCGTAGTTCAATGGCAGAACGGAAGCTTCCCAAGCTTCACACGAGGGTTCGATTCCCTTCGCCCGCTCCAATCGCTTCCTCGATCGCTTGTCCTTGCCGCTTCGCCAAGCCTGCCTGCCCTTGAGGACGGCTTGCTTTCGGGCCGTCGCGGCGAGCGGGGTGCGCCTCGCGCTCAGTTCATTTCCTGGCCGCCGGTGACGCTGAGGGCGAGGCCGGTGATGTAGGCGGAGGCGTCGGAGGCGAGGAAGACCACCGCGTCGCAGACGTCGTCGTAGGCGCAACCGCGCTTCATCGGCACCTGGTCGACATACGCCTTGCGGACGTCGGCGACGTCGGTCGCGCCGGGGACCTTGCCCGCGCGCAGGTATTGCACGAACAGGCCCTTGTCGGGGTCGGTCCACAGCGGCGAATCGAGCAGGTTGCCGGGGCAGACGGCGTTGCAGCGCACGTTGTATTTCGCCATCTCCAAGGCGACGCTCTGGGTGTGGCCGACGCCGCCGAACTTGCTCGCGGCGTAGGCCGAGTTGGCGGCGCTGCCCTTTTTGCCCGACTTCGAGTTGATCTGGATGATCGAGCCCGAGCGCTGCTTCTTCATGATGCGGCAGGCGTGCTTGGTGACCAGGAAGTAGCCGAACAGGTTGACCGTCATCACCGCCCGCCATTTCTCGGCGTCGGCCTCGGCGATCGGTTCGGCGATGAGGATGCCGGCGTTGGAGACGACGACGTCGACGCGGCCGAACGCGCGCTCGGCGTCGACGAACAGCTTTTCCACCTCGGCTTCGCGCGTGACGTCGACCTTCGCGCCGACGACGCGGGCGCCGGTCGCCTTGGCGACCGCGGCGGCGGCTTCCTTCGCGCCGGGTTCATTGAGGTCGGCGACCACGACGGCGCAGCCTTCTTTGGCCAGTCGTTCCGAGATCGCCCGGCCAAGCCCCTGCGCGCCGCCGGTGACGACGGCGACCTTGCCCGCGAGAGAAGCAGTCATGATTTCGCGAACCTTCTCAGCAACGCCGCTTCCGCCTCGAGGCTCCAGCGACCCGATTCAAGCGGCGCGTCGCCGCCGAGCGCGCCGAGCGCCGTCAGCTTGAGACCGCGGCACGATGGATAAACCAGGATTTTGCCGGGCAGGAGATTCTTCTCCACCGCGCGGATGCCTTCGATCGCGCCGTCGAGGCCCGACACCGCGGCGACGGAGAGGTTGGTGTCGAGCTCGCGCGCGACGACCTTGGCCAGGACCCGATGAAAGTCCTTCAGTTCCGAGCCGCTGGTGCCGACGAAATAGAGCTTTCTGTCGACATAGCCGTCGAGATCGATCGCCGCCGTCTTGTCGGCCGGAATGCCGGCGAAGACGTTGACGATCGCGCTGTGCGCCGCGGTCGCGACCGCCTGCGCGACCAGCGCCGGGATCGGCGCCATCAGCACGACGTAGTCGAAGGCTTGGCTGTGAGGATTCTTCGCCGGATTGTAGGCGACGAACGCGACTCCGTTCTTCTCGGCCAGCGGCGAAGCGATCGCGCTGAGCCCGGCGAGACGGTCGTCGTTGAGGTCGCCCGCGTAAACGGCGACGCCCGCCGCGCCCTGGCAGAGATCGCGGATGACGTGCATCGTTCCCATCGGCCCCGCCGCGCCGACGATGTTGATCTTGTCGCCCGGACGGATCTCGGAGGCGGCCGGAATTGCGGCGTAGGCCGCCGCCGGATCGGCGCCCGCGGTTCCGACGAGGCGAATGCCACCGTAGTGGACGCGGCCGACCGGCGTGTTGACGGCGCGGCCGAACTTGCGGCCGCCCTGGACGATCGCCATCAGGCCGCCGGCGGCGAGCTTGGCGAACAGCTTTTCCGCCGTCTCGGCGTCGGCGCCGAAATAGACGAGGTCGTCGAAGCTTCCGTCCGGCTCGGCGGCGA
>Ga0326727_10003557_pt1 | contig 49476 bp, 36 predicted proteins | sample MB2enrmetagenome_FD_207643 | JGI IMG/M metagenome (GOLD analysis project Ga0326727, IMG submission 207643) | Lab enriched peat soil microbial communities from McLean, Ithaca, NY, United States - MB29MY | ecosystem: Environmental > Terrestrial > Soil > Wetlands > Peat | place: USA: New York... | reverse complement strand
CGGCCTGTCTGGGCCGGCGCGGCACTGCTGGCGGTACTTGTTGCCTGCTTCAGCTTCGCACCGGCGCGCAGTTGGGCCCAGCGTGTCCTGGCCATGCTGCGCGTGCAGAAGATCGCAGTTGTTCCCGTTGACCTGCAAGCGTTGCAGGGAGCCCAATCCGGTAGTGACCCTGGAAAGACGATCGGCCAGTTCATCTCGGACAACATCGTGGTAACGATGCGCTCTGAGCCCCAGATGGTCGCTAATGCGGACCAGGCGAACCAACTCGCGGGATTCCCGGTGCGCCTGCTGTCTGCGCGCGCAGATGCCCCGAAGATCACGGTACAGGGAGAAGGGGCCTTCCAAATGACCCTGAACCGGGATCGTTTGCAAGGCATCCTGGACGAATTTGGGCGCAGCGACCTGCAACTGCCCTCCTCCATCGACGGAGCCCTGGTGGCTGTGCACATTCCCAAAGCGGTGGCGGCCGTCTACGGTCAGTGCACCCAGCCTGGAAAGAACAATGCGCAGAAGCCGCCCTCGGTCGCCGATCTGGCGGGATGCGTGACGCTGGCGGAAGTGCCCAGCCCGACGGTGAGTGTTCCTCCGGAGCTCAACGTCCAGCAGCTAGCGACCTTGGCCCTGCAAGCGGCGGGCATGAGCGCGCAGGACGCGCAGGCCTTCTGCGAGACCGTGGACTGGACCTCCACCCTGGTTGTGCCCATCCCGAGGGACGCAGGCTCGTATGAAACGACAAGCGTGGACGGCGTCCAGGGAACGCTCATTACGCTGCGCGGATGGGCGCATGGAATGCCGGGGTACTCGCTCTTGTGGGTGAAAAGTGGCATTATCTACTCGCTGACCGGGTTCGGCAGCGCCGACCAGGCGGTACCGCTGGCGGATTCGCTGGAATAGAGGTCGATTCACTGCAGCCTGTCGACAGCACCGCCATCCAGACGCAGGGGCTTCGCAAGGTCTATGGCCAAAGAACGGCCGTGCGCAGTCTTACGCTTGAAGTCCCGCGCGGTGAAGTGTTTGGTTTCCTCGGTCCCAACGGCGCAGGCAAGACGACGTCGGTGCGAATGCTGTTGGGCTTAGCTGCTCCCACCGAGGGCCACGCGCGCGTTCTGGGGCGGCCCGCCGGAGAGGTCGCCACTCGGCGCAAGATTGGATTCCTTCCCGAACATTTCAGCTTTTATGACTGGCTGACGGCCGCTGAGTTGCTCCGATTCCACGGACGCCTTTACGGAATGTCACCGGCGGACCTCCGCCGCCGCACGCCTGCGCTTCTGGACCTCGTCGGCCTCACGGACCATCGAGACAAGCGGCTGCGGGAGTTCTCCAAGGGAATGTTGCAGCGCATCGGCCTGGCGCAGGCGCTGCTGAACGATCCGGAGCTGATCTTCTTGGACGAACCCACTTCCGGACTCGATCCCGTCGGCCGGCGCCTGGTGCGTGACGTTATCAAGGCGCAGCGCGAGCGAGGCGCCACGGTCTTCCTGAATTCTCATCTCCTGAGTGAAGTCGAAATCACCTGCGACCGAGTGGCTTTCATCAAGCATGGCGAAGTGCTGGAGACGCGCGAGTTGCACAGCTCGGGCGAGGAGACCCTGCGCGTTTCCATGCGGGTTCGAAAACTCACGGGGGAAGCCGTCAATGGGCTTTCCCCTTGGGCATCCTCTGCGAAGCTGGAAGGTGAGCGCTTGTTTCTTACTGTCGCCAGTTCCGAGGTCCTGCCGGAAATCTTGCGCTTCCTGGTGGGGCGCGGCGTAGACGTCTACGAAGTCACTCCCCAGCGGACGTCGCTTGAAGAGATGTTCCTTCAAATCGTCGGCACGGACGGAGGGCTGTGATGGGCGCCTGGATCATGGCGGGTATAACCTTCCGTGAGGCCGCCCGAAAGAAGGTGCTCTGGATGGCCTTAGCGGCAGGCGCGGCGTTTCTGAGCCTATTCGGAACAGGCCTGTACTTTCAGTTGAAGGACCTGAACCCTCACACCAACCTGCTTATCGAACGCCAGGGAGTCGGCGCGCTGTTGATGGTGGGCCTCTACGCGGTGGACCTGATGGCGGTGGTCATGACCGTGCTAACCTCCGTGGACACCGTCTCAGGCGAGCTGGCCTCGGGCACCATTCAGGCCGTGGCCACCAAGCCCATCGCGCGCTGGGAGTTGCTGCTGGGAAAGTGGATGGGCTTCGTCGGAATGGTCACAGTTTATGTGGCCTTGATGGTAGGTGGGATAACGGCAGTAACCTATTTGATGAGCTTGCACCCAGTCGGCGGAGTACTGCCGCATCATTTGCTGCGCGGCGCAACTCTGATTTGGCTGGAATGCATCCTGATGCTCAGCCTGACGTTCCGGATGGGCGCCAGTTTCTCCACCTTGACGAACGGCGTGGTGGTGCTCGGGCTGCACGGAATCGCCTTTATCGGAGGATGGATCGAACAAGCAGCCGCCCTGACGCACAGCCCGCGCGCCCTTAATGTGGGAATCACCGCCAGCCTGATCATACCCAGCGAAGCCCTGTGGCGCCGCGCCGTCTTTGAGATGCAATCGCCCATTGTGAGTACTCTGGGCTTCTCGCCCTTCAGCGCCATCTCCGTCCCCAGCAAGTTCATGATCCTCTATGCCTGTTTGTATCTCGCCCTCGCTCTTGCCCTTGCTGTGCGCCGCTTCTCGAAGCGTGACTTGTAGCGCGGACCCACGGTTTTGGGGTCCGCGGCCTTTCGCAGGTTCATGGACAAACCGCGGACCCCAAAAGCGGGGGTCCGAGCTACCCCAACAGCTCAACGACCTGTGCCCTGGTGGGAGCGGAGTCTCCCCCTCCCATGCCAAGGGTCGCAAGCGCCCCAGCGGCGTTCGCAAAGCGCGCGGCGTCGCCCAAGTTGCTGCCTTGGCAGATGGCGGCCAAAAACGCGGCGGCAAAGCAATCTCCCGCGCCGGTGGTGTCCACAGGCTGCACCACGAAGCCTGGCGAGGTGAAGGCGCCTTCGGGGGACTCCACAAAGCAACCCCTCGCCCCCAGCTTGACGATGACGGTCTTCACGCCCAGGCTGCGCAGGCGGCGAGCGATGGCCGGGGGTTCCGTTTCGCCCGTGAGCTGCTTTCCTTCTTCGCGGTTGGGAAAGATAAAGTCGGTGTGTGCAAGGGCGGGTTCGAGGATCGACAGCCAGCGCCCGCGCTGATCCCAGCAAACGTTCACTGAGGTCAGGCAGCCCAGTTCTCGGGCCCGCTTGAGTGTTCCCTCCAAAGGCTCGCCGTCGAATGCCGGCAGGGCAAAGGCGCTAGCGTAGTGAAAGACGCGCGCGCCCTTCACCGAGTCCCAGTTCAAGTGACGAGCCGAAAAGTGCGCGCTCGCGCCGCGAAAGTGCAGCAGGCGCCGCTCCCCGGTCGATTCGATGAGCACCACGCTTGCCGAGGTTCGCGCCTCTTTGACCGTGAACATGTTGGAATCATCCACTCCTTCGGCGCGTACGGTCTGGCGAAGCATTTCTCCCAGCCGGTCATTTCCCACCGGCGCCGCCAGGGCTACCCGAACCCCCAGTCTCGCTAACGCCATGGCGGTGTTGACACCATTGCCTCCCGGCCCCAGCGCCACCTCTTCCAGCGGCTGGCTACCGCCGGGCGCCGTCAGCCCGTCCACCGGACGCGCTAGCACGTCGGCTACTGCATTCCCGGCGCAAAACACCTCGCAACTTGGATTCATGGATCGTCGGGTTCCCTTCCTTGTGTCTTCCCAAGAGTATTGCCAATTGGCCTGGAGGTTGCAAGCGCTCAGCCAAAGGAACACAGTGGCTTTCCAGGCTCTGCATCTTCTCGCCCCCGTCGCCGCCGTTGACACCGCCATTGCCTTCGTTTATATTCATATTGAATACTTTTGATGGAGAGCACCCGTGGCGAAAACCCTGACTATGCGACTGGACGATGAGACCTACCAAACTTTCGTCCGGGCCGCCAAAGCGGAGCGGAGGTCTTTGGCTAACTTGGTGGAGACCGCAGCGCTGCGGGGCATTTTGGAAAACAGCTTTGCGGACGACACCGAGATGGCTGAGATCGCCTCGCGACCGGAGCTGGTGAGACGGCTCCAGACGGGTTCCCGAAATGCTCGAAAGCGCCAAGGCCGGTTCATCCCCGCCGTTTAGAATCTTCGAGGCGCGCCAATTTTCGAAAGACCTCGCGAGTTTCGGACCCGCCATCCGGGCCCGTCTGGAAGCCAAGCTGCGCGATCACATCTACCCCATCCTGCGCGAAAACCCCTATTGGGGCCCGAATATCAAGCGCCTGAAGAACTGGGAACCCCCCACTTGGCGGTATCGCGTGGGCGATTGGCGATTCTTCTATGAAATTGATGCGACGGAGAGAATCGTCTTTCTGGTTGCAGCCGACCACCGCAAGCAAGCCTACCGCTTGATGTGGCCCTCATCCTTTTGATACGGTGGCTGAGAATGCCGAAACCCCTGTTGAGGGAGAAATGACTACATGGTGATGCGTAGAATTTGTTTATCCGCCCTGGTAATTCTACTCTTGGCCGTTTCCTCTTCTGGAGCTCAGCCGCAGCCGTACCGGAGCTTCAAAGTAACCGTCTATATTCCAGTCCAGGTAGTCGACCGGATGGACCGCGATCCCGCCTGGCTGGAATCGAGCTGGAGCACTATCAGCAGCCGGGTGCATGTGGATGAAGTTTTCATTGAAACCTACCGGAGCGGTACAAGCGCCGATGACGCGACGATTGACCACGTCAAACGTTTCTTTTCCTCGCACGGCGTGGCGACGGCTGGCGGGTTGGCGCTGTCTGGGCCGGGCGGCTTTGGGCAGTTCCGCTCGCTGGACTATGCGGACCCCAAAGACCGCGACCTCCTGTCCCGCATGTCCGCGCTGACGGCGCGTCACTTCGACCGGATCATTCTCGACGACTTCTTTTTCATCAACACCAAAAGCGACGCCGACATTGCGGCCAAGGGCAAGCGCACTTGGGACGAGTACCGGCTGGAGTTGATGGACGAGGTGTCTCGAAACCTGATCCTGAAGCCGGCGAAGAGCGCCAATCCCAACGCACACGTCATTATCAAGTACCCCAACTGGTATCCCTCCTTCCAAGGGTTGGGCTACGATCTGGACCGCCAATCGCGACTTTTCCCCGAGATCTGGACGGGCGATGAAACACGCGATCCTGAGATCACCGACCAGCAACTGCAACAGTACGAGAGCTACGAGGTTTTCCGTTACCTTGAAAACGTCGCGCCGGGACGCAACGGCGGCGGATGGGTCGATTCCTATGGCAATCGCTACCTGGATCGTTATGCCGAGCAGCTCTGGGACACCATCCTCGCCAAGGCGCCCGCCATCAATCTGTTTCAGTACTCCGACCTGCTGCGCCGGGCGGAAGCGGGTGAGCGCAGCGCCTGGCAGATGCTCCCCACCTCCTTCAATTTCTTCGAGATGCTGCGCGAGTGCTGCGGCATGCCCTTCAGCCCGGATGCCAGAGATCCGCTGGTGGCGGATGTGGCCGCTTACGCCCTGCGGGAGGTGGACCGTGCCGCGGGCGAGCTCGGCAGGCCGGTCGGATTGAGCAGCTACCGTCCGTACCAGTCGAGCGGCGAGGATTATCTGTGCGATATGGCAGGCATGATCGGAATTCCGGTTGAGATGTACCCGGAATGGCCCAAGGCAAAGACCGTGTTGCTGACCGAGGCGGCGAAATACGATTCCTCCATCGTCTCGAAGATCGAGCAGCACTTGCGCACGGGAGATAACGTGATCGTCACCTCCGGGCTGCTCCGCGCGCTTCAAGACCAGGGAATAAACCAGATTACCGATATGCGCCTCACGGGCAACATTCTTGGGGCCACTTCTTACGTGGCGGGATTCGGCTCCGGCGCGGGCTCCGAACTCGGCAGCGCCCAGAATGCCATTCTCTTTCCCGAAATTCATTTCTACACCAACCAGGATTGGGCAGTGGTACGCGGCATGGCCGACGGGCGCGGTGTACCACTGCTCTTGACGGACCGATATGGGGCAGGAACGCTTTACGTTTGGACGCTGCCGGAAAACTTGAACGATCTGTACCGCCTGCCCGCTACTGCGATTGACGCTCTACGGAGGTATCTGGCACCCGCCACGCCAGTCAGGCTCGAGGCCCCGGCGAAAGTGAGCCTGTTTACCTACGACAACGACACGTTTGTTGTAGAGTCTTACCTGGACCAACCGGTCGCGGTACGGCTTACCGGCAATTTCGGCCACATCCAGAACCTGATGACGAGTGAGACATTAAACGGCAATCCCGTGGCGCCTGGTCCTTTCGCACCACGCAATTCGGAGACGCCACGCCAATATGCCTTCGACCTCCAGATCGAACCTCACAGCTTCGCGGCCTTCCGGGGGCAGAAGTGACGATTTCCTGACTGGCATGTGCGCGCCGAAGCGTTTATGATAGCTGCGCCTTAATTGTGGAACGACCATTTGATAAGGAGACGTCTTTATGAAACCGAATACTTCTCGCCGTGACTTCTTACAAGCAGGATTGGCGCTCCCGGTGGTGGGGCTGGCTGCCCGCACCAGCGCGGGCAAAGCGAGCGTCGAAGCACCGTCGGCAGCCGCCTCACCTTCCCTGGACTCTTCACCGCAGCTAAGTTATCGAATCCTCGGCAAGACAGGGCTGAAGGTCACTTCTGTAGGGTTTGGCTGCATGATCACTTCTGATGCCAGCGTGATCGAGCGCGGAGCCGATATCGGCATCACTTATTTCGATACGGCGCGCAGCTACCAGCATGGCAACAACGAGCGCATGGTCGGCGCCGCGATCGGCAAAAAGCGCAAGGAACTGGTTCTCTCCAGCAAGTCGGACGGAAACGATAAGAACAGCCTCTTGAGCGACTTGGATACGAGCTTGCGCGAATTGGGCACCGATTACCTCGACATCTGGTATCTGCACGGCCGGGACAAGGCCACGGGTGTTTCGGATGAGATGTTTGAGGCTCAGCAGGTGGCTAAACAGCAAGGGAAAATCCGTTTCACCGGCGTCAGCACGCACCAGCCGAAAGGCATGATTCCATTGCTGGTCAAGAAAAACGCCGTGGATGTTGTCCTGATCACCTATAACTTCACCATGGACAAGGGTGTTGGCGAGGTCATCGAGCAGGCCGCCAACGCGGGCATGGGCGTGGTTGCGATGAAGGTGATGGCGGGAGGCTACCGCCCCGGCAATACCCGCCGGGCATTTTACCCGCAGCTCGCGAAACAAGGGGCGCTGCTGGCCGCGCTGAAATGGGTGCTGAAGAATCCGAAAGTCAGTACGACCATCCCCAGCATGACCGACATGGACCAGCTCGAGGAAAACTTGAAGGCCATGGCGGGGCCGTTTGGCGAGAGCGAGGAAAAACTCCTGGCCCGGCAACTCGAACGCATCGCCCCGCTCTATTGCCGAATGTGCGGGAAATGCGACGGGGCCTGCTCGCAGGGCCTGCCGGTGGCCGACCTGCTGCGTTATCTCACCTACGCCGAGGGTTATGGGCAATTCTCGCTGGGCCGCGAGCACTTCCTGGCTCTGCCCGAGAAGATCGCCGCCGTGCGCTGCCGGGATTGCGCCAACTGCACGGTGAATTGCCCGTACGGCGTGAAGGTCGCGAGCCGGGTGGCGCGCGCACAGGAGTTGTTCGCGTGAAATTGCCGGCGGCTTGGCTGACGGGATTATTGACGGCCAGATCGGCGGACTCTACAGCCGGGGCGAGCACGGGGTTATCGCCTTGCGTGCTCGCACTGCTGCTTGCTGTGCTGGCCGTCGCGCCGGTCGCGCGCGCAGCCGGTGTGGCGGATTGCCACCTCCTGGCGGGATGGGAGCAGCGAGGCGTCCCGCGGAATTACACTCCCGATAATCTGTTCGAGTACCTGGACGGGAGCGCCGAAGGTTATATTCTGTACGGCTTGGTTCAGATGCAGGGAGTGACCTGCCGCTCGAAGGGCGGATCCATCACCTTCGATGTCTTCGAGATGAACGACGCGGACTCCGCGTACGGCGTGTTTTCGTCAAATCTCGATCCCCAGATGCCGATCGAAAAGCTCGGCATGGGCGGCCAGGTCTTGCCGCGCCGCGCCCTGTTCTGTAAAGGCAAGTATTACGTTGAGTTTGCGGCAAGTCCCCAAAAGGGGGCGGTAACCGCGCTGCGTGCCTTCGCAACTGAAGCCGAAAAGCGAATCACGGGCCGCGCCACACCCCCCGCCGCTCTTTCCTGGTTTCCCACCGCGAAGCTGGCCTCAGTGCGCTTGATTCCGGAGAGCGTCCTGGGGTTGCGCCTGCTGAAACGCGGCTTCGTAGCCCACTACGAGCAAGGGCAAGCCTTCGTCGTGATGGAAGAGTCACCCGGGTCCGCGGCCGCCATCTTGAACCAATTGCGGCAGCGATTCGCCGAAGGCACGCCGGCCCACGTTGCCGACGAGGCCTTCCAGGCCGACGACCAGTACCTCGGCGGACTTTGCATGTTCCGCAAGGGCCGCTACATCGGCGGATTCGCAAATATGCCGGACGCCCAGGCCGCTACGACACAAGCCACTTCCCTCGCCGAACATATCCCTGGAATGTAGGTACCGATCTCTTTGCTTATAGAAGCTGGCTGCCGGAGAGCGAAGCCCTGCGGATTTCAGGGATCAGCAATCCGCCGCAGCGCAGAATTGCTGTCATTCCGAGCGTAGCGAGGAATCTCGCCCTGGTTCTGGCATGCTTTCCGAGAAGAACAAATCAGAGCGAGATTCCTCGCTCCGCTCGGAATGACACTTGTGTTCTGCCCCAGCCCCTCAAATGTGAAGAAGCCTAAGACGCACTACACTAGTACGTTGGTGCAATTGCGCGCCTCGTCCTTTCGAGCCAGAGTGGTACCGCCCTGCCCGTGCCAGCGCTTCCCTTAAACCAGGTGTTTGCGTTGGCGCCTTGTCGAGTAACTTAGGCAAGCTGGATTTCGACATGTGGGGGGCCGTTCGAAAGTCCGTCGTCGAGGAGAGGGCAAGCCCGGCAACTCGGAGGGGGAAGCCTCGTCGCCCTCAGGTTGGCGAGGATCCGGCTGGCTGCTCCTTCGTCGTCGTGCAAACGGCCCCCCGCCAGCACAACGACCTCACTTGCCTGCTCCTCCGCACCCCCTGAGATTCACAACGTCCTGCGCCTGTTTGGCTCTCAAAGTTCGGTTCGTTTTGGGTTCGTTTTACAAAGCCCTCCTTTGTTTTTCAACGATATACTTGCTTCGCTCGCCCGGCACGGATGCCCCTCGGCCACTACCGGCCGTGAGATGGGAACCAGTCGTCGATGCCTTTTGCAAGCTCCCGCAAAAGCGTTACTAGCTCGTCAAAGCGCCTTTCGCCTTCCTCGTCAGACAAGATCCCGGCTGGTGTCATATTCTGAATCAGGAGATGCTGACCTTCGTCCACTATTTCCTTTGCGAGTATTTCCCTGATCCTCCCGAGTGTGTCTGGGCTTCCGATTTTTGCCATATCGCGGCCCAGCAACCTGGCTCCTGCTCGAACGTAGTCAAAGTTCTCATCCTCAACAAGATCAATATGTTCTTCGAAGAGCCGTTCATTGTTTCCAGCGTCCAGGTATCGCTCAACGATGAATGCCAAGTCTATCGCATCTCGCTGCCGCTCGTGAGGGCGGTCTGCCCATGAGATAAGCTTCAGGATGGTCAAACCGGGAGTGGACGCCACCAAGATGTCGAGAGGTGGATCGGCCCTGACCCTCACACCAAGGGCCGCCCGGTAGGCATCCTCGAACCCTGCCACGCTCATCACAAAATCCCCATTGGGAGGCCAACGAATCTCCCTACGCGTGCCGGCAATCCCTCCGAAGGGCAAGATATCGACACGTAACTCCCCTCGGTAAAGCAGTCGCTGGACCTCGAGGGTTTCTTTGAAGAGTCCGCTGGCCAGAAGCAACTTCTTCAGTTTTTCAAACTGGTCCCAACTGGAGGCGCGAAAGCCGAAATCTCTGTCGAGTGTGGCGCGCTTGCTTGGCAACCCGTGCCCGAGCTCGAAGATCAAATCTCTTGCGGTTGCCCCAACCACGAGGAACGCAATGCCCAGTGATCCCGCCGCCTCGCTAACTGCCGCAAAGAGGGCGACGGACATGGGGTCAATCTTCCCGGACAAGTCCAGCAAGTTGCTCATCGTATATCTGCCTCGCAGTTTCAATGTTCCGAGCGTCCCCGGTCGCCAGCAGGTCGGCGTAGACCAGCAAAGGGTGTACGGTTTCGGGGTTAGTCCAATCCACCGCCGTATCCCAGAAGGCCTGGAGGATTTCGACGTTCCCCCTCGGATCGGTGCGCAAACGGTAGGTCGCCTGAAGCCTTGCAGGCTTGTCCCGAGTATATACGGTGATCAATTCCGGCTTCAGGTAGCCGGTGAGTCTTGCGGCGGCCGGTTCGCCTCCCCAATAAGCGTGAAAGTCTCTAATACGCGTCTGTTCCCACCATTTCGGATCGGGTGCGGCGTACCTGCCGAGAACCAGCTTTGGGCGTAGCTGGTTGGGGAAGGCTCCGACCCAACGTTCCAGCAACTGTTGTTTGCGAATCAACCTTCGGCCACGTTTACCCTTGACCAGAAGGTGGCCGAGCCTTTCGAGATCGTCCATGATCCAGGGCACAGTGCCCAGCGCAACGTTCGTCGTCTGTGCGATGGTTCGAAAGGGTTCGTCAGTCAATTCTTGCCGACAGAGCAATGCGAAAACGACCTTCAGACCGGCGGGCGCAAAGGCGCGGGTGGGCCTCTCCCGGGGGAACCGTTGGGGTGCTTGGCCTTTCATGTAAACAAAAATAGGTTGAGCGTTCAGGTACGCATTTCCAAAGGTGTCCAGGAAGGGGACATCCATCTCTTTAAGTCGCTCTGCCATCTTCGGATTGACGTACTTTGTTACCAATAGGGCCTTTTCCGGAAGTCGCTTCATTCGCTCGATCGCTTGCCCAAGGGTTTGAGTGTCCAATATTTGCTTCACTTCTGCGTCGAAACGCGTTTCAGCATGTGGAAATTCAAAGCGCAATCTTGCGTCCGCCCGAGTCCCGGCTCGCCGCGGTTGCAATTGTCTTACCCGGACACGAATTCCTGTGGCCCGGCGAAATGCGTCGACGGCTTTTTGTAAAACTTCGGTTTCAGTCTCGCGAAGCTGCATTTTCGACAATCCTCGCCATCTGTCTCTTGAGAGGCAACGTTCACTTCTCTCTCGTGTTCATTATAAATGAACATCAGTCGAAAATGAACAAAAAGCTTTCGTCGGACCTTCGGGGCTGGCGCAGCTCTGCGGTCCCTGTTCATTCCGGCTCGACGTAACGCAGGGGTTCGCCTTGCGCCAGCCGGCGGAATCGATTCCGCCGCGCCACGCCAAACAATATAAGCAGATTTTATGGTAGAGACTCATATTATGTATGTGATCGGCATATACAACATGATGTAGTCTAAAGAAGTTGGGGTTCCGCTAATCCGCAGGCAAAAGTTGCGCCGCCCGGAGGAGCGAGCTGTTTACCGGCAGGGCAAAGCATCCATCGATTCAGTCTGCGGCGTGCTGAAAGAACAGCGCGGGATGAGGCAATCCCGGCGGTCCGGCTGGGAGGAAGTGGTGGCCCAACTTTTCACCCAGGCTCGACAGATTCAGTGATTAGGAGGTCAAAATGAAACTGCAATTCCACCGAGCAATTCTCTTTTCGGCGCTCCTGTTCGCCTGTCCATGCCTCACCCTCTCGCAGCAGTCGTCCAGCAGCGAGCCCGCGCTAACTCAAAGCGAGGCAGCGTCCCTGGTCAAGGACTTGGCTTTGCAGGAGGAAGCTTTGGAGCAGTCGTGCCGCCGCATCGTCGCGATCTATCGAGAGATGGCGGCGACTTCGGAATCTGACTCAGCCTCGGTTCGCGAACTGAAACGACAGTACGAGCATCTCGCTGAGAATGAAGAAAAGGCCGCCTTGGCTGCGAAGAAGATGGCCGCTCATTACACCAAGTTGGCCAATCTGATAGAATTTTCTCCTGATTCTACGAAAACCAGAAGTCTATTCGGAGATTCAGCCTATCGGCGCTGAGGCGTGTCCGCTGGCTGGCGCAGACACCTGGGGTTTGGTGTCTGTCGGGGTCCCGCCCGTGCAGAGTCACGGCCAAGATGGCCGTGCCACAATGGGCGAGACGCCCGCGCTAGCGACGGCGCTCGGCGAGAATGGTGACCTGGATGTCGTGGGCCAGCCTTACGACGCGTTCCACCAGGCTGCGCATCAACTCTTCTTCTGCGCGGCGGGCGGAGCCAAGGCGACGGCTGCTTCGGTGGTCAGCAGGAGGAAGGTCAAGGTCTCCTGCAAGTAGAGGCTGACGGTGGTATCGGTGTGGTTGAGGTAGCCGATGGAAGCGTCCTGGCCAATGTGCAGTTCGAAGTCGCCGCCACGGGTGGTCAGCACGACGGCGCCGGGGACGCCGGGCGCCCAGATGATCTTGTCGTCGACCAGCCGCTTGACGTGCTCGAGGACGGGATAGCCGTAATCGCTGGTCTCGGCCAACTTCGTATAGGCGTCGGAACCCAGCAGCGCCGTGTAAGGACCATTGACGCCGACCATGCGCAATCGGCTCAGCGCCTGGGCAATGGCTTCCGGGTACTCCCGTACATCGGCGGGCAGCGTTTTCGTGGGGTTGCTGGTTCCCTGGCAGATGCCGGTGATCCCGGCAGCGTTATAGCCCACAAAGATGGCGCCGTCCTCGGCAAAGGCCAGGCGGCGCGCCGCGATCTTCGCCGGCTCCCAGTCGGAATCGTTGGTGCCACGCTCGACGTCGTCGATTTGCTGCCGCTCGAGTTCGAATGGAACTCGGAACTCGACCAGCGCCTTCGCCTCCCGCTGGTGGGCGTGGACGCCGTCCCCCGGCGTGGCAATTTCCCGCAGGTGGCCGGTGCCGACGGCGGAGAGGCCCGTGCCCGCCGGCCCACGCACATCCACTGCCCGCCGGCCCGCGAGGTGGCGCTTGAAGGTGCGTGTCACTTCCTCTTCGATCTGGGCCCAGGCAGCATCGGAAATCGGAGCAAGCTCGCGATGCAGATTATTCATGTTCGACGTCTCCTTTGAGCGATCCGATAGGCAACGAACCATTACTCTCGCGCCGGGCGGCCGGAGCGGGCTCCGCCGCCGGTGAAGCGGCAGAAGGAACGACGGGCCCCTCTTCAGCTACGTTTTCCAGAAATGTCGCGGTCGGCACGAAGAAGAGATTCCCGGTCACGGCGCGGCTGAAGTCGAGCAGGCGGTCATAGTTGCCCGGCGGCCGCCCGATAAACATGTTCTCGAGCATCTGCTCGATGGTACGGGGCGAACGGCTGTAACCAATGAAATAGGTTCCGAATTCGCCGGAGCCGGCATGCCCGAAAGGCATATTATCGCGCAGGATCTGGATCTGCTTGCCGTTCTCAACGATCGTGTTGAGTGCGTTGTGCGCGGAGGTGGGCTTCACCGAATCGTCCAATTCGATGTCGGAGAGTTTTGTACGCCCGATAATTCGTTCCTGCGCCTCCGTGGACAAAGCATTCCAGCCGGCCAGATCGTGCAGGTACTTCTGCACGATGACATAGCTTCCGCCGGCGAAGGTTGCATCCTCGTCACGGATGAGCGCCGCTTCCGCAACTTCATCGCCTCGAGGATTTTCCGTGCCATCCACAAACCCCAAGAGATCGCGCTCGTCGAAGTACCGGAAACCGTGCACCTCATCAACGGGTGAGACAGCCTCACCGATGCGCGCCATGATTTGCGTCGCCATCTCAAAACACAGATCCATACGCTTGGCGCGGATGTGGAACAGCAAGTCGCCCGGGGTTGAGACAGCATGACGCGCCCCGGCGCGAATCTCGCGAAACGGGTGCAACTCCGCCGGACGCGGCGCGCCAAAAAGCTGGTCCCACGCGTCGGACCCAATGCCCATGACGCAGGATAGTCCGGCTTCAATGTCGCGAAATTCAACTGCGCGATACAGGGCGGCAAGATTTGCGCAGAAGGACCGAATGATGGATCGATTGCCGGAGCCGGGCTTCAGTGACACCACCAGGAAGATCGCAGCGCGAGTAAGCGGTGCAACGACCGCTTGCGCGATCCTGCCCCTGCCATCCGCAAGTTGCGGACCGCCCACGGGATTAGCTGCCATCAGAAGTCACCCTGTGAGGCTGGCCGGATCTTCCATCAGCGAGATATTCGGACAGCCTTCGATTCAAACAATGCGTCAGGTCAGCTTACCATTGCCTCGCGATGAATGTCCACAGCCTATCGCTACCGCCGCCCTCGCGTGCAATCGCCGGCGGAAGTGCTGACAGTTCGCTGGTTCCGTGACATCATAAATCCACATGCCCGAATTGCCGGATATTGTCGTTTACATCGAGGCGCTCGAGCGGCGCATCCTTCATCACACGCTCGAGCGCGTGCGCCTGTCGGGACCGTATCTGCTGCGGACGGCTACGCCGCCGATCCAACGGTTGGAAGGGAAACGAGTGCAGGGCCTGCGGCGGATCGGGAAGCGCATCGCGATGGGTTTCGACCAGGACTATTGGCTGGTGCTGCACTTAATGATTGCCGGGCGGCTGCACTGGCGGGATCGCGGCCCGGCGGCTCCTCGACCGCGCGTGAAGACGCTCTCTGCGCGCAGCAGGGACGTGGCGGCGTTCGACTTTGATTCCGGCTGCCTGACACTCAGCGAGGCGGGGTCGCGCAAGCGGGCCTCGATTCACGTGGTGTCAGGCGCTGAAAAGCTCGCAGACCTCGACCCGGGTGGGCTCGAAGTTCTTGACTCCCGGCTGGAAGAGTTTGCGGCGCGCCTCACTTGCGAGAACCATACCCTTAAGCGGGCGCTCACCGATCCGCACCTCATGAGCGGCATCGGCAACGCGTATTCCGATGAGATTCTGCACGCTGCCCAACTCTCGCCCGCAGCCCTGACCCGCCGGTTGACGGCTGAGGAGATCGCGCGCCTCTACGAAGCCACGCGGAACACTCTGCGAGATTGGACCGATAGACTGCGAGTGGAAACCGGCGGCGGCTTTCCGGAAAAGGTGACGGCATTTCGTCCCACAATGGCCGTGCACGGCCGGCACGGCCAGCCATGTCCGCGTTGCGGCGCCAAAGTGCAGCGCGTCCGCTACGCCGACCACGAGACCAACTACTGTGCGCGCTGCCAGGCAGGCGGCAAGCTGCTCGCGGATCGCTCGCTCTCCCGCTTGCTCAAGCAGGACTGGCCGCGCACACTGGAAGAGCTCGAGGCAATGCGAAGTAACGAGGGTCACCAAGGGTTCCAGAGAGTTCACTAAAAATAACCCCTCACCCGTCCCGCGACGGCTGATGAAGACGCCGTTCCGGGACACCCTCCCCGATTTCCGGGGTCCGATGGGCCCCATCGGGGTCCAGAAATCGGACTCCCCAGGGAGAGGGCTCCGTGCATGTTGAGGGGCAGGACTGTCATTGGCGAATCGTATTGATTCGTATACAATTGTTCTGGAAGCCGTATTTGACGAGAGTTAATTCATGGAACTCCTGCACATTCCGGAAGCTGCCCGAGAATTGGGAGTGAGCTACCCGACTTTGAAACAATGGATCTACAAGCACAAGATCAAGACCGTGATGACGCCGGGGGGGCATCATCGCGTGCCACGCTCGGAAATTGACCGCTTGCTGTTTCAAAGGGGCGAACGAGGGCACGACGCAGCTCTCACTTCGACCGCTCGAGTTGCACCCGCCAAACCGGTGTCGGGCGTGGGTGCGGGGCTCGAACATGTGATCAGCGGGCGAAATCAACTAGTGGGCCGCATCATCAAGCTGCAAACCGTTGGTCTGCTGACCAAGGTGGTGCTGGACGTGGGCGGGCAGTCGGTGACCTCCATTATTACCAGTGACGCTTCCCGCGACCTTGAACTCAAGGTGGGTGAGACGGCGGCGGCGCTCATCAAAGCCACGGAAGTGATGATCATCCGGCCCTTACAGAGGAGACCTTGAGCTTTGGCCGTTGCCGCTAATATCGAGTCACGAAGCCTGCGGTGGCCCTTGACGCGCTGGGACTTGGCCGGTGCGTTCGGCGACATCGGAGTACTGTTTCCTATCGCCATTGCCCTCATCTCCCTCAATCACGTGGATCCCACGGCAGCATTTCTGGTGGCCGGCGCGACTTATATTCTGGCGGGCCGCTATTTCCAAATCCCCATGGCCGTCCAGCCCTTTAAAGCCGTTGCAGCGATTGCGCTGGCCATGGCGCTTCCGCCTTCCGCGATTGCCAGCGCCGGGCTGCTCATGGGAGCGCTGCTGGCTTTCGTCGGAGTAACGAACCTGGCCACTCGGCTTGCGAAGCTGTTCACACTACCGATCGTCAGGGGCATTCAATTGGGTCTTGGACTGTTGCTGGCACGCGAAGGCTGGCGACTGATGTCAAGCCCGCGCTCCATGGTGATCTTGGGGGCGGGACGAAACCTCGCAGCGTGGGAGATCGGATTTGCTGGCGCTATCCTGCTCATCGTGCTTCGAGGGTCGCGCCGACTTCCTGCCGCATTGGTCCTCTTGGCGGCTGGGATCGCGCTGGGTCTTGCCAGCCAATGGGGCAAGCTTCCGGCGCTGGACTGGGGGCCGACGCCTTTCACCTTTCTCCACCCGCATTTTGGCGAAATGCGGCGCGTTTTGACCTTGCTGGTGGTTCCGCAATTCGCGCTCACCTTCGGTAATTCTATCGTGGCCACTGAGAACACCGCCCAGATCCTCTACGGGAGCCAGGCTCGACGCGTCACGGCGCGCGCATTGTGCATCAGCATCGGCCTCATAAATCTGCTCGGCAGCATAATTCAGGCACCGCCATTCTGCCACGGGTCGGGTGGCGTCACTGCGCATTACCAGTTCGGCGCCCGCAACCCGAGGTCGAGCTACGTTATCGGCGGGGTTTGCATATTTCTGGCTTTGTTTGGCCGCGCCGCGCTGGGCCTTCTGCAACTGATTCCTGCCGCCGCTCTGGGAGTATTGCTGCTTTATGTGGGAATCCAGCACGGAGCTTATGTGCGCGATATCCTTCGAAACCTGCCGCTCCTGGCTATTGCTGTATGCGTGGGAGTGGTTTCCCTCCTGACCACCAACCTGATGTGGGGCTTTCTGACAGGCTTTGTCCTGCAAGGCATACTGTGGCTATGGCAGCGTACTGTCAAGCCACCGGCATAGCGGAAAGTTGGCCTGACCGCGCCGAAACAGAAGAAAAGTCTGGTGATACCGACCCTAAGCGTGTATTATATAGAGTTAATCATCTAGCTGACCGACAAGCAGGGAGGGCATAGCGGCCCGAAGGCCAGCAAGCTGAGAACCTACTGCTTCGCACGGTTGGTTGTGAGGAGGTATCCAGGACTGTGAGCGTACTCATCCAATACACTGGATTCCAATTAAAGCCCCGCGGCAGGGATTACTCTTACCGGGTGGTGGGCATGAAATCCGAGGACCGGGAGTTTACGCTGACCATTTCGAATCGCGCCTTTGAGGAAAGGCGCATTCCCTACCAGGATGGCGCGGCGCTGTGCTACCAGAAGCTCCAGAAAGAACTCCTCGGCGAAACCGCTGAAGTCCCCGTCCAGCACCACCTTACGATCTCGGACCGTGACGTCGACGAATACCTCGCGAAGTATCGCCCCGTGAGGAAGCGCTCCTGGTGAATCAGGAATAGTGAATTATGAAGGGAGCAAGGCTTGCCTCCTTTGCATTCACTATTCACCTTTCATAAATCACTATTTAGCTTTGATCAGCGCCGCGCCGTGTCTGGGCACTTCGGTAGTGTATCGATCTTGAATGGTGCCCAGGTCTTTCCGGGCCCACAGGTCGCGCACGCCGGCGGAATGGCCGAGTCCAATGGTTGCGAACCTGACGGAAATAGGTAGGGGTGACCCGCTGCGGTTGAAAAACCCCACCGCCTTGCTCCCATCCGCCAACGGTCTCATCCAGACCTCCAAAGGACCTTCTTGCCAGACGCGCCGCGCCGCAGCGCCGAGTGAGTCCTGATCGACGGCGATGACCTCCGGATTGGTCAGAATCTCGAGCGTTTCCGGGGTCATCTTGGTGAGATCGTTACCGGCGAGCAAAGGGGCGGCGAGAAGGCACCACAAGGTCATCTGGGTGCGCCCTTCGTCGTTGCTCAGCTTGCCGATCCCGATCTGCAGGATGTCCGGATCGTTCCAATGTCCCGGACCGACGAACGTGTCGAGGCCATTGTGTTGGAAGCCGAACAACGACATCCGGTCGTAGTCCCCGCCAATGTCGTCGGTTGTGCGCCACATATTGGCACCGACCTTAGGCCCCCAGCGCCAGACGGCCTCAAGACCGTACTGGCAGAGGCTGTAGACCATGGGGCGGCCGGTGCGCTTGATCGCGTCGTGCATTTTCCGATAGGCCCCCTGCATCTCTTCGGGCTTGTAAACCTGCGCCGCGCTGCACCAATCGTACTTTACAAAGTCCACACCCCACTGGGCGTAGGTCTGCGCGTCCTGCTCCTCGTGCTTGTCGCTGCCCTCGTAGCCTCCACAGGTTTTGGGTCCGGGTGACGAATAGATTCCGAACTTCAGCCCTTGGCTATGAAGGTAGTCGCCGAGAGCCTTCATATCGGGGAAACGCTCGTTGGGATGAATGAACCCCTTTTCATCGCGCTTGCCCTGCCAGCAATCGTCGATATTCACGTACACGTAGCCGGCGGCTTTCATTCCATTGCTCACCAGCGCGTCGGCATTGGCGCGCATGATGCTGTCGCTGACCTTGCACTCGTACTGATACCAATCGTTCCAGCCCATGGGCGGGGTTCGGGCAAGTTGACTGTCCTGGGCGGCCAAGGGGCTGAGCGTCGCGGCAAGGATCGCCGCATACGCCATTCCACGCAGCCAGCGCGCACGAGAGCATCTCATGGATTGTGGCCTCCTGAATCCGGGGACAACGAAGGCATGAAAACCACAGAGGCACTGAGAACGGCCTATGGCCCGTCTCCGTGCCTCTGTGTCTTTGTGGTTAACAGTTCTACGCCATCCAGGGGCGGGTTCGGTCCACGTTCTCAGCCAGGATCTTCTTGGCGATCGCCACATCTTCCTTGAGTTGGAAGTCGAAGATTCCGGCGCAGATAAAGTCGGCTCCGCCGCGGTAGGCAAAGTTGAAGGCCGTTTCCGGGGGAATGGCGCCGGCCGCCATCACCTTGAAAGCGACCCAAGGCGTGTGGAACGTGGCCATGAACTCGCGGGTTGCTTCGGGCTTTATGTCCCAGATGTTGTCGTGATTGTCGGGGCTGTTACTGTCCACCAGGAACTCCTTGCGCTTTTCGCGAGGCGTGGCGGAGAAGTAATCGTCCCTGTGATAAGTCTTCATGAAGAAATCGGGCACAATGCCCGCTTTCGCGCAGGCCTTCGGGGTTTCGATCGAATGGGCGCCCAAGCCGGCCGGCAACCCGGTCTTCTTCATCATCTCGAGCGCTTCGCCAAGCTCATCCAGCAGGCCTCGGTCGACGAAGGAATCTGTAACCCCGCCTTGGATATACATCGCGTTGGCTCCGTGCTCGACGACTTGCGGGATGTTCTCCTTAAGGTGCGCCAAGCGGATGTCGTAGTAGGACTTAGCGTGGGGATGGACCTCCGAAATCCACTGAATCTTCCCGCCCCGTTCCTGCCGGTACCGTTTCATGATCCGCACCGGCTTGTCGAAGGGGTCGGAAAGCACGGTGTTGATGCCGAGTTCTTCGGCCAGTTGCCAGGTATTCATGACTCGCTCGTCGGTTTGGTACTCCCGCATCAGGTTTGCCACGTATTCCAGGTCGCGCGAGTGGGAATATCCGCTCACTTGGTTGCAGCCCAGGAACAGGCGGGTCACATTGAGATTCCCCAGCTTGCCCGTCGGAAAGCCCTGGTGAAAGGTCTGGGGCATGGCTGGCGAGCCGGCAGGCGCCGCAAGTGATAGCCCCTCCTTGGCATTGAGCGCCGCGGCGGTCCCGAACGCAGCCAACGCCGAGGTTTTCAGGAAGTCGCGACGGTTATGACGATCAAGCATATTAAACCTCCAAGAGTTCGAGTTGGATGAGGCATGCAGAAAAAGGCACACTACCCGTTACCGGAAATAATGGCTTGAGCAATTAAATCACCAACAGCCTAACGCCTAAATGGTCCAATGAGCACAGTTTCAAGCGACGCTCGGAAGGGCGGGGCTGAAGCCCCGCCCTTCCGTTTCTGACAAATATGCGGGGCATCGGGGGGGATGGCCTGAAGGTCAGCGCTACGCCGCAACCATCACCAGCCCAACCCACCACCCGTGTAGCCGGCTGTTTGTCATCCTTCCGGTCCCGCCGTAAAGCTCACAAGCCTGACTTCGTTTTCGCAAGTTGCGCTGTTTTTGCTCCTTTCATGCTCTATTTTGTGCAAAACTGCGCGCAAAACGCGCACAATTTGCATCTTCAAAAATACGATTATCCTTTGTTTTCAAGTACTTCTTAGCTTCGTTCCCACTATTTTTCATTTTTTGTAGTTCCCTACATTCCCCCATAGCCGGCCCCTTCCACTTTCCCTTACTCCCCGGCGCGTACCGGCGTCCGCCGGCGACAATGTGTCTCCATAAAGAACACAATTATAGGCTATCATAACCTCGTGAGGTTGTCAAGTAAAAAATGTGAAGAGGGTCGAAATGTCGATTTGGCAAGGCGTCGAGGGGTTCAGGGGTCGAGAGGGCGGGAGGCAGGAGCGCTGTCCTGGATACCTGGCTGCAGGCCAGAGCGCCGACCAGATTGCGGCGTGCCTGGATTACGCCCGCGCTAGCATTCGGAGTTAGGAGGGTCGTGGATCACGAAATCTGGTACAGCCCCATCACGGAGCGCCGCTTTCCCGTTGACCACAAGATTCTGTCCCCTCTCTCCCGTCATTTGGGGATTGCTCTCCGTATCCTTTTCGGGTACGATTGACCCCAGAATGGGTACAGTTAGTACGCTTTCGGACACGCTTTTTGGGCGCACGCGTGGTGCGGTGTTGGCGGTTCTGTTCGGTCACGTCGGCGAGTCCTACTATTTAAGGCAGCTTGCTCGTATGACAGGGATTGCGCTGGGGCCCGTGCAGCGTGAGTTGCGCCAGTTGGTCGACGCAGGTCTGGTGATTAGAAAGACCCTGGGAACGAATACCCTCTATAGCGCCAACGAGGCCAGTCCGGTCTTTGCCGAGATGCGGAACCTGGTGGCGAAGACGGTTGGGATCCACGACGTCCTCCTGGCGGCGCTCAATCCCCTCGAAAGGGAAATCAACCTTGCTTTTGTTTACGGTTCGGTGGCGGGTTCCCGTGAGGGCCATCAAAGCGACGTCGATTTGATGATTGTGGGCACGGTGAACTTCGCGGATGTGGTCGAGCGAATTGCAGACGCGCAGAAAACGCTGAATCGCGAGATCAACCCTACGGTCTATACGGTCAACGAATTCACAAGCAGGGTACGCGGAAACTTCCTGAAGACTGTACTCGGCGAAAAAAAGCTCTTTCTCATCGGAGATGAGAATGTCCTTAGAGAACTGGGCCATCAATAAATGGCTTGAGAGGCTTCAGTCTGAAAGAAAGGGTACCTGATGACCCCTTCCTCCCCCTGACACCCTTCCTCCCCGAGCGGCACTGCGGCTCCCCATTCGTGCTTGGACCGCCCCCGCTAAAGTGCTAGTATTGCCCCCATTGCCATGGCCGGTTACAACCTTCTAACTCCCGGGCATCGCTCGATTCGCAAGTATTACGAGAACGCGGCTGCCCTGCGGGATCAGGGTGTGCTGAACGAGATGAGCGTGCGTTCCCCCTTCGAGTCCCTGCTCCAGGAGACGGCCCGGCTGAAAAACTGGACCTTCATCGCCGAGCTTTCGGGAAAGTCCGGCGGCGTGCGCATTTGTCCTGACGGCACCCTGCGCGACCGAAGCACCCTGCCGCGGGGCTACTGGGAAGCCAAAGACACCCAGGACGATCTTGACACCGAGATCAAGCGGAAGATCGCACGCGGCTACCCCCTCTCCAACATCATCTTTGAGGACACGCAAACCGGCGTCCTGTTTCAGGGCAAGCAGAAGATCAACGGGCCGTACAGCCTTGGCAACCCCAAAGAGTTGGCCGCCCTTCTGAACCAATTCTTCTCCTACACCGAGCCGGATATTGAAGAATTCGAAGAAGCGGTTGAGGAATTCAAGGAGCGCGCGCCCGAACTGGCGCGCGGCTTGGTGGAGAAGATTCAGCAGGCGCACAAGGACAACAAGGGATTCCAGGCCGCCTTCGAGAAGTTCTTCGACCTTTGCCGAGCCGCGCTCAATCCCAATATCCGCGTCGAGGCCGTCGACGAGATGCTGGTCCAGCACCTGCTCACCGAGCGCCTGTTTCGCACCGTCTTCAATAACCCCGACTTCGTTAAGCACAACGCCATCGCCACGGAAGTGGACCGCGTCATCGAGGCGCTGGTAAGCAAGAGCTTTGACCGCACCGAGTTCCAGAAAAGCCTGGACCGCTTTTACGTCGCCATCGAAAGCACCGCGCGTTTGCTGCCTGACTTTAGCGAAAAGCAGCACTTCCTCAACACCGTTTACGAGCGCTTCTTCCAGGGCTACGCAGTGAAGCTGGCCGACACAATGGGGATCGTCTATACGCCCCAGGAAATCGTCAACTTCATGTGCGCGAGTGTGGCCGAAGTATTGGAAAAGGAATTTGGCAAGAGCCTTTCCAGCCCCGACGTTTTCATCATCGACCCGTGCACGGGCACCGGGAACTTTATCGTGAACCTGCTGCGGCGCATGCCCCGGCGTGACTTGCCCCGTGTGTACCGCGAGCAGCTTTTCGCCAACGAAGTGATGCTACTGCCCTACTACATTGCTTCGCTCAATATCGAACACGCCTACTACGAATTGACCGGCACCTATGAAGCTTTCGAGGGCCTGTGTTTTGCGGACACTCTCGACCTCGCCGAAGGCAGCCAGCACCGGCTTGGCTTTATGACGGAGAAAAACGCCGAGCGCGTGGAGCGCCAGCGCCGCACACCGATTACTGTTGTAGTCGGGAACCCGCCGTACAACATGGGGCAGGTCAACGAAAACGACAACAATAGAAACCGCAAATATGAAATTGTAGATAACAGAATTCGCGATACTTACGCTGCTGATTCGACGGCCACTCTCAAAAACAAGTTATACGATCCGTACGTAAAATTCTTGCGTTGGGCAACCGACCGACTTCAAGGACGCGATGGGATCGTCTGTCTCGTTACCAATAACAGCTTTGTTGACCAGGAAGCTTTTGACGGCCTCCAACACAACCTTCTACGGGATTTTACGGACGTTTATCATGTGGACCTGCACGGAAATGTCCGCCGGAATCCAAAGCTGAGCGGGACTACCCACAACGTATTTGGGATACAGGTCGGCGTGGGTATAACTGTAGCCATTCGGCGGAAAGGTTCGGGAAATCACCAACTTCACTATTTCCGCGTCCCCGAAGACTGGCGGAAAGAAGAGAAGCTCGCCTGGTTGTCGAAACAGAACCAGATTGCTAAGGTTGCTTGCAAAACCCTTCCCCCTCGAACGTGGCTCAAGCTTGCCAATCAAGACGAATTTACATCGTATGTCCCGCTCGGTACAAAGGAATGCAAGGCTGGTTCTTCTGAGGCGCGGACAGTGTTCAGATTGTATTCCGTTGGGGTCCTCACTGCGCGTGACGAAATAGCATATGACTTTGACCACAAGGTTCTGACTGGAAGGATGAACGAGCTAATTGAGACATTCAACGCGGAGGTTGACCGCTACCGTCGAACCAAGAAGCCTGGCAATATCGACGATTTCGTGGATTACAGCAGACTGAAGTGGACGCATAACCTCAAAGCTGCAGTGGAACGAGGTCAGTACGCGAGCTTTGACCCAAACAACATCCGCGTGTCTTTTTACCGCCCTTTTTGCAGGAAATACCTCTATTTCGACAGGCTGTTCAACGAACGGGTCTATCGCGTTCCCCGTATGTTTCCAAACGAGCATGCTGAGTGCGAGAACCAAGCAATATGCTGCACAATCCACACCCAAATGCCGTTCGAGGCCCAGATCACAGACAGGATACCGAATGAAGCTGTTGGCGGACGCAACGGGCAGTGCTTTCCATTCTACGACTGGGACGAGGACGGCACGCGGCGGGGAGAGAACATCACCGATTGGGCCCTCGAACATTTCCGCAAGCATTACAAGGACAAGCAAATCATCAAGTGGGACATCTTCTATTACATCTACGGGATTCTGCACGATCCCGAATACCGTGCGAAATACGCCGAGAACCTGAAGCGCGAACTGCCGCGCGTTCCGCTCGCAAACGACTTCTGGGGCTTCTCGAAAGCCGGGAAGGAACTCGCCCGGCTGCACATTGATTACGAGAGGGTCGAACCGTGGCCGTTGAAATACATTGAAACGGGTTCGGGCGTTTTGGGTGCGAGCAGAGATCGCCCCGAGGCCGAGCGCCGCTCGGCCCTACAGATTCCGCTGTCATACCGCGTGGAAGATAAGATGCGCCTGGCAAAGGACCGCCGTTCTCTCAAGGTAAATGATTCCTTAACGCTGGGCGGCATACCGTCCGAAACATTTGAATACCGCTTGGGCAATCGCAGCGCTCTCGAATGGGTGATTGACCAATACCAGGTGACGGAAGACAAGCACAGCGGCATTCGCTCCGACCCTAACCGAGCCCACGACCCGGAGTACATCGTGCGGCTGGTGGGCCAAGTTATCTACGTTAGCCTTGAAACCGTGAAGATTGTGAAATCCCTTCCGGCTTTATGAGGGACTTTCCGGCGAATGGTGAGTGTATAGGGTGGTTTAGCCCGCGAGGCGACCCCAGGCTTAGGACCAACCGAAGGTCTCCAGCATGATGCACAAACTAGAGGGAACCAAACGAGCCGGGATGTTTACGGTCTCGCCAGATAGGGTTGTCTACGGGGAGCTTACCTACGCTGGACGGGAAACGTCCCTCCGCGTGACGGATACGACCTATTTTGATACGTACCCGATACAAGGAGGATGCCTGAAGGGCACCCTGCACGATCTCACGAAGGTTTCCCTGCTCCGCTGCGTAACCACACCCGTTCCTAGCAGTGTCAGCAGAGGCATAGAGGGATATTACTTTGCGGACGTTTTTCCCCACTTTATCGTTCATGGAGATCGCCAGATTACGAGTGGCGAGAGGGTGATTACTGAAGTTCGATTCCTCGTGGACGACGCTAGCACCCTGTTTTATGACTTCGACGCCTTCGGAACCCTAATTAATGCCCGTCCCCTGATAGGGGAGGTTGTCGCCGCCAGGCGTCGCGAGCTTGAGAGGTGGCCTGGCCGCAGCCGCGATATTCGAATTGGCCCCAACCCGGCAATCCTTTATTTCACTGGCCAACACGAGATGCTTTCATGTGACACGGTACTGGGGAAGGTGCATGTTACGCATCATACTTCCCACAATCTAGGAGGTCCGAGTGGCGCATATCTCAAGAGCAGAATCTTCACAGGCATTAGATTCAAGCGCCCCTGTTCGTTCGACGACACGATTACCCGGACCTTAACACTGCTGAGGTTCCTGGAGGTAGTTGTCGGCCGCCCCCAGAATGTGATCAGTCTTCAGTTGCAAGTCACGTCTGAAGAGGACGCGCCCTGCGTTCTTGACGTGTATTGGAGCATGCCACCAAAGCGTAAGGGGAAACGTGACTTCCGACCGCATCCTGCTGATGTTCTCATAAATGGCGGGATGCAACGGGACGAGTTCGCCCGTGTCCTATGTAATTGGGTCAGTCGAGATGACGCTTGGGGTGACGCTCGCGCTAGGTTCTCGGGCTCCTTTCGGCAGCAGGGGCTCTACAGCATCGACCGTCTCATCGGCTCGGCAAACATGTTTGACATCCTCCCGGAATCGGCGGTTCCGCGCAGGGTGCAGCTCTCTAAGGAGCTGACATCTGCGAAAGCAAGGTGCAAGCGGATCTGGAAGGCGTTGCCTCGGAGTCCGGAACGCGAGAGCCTCCTTAATGCCCTTGGCCGGATCGGGAAGAGCACGCTCAAGAACAAAATCCGTTTCAGGGGTGAGCTTCTCACACGCGCGGTGCCAGGGCGGTTCCCGGACCTCGCGACGGTAACAGACGAGGCCGTGAACTGCCGGAACCATTACGTCCACGGCGGTGAACCCCGGTTCGACTATGGCAGCCACCCGCACGTTTGTAATTTCTTCACCGACACGCTAGAGTTCGTCTTTGCCGCATCGGACCTCATCGAGGCTGGATGGGACGTGAAAGCATGGTGTGCGGCCGGCACATCGATGTCGCACCCGTTTGGTGAGTACCGAGTGGGTTACCTAGAAAATCTGCGCAAGCTGAAGTCTCTTATTCCGCAGAGCTGAGCGAAACGAGATGCCAAAAACCCCTCAATTGGTTTGTCAGCATCTGGAAAACATCAGCGGCGACGTTTTAGAGGACTACCAGGACATTATTCGTGAGTACGTTTCGCGGCGCCAGGGCGTGTACGCCCTTTACGATGATGACGATCTGTACTACGTTGGCCTGGCAAGCAATCTGAGTTCACGCCTAAAAGCCCATCTCGGCGACAAGCATGCCGGGCAGTGGAACCGCTTCAGCGTCTATCTAACCATTGGCGACAAACACCTGAGAGAACTTGAGACCTTGATCCTGCGAGTAGTCAAGCCAAAGCCGGAGGGCAATTCCAAGACCGGCAAGTTCGCACGTTCGGAAGACCTGCGGGCGCGCCTCGAGAGAGACATTCAACAGCGAGACCGGGAGAGGCGCGACCGCATTTTTGGGAAAACCGACGAGACGATGTATGAGGTCCTGCCGGGTCGCATGCCGCCGTTGTGTCCTTACGTTAAGAAGGTGTTCAGGCTGCGCGGGCGATCCCGGGGAAAGACCCTCTATGCCTCCGTGAGGAATGACGGCACGATTCGCCTCTGGAGAAAGGTGTATAAGACGCCCAGCGCCGCCGCTGTGGCGGCAACGAAGTACCAAGTCGACGGCTGGTGGTTCTGGGAATACGAGCGCGCCCCAGGCGATCGGGTGCGCTTGGATGAATTGCGCAAGTGAACAAGCGCAACGTGAGTCGCGGGTGGCCTTAGTCTTGGATTTCGAGCCCCAAAGGGGCGACCTAGCGCAGCCCAGGGCAACGCCCTGGGTGAAGAGGCCAAACCGGTTCCCGCAAGCCCTGAAGGGGCGAGATAGGTGAATCGACTCTCCGAGCGGTACGTTTGGGACTGAAGGCGCAAGTCGTATTTCGCCCTTACAGGGCTTAAGGTCAGAACGGGCGTCCGGTTAACCCAGGCCGTTGGCCTGGGCTAGGCTAGGTCGCCCCTTTGGGGCTGCGCAATCGCCAAAGTCAGAAGCGGATCGTGAAAACCACAGGGTTTCCGTACCCTCCGAATTATTTCCCCAATTATCTTTCGTGCTGTGTTATACTGCAAGTGACTTTGAAGTAGTCCGTTTGCTTGAAAAGATTTCGAGTTGTTGTCTGCTCCCTGCCTAATTGACTCCATCAAATGTCCAAGAGCCTCGTCGAAGCGATTTGCTGACGACCGGCTACGTGTCCGCTCCGCATATGCGGTGCGGCAACTTTAGGAGAATAAAAGAATGAAAAATGTATTTGTCGGAAACATGAGTTTTGAAACTACGGAAAGCGGACTACGCTCGATCTTCGAACCCTTTGGAGAGATCACGCGCGTCAATGTGATCACGGACCGGGACACCGGCCGGGCTCGCGGCTTCGGTTTCGTGGAGATGTCGAATGACGAGGAAGCGGCCAAAGCGATTACGGCGTTGAATGGAACAGAGATGGACGGGCGCGCCTTGAACGTGAACGAAGCGAAGCCCAGGGCAGGGGGGAGCGGCCCACGGGGTGGCGGGGGATACTCCCGCGATCGCGATAATTACCGCGGGCGGTAGCCGTGCTGGTAGCGGCAAGTGAGATTTAGACCGGGTGGGGGGCCCGTGCTTTCCGAAATCCACGGGTCCCTTTGCCCGGCAAGACAAAGCACCTTTAGATTGAGAATGGGAGGATTCATGAAGAAGACGTCTCAACGAGAATTAGATCCGCGCGATGCGGTGTTGCTGAAGCAGACCGAAGAACTACGAACACATCTACTGGGTAATGACGGTATTCGAGAGCGTGTTTCGTCCCGTGCGTATGAACTTTATGAGAAGCGTGGCGCCGACCACGGCCGTGATCTGGAAGACTGGGTTGCGGCGGAAAATGAAGTCCTTTCGGCCCTCATCGAGCAGAAGCTAAAACTGTCCCGCAGAACGTCACAAGGAACGGCCGAAAACGTGACGCCAGCGAAACGGTTGAGCCGGAAACCAAACTAGTCTGGCTGCCCCTACACGTTACTCTACGGTTACGGACTTCGCTAAGTTCCGTGGCTGGTCTACATCGCAACCGCGCAGGACGCCGATGTGGTAGGCGAGGAGTTGAAGGGGGACCGCTTCCAGGATGGTGGAGAGAGTCCCGCTGGTGTGAGGCAAGACCACCAGGTGGTCGGCCATGGCAGGGACTTCGCTGTCGCCTTCGGTCACCAGGGCGATGATCGTGGCGCCGCGCGCTTTGGCTTCCTTGATGTTGGAGATGGTCCGTTCGTAGCGCTGCCGGGAGGAGGGTGAGTTCCAGTTACAGGTGGCGATCACCACCACCGGCAGACCGTCGGAGATGAGAGCGATGGGGCCGTGCTTCATCTCGCCGGCCGGATAGGCTTCGGCGTGAATGTAGGAGATCTTCTTCATTTTGAGCGCCCCCTCGAGAGCCACCGGGAAGTGGACGCCGCGGCCGAGGAAGAGAAAATCCGACGACCTGTAGAAACGCTGCGCCAGCTCGGCGATGTCATCGTCTTTCTGGAGGACCGTTTCGAGGTGTTTCGGGAGCGCCGCCAGAGCCTTCAGCCAGGATTTGCTGTCCTCGAGGGAGAGTAGGCCGCGCACCTGGGCCAAGTAGAGCGCGAAGAGGTAAAGGGCGGTCAACTGGGCGGTAAAGGTTTTGGTGGAGCCGACGCCAATCTCAGGTCCCGCGTGGGTGTAAATGGTGCCGTGCGCCTCCCGCGAAACCATGCCGCCCAGGACGTTGCAGATGGCGAGGGTCTTCGACCCTTTGGCCCGCGCCTCGCGTTGGGCGGCGATGGTGTCTGCGGTCTCGCCGGACTGAGTGATGAGCACGGTCAGGGTGTTCGAGTCGACGAGAGGATCACTGTAGCGGAACTCCGAAGCATGGTCGACCTCGACGGGCACGCGCGCCACCCGCTCGATCATAATTTTCCCGGCCAAGCCCGCATGGCGGGAAGTTCCAGCCGCCACGATTCTGACGTCGCGGAAGGCGCGGAATTCCTCCTCGCTAATTTCCATCTCGTCCAGAAAGACCTGGCCGGTCTCGAGCGAGAAGCGGCCCAGAGCGGTATCGCGAACCGCCCTCGGCTGTTCGTAGATTTCTTTGATGGTGAAATGCTTGAAGCCGCCTTTTTCGGCCAGGATGGGATCCCAGGTGATGTGCTGGACGCGGCGCGAGACGGGGTGGCCGTCAAAGCCGCTCAACTTCACGCCGTTGGGGGTGAGCACGGCCAGGTCGTGGTCAGCCAGAAAGAACAGATCGCGCGTGTGATAGAGGATAGCCGGAACGTCGCTGGCCACAAAATATTCGTCTTTGCCCAGACCGATGACCACCGGCGGTCCCTCGCGCACGGCGATGATTTTGTTGGGGTCGCGAGTGGAAATGATGGCGAGGGCAAAGACGCCGCGCAACTGACATACCGCGGCGCGCACGGCTTCCTCGAGATTGTTCGAGTTTGAAGCAGCCCCCGGTGCGCCGCTGCCCTCAAGATATTTCTCCACCAAGTGAGCGATGACTTCGGTGTCAACTTCCGTGGCGAATTTGTGGCCTTCGGCCACTAGCCCCTGCTTCAACTCCAGGTAGTTCTCGATGATGCCGTTGTGAACTACCACCACGGTCCCGTGGCAGTCGCGGTGCGGATGGGCGTTTTCTTCCGTGGGGGCTCCGTGGGTGGCCCAGCGCGTGTGTCCCACTCCGTACGCACCGTCGACGGGGTTCAAACGGACCACTTCTTCGAGGTTGTGCAGTTTCCCGGTGGCGCGGCGCACCTGCAAGCGGTCGCCTTCGATGACGGCGATGCCTGCGGAGTCGTAACCGCGGTATTGCAACCGCTGCAATCCTTCCAGCAACACCGGGACTACCCGTTTATTTCCGATGTAACCAATAATTCCTGACATGGGGTTTTCCCTTGGAGTGCGGTAGCGAGGCTGCCGCTTTGGAATTCCGGCAAAAAAGGCGGCAGCTTCGCTGCCGCACTCCGGGCTGGCGTGACGCTGGCCTCAGGTTCGGTACGAAGCATTGATGGTGATGTAGCCGTGGGTCAGGTCGCAGGTCCAAATACGGGCCGAGGCGCTGCCCTGGTGAAGGTCAAGCCGGAGGACCACTTCCTTCCCATCAAGTTCCTGGCGCGCGGCGGCTTCGTCGAAGCCGGCATCCACCCCGTCCCGGCAGAGCAGCAAGCCATTGACGTGGATGTCCACTTTGTTGGGGTCGAAGACCGCGCCGGAATAACCCGCCGCGCAGAGGATGCGGCCCCAATTGGCATCGCTTCCCGCCACGGCTGTCTTAACCAAAGGTGAATTGGCGACGGCGCGCGCCACCCGTTCGGCATCCGAGTGCTTTCTTGCTCCCTGCACCTCAACGACGATAAGTTTCTTGGCGCCTTCGCCGTCGCGAGCGATCATTTTGGCCAGACTCTGGCAAAGTTGTGTCAGCCCCTCCAGGAACCACGCCCAGCTTGCATTGCCGGGACGCACGCCGGCGGCGGCGGCGCCGCTCGCCCAAGCCAGCACGGTGTCGTTCGTAGACGTATCGCCGTCCACGGTGACGCGGTTAAAGGAAGCGTCTGCGGCGGCGCGCAGCAGGTTATGGAGCGTCCGCGGGCCGATCAGCGCGTCCGTGGTCAGGAAGGAAAGCAATGTGGCCAGGTGCGGATGAATCATGCCTGAGCCCTTGGCGATTCCCGCCAGATGCACGAATTTTCCTCCCACCTCCGAGCGCAGGACGCATGACTTGGGGAATGTGTCGGTGGTCATAATCGCGCGCGCGACCGCCGAGGCGTTCTCGATGGAAAGCTTTCCGACCAGACCAGGAAGCGGGGTGGTGACCAGGCCCAAATCGAGAGGCACGCCAATAACGCCCGTGGAAGCCACCAGAACCTGCGCGGGCGGGAGGCTCAACAGCCTGGCGACCGCGCGCGCGCTCTCTCTTGCGGTGTGAAGGCCCTGCCGGCCAGTGCAAGCATTGGCATTTCCCGCGTTGACGAGGATGGCGCGGCAGCGTCCGCGGCTTTCGACGAGGTTCTGGCGCGAAACGAGCACGGGCGCGGCGGCCACCAGGTTGGTTGTGAACACGCCGGCTGCCGTGGCCGCCGGGGCATCGCAAACCAGCAGTGCCAAGTCGAGTTCGCCGTGCGTCTTCTTGATTCCCGCCGCCGCCGCCGCCCCTCGAAAGCCTCGCGGGGAAGCGAGATTGCCTTCTGCAACTTCCCACTTTTGCATTCTTGCTCCTGTCAGGTAATGTCCCAGTTTCTCGTGGCACGGGCATCCTGCCCGTGTCATTTCATGGCCAGGATGGCCATGCCACTGCAGACTAGGACGCGACCTCCTGTCACTTGAGCTTGACGAGCGGGGCCGGCTGAAGCTCCAGCACGCCGGGCTGCGGCGGCGGCTCGGGCCCGGCGATCTTGATGCTGCGGAGGGTCTGGTCGCACGCGTCCGTGTAGAGGGCTTCGTCTTCGCCGCCGGTGGTGCAATCGGCTTCGATGATCCGGTCTTTGCAGAGGATTCTCGCCGTCACGTGCATGTAACGGCCCTTGAGCTCGCGAATCATCATCGCGTCACGATTATTGATCTTCGTATGCTCCAGATGATAGTAGCCAAGATCTTCGGTGACGCCCCTCGATTCCCATTTCGCCAGATCTTCTGCAGAGAACTCCCAGGTCTGGTCGGGGTTGGGCTGGGAAGTAATCGTCAGCGAGGGTCCGACGCTCCAGAACTTCGGGCGCCCGATCTTTACTCCACCCGGAAAACTCTCCACGTTGCCGTAGATTCCGTCTGCAACTTGAATATCAATACCGAGCGTGTCATTGTGATAGGGACGCGGCTGCAGGGTTTCCTCACTGACCCGCTGATGGTGTCCGGGATACCACTTCACCAGCAGGTATTCGCCCCCTACCAAACCGCCCCCGAGAGCTACGATCACAATGGCAAGGATCAATTGAAAGGGTACGCGCTTCTTCATGAGTGCCATCTTACTCTGTGTCCGAAAACGGCGCAACGGTGTAGCCGGGGCTTTACGCCACTGCGGAATTCGTCAGTCGGGGGGTACCTTGACGGGGTCATCATACGCACTCGGGAAGAGAATTCACCACCGAGGACACGGAGATCACAGAGATAAAGACTGGGCTTTCCTCCGCGATCTCCGTGTCCCCGGTGGCGAGTTCTTTCGTTGCGCCCTCCGTCAAGCCTAGCTGACCTCAATGAGCGGGTGCGTCTTGTCGATGACTTTGCCAATTGCCAGCGCGGGGATGGCTAAGGCCCGCAGGGCTTCCAGAAGTCTGGATGCGTCCTGCGCGGCGACCGATAACAACAATCCCCCCGACGTCTGCGGATCGAACAGGAGATTCCGGACCTCCTCCACCACGCCGCTCGCGAATTCGACGCAGTCCCCGATGAAATCCCTGTTTTTTTTCAGGCCGCCGGGCAGAAAACCGTCCCGCGAATACTTCTCAGCCTCCGGCAGGAATTCAATCTGGGAGGAATCGATCGCCAGACTCACCTTGCTTCCCGTCGCCATCTCGCGGGCATGACCCAGCAGGCCGAAGCCGGTGATGTCGGTGGCCGAGTGCACGTCAAATTTGAGGGCTGCCTCACTCGCGGCGCGATTCAGCGTGCACATGGATTCGACGGCGGCGTCCACGGCGGGTTTACTGGCTTGTCCTTTCTTCAGCGCGGTCCCGATGATCCCCGTGCCCAGGCGTTTGGTCAGGAGCAGCAGGTCTCCCACCTGCGCGGCGCGGTTGGTGAGGATGCGCTGCGGGTGGATGAGTCCGGTGACCGCATAGCCAAACTTGATCTCCTCGTCGCCGATCGAGTGGCCGCCGATTACCACGCATCCGGCCTCCTGCATCTTGGCGTGCCCGCCCATCAGGATCTTTTCCAGGATCTCGAGACCCTCTTCCTTATTGGGAAACCCCACAATCGAGAGCGCGGAGAGAGGCCGCCCGCCCATGGCGTAAACATCGCTGAGTGCATTGGCGGCCGCAATCTGGCCAAACGTGTAGGGATCGTCTACGATCGGAGTGAAGAAATCAACCGTCTGGACCAGCGCCAGGTCGGGCGCCAGTTGATACACTCCCGCGTCGTCGTTGGTCTCAAAGCCCACCAGGACATTTGGGTCGGATTGTTTCGGCAGCTTGGCCAGCACGCGGTCCAAAATACTTGGACTCAACTTGGCCGCTCAACCCGCCGCTTTCACCAGGCTCGTCAAACGAACTGGAGGCATCGGCAACTCTCCGTCAACGCGGCGCGCAAATCGAGCCTCGCCGCGGCGGTGAAATCAATTACCAAGGCAGTATAGCAGACACGCGCGGAATGCGTGTTTCGAGTAGCGCCGACCGGTGGTGGGTCACTTTGAATCCGCCAAGCTATTAGCAATCGCGCTCAACGGGATGGGGTTGGAACCACGCAGCTCCACCGAATGGACTGTGGGCGGCAAAATCCGGGGGAGGCGGCAAATAACCACTATGAATGTCTGAAGGTTCTTGCATCCAACTCGGATTGTATTGGAGGCGCTGCCCCACATCAGACCACCGACATACGAGATGCCCCGTCTCTGTTTGCCATGTCGATACCATTTCGGTAAACCTCCCAAGTTCTGACAGCGCAATGATACCACGGTCCTTCGGCACCGAGTTGTTTTCACAATAACCCACCGCTTTTTTCGAACTGACCCACTACTCGCCGACCTTCAGGGCGGCAGGTTCGGCTGCCGACCTAAAGGTCAGCGCTACGGCTCGCCTGGAATCTCGCGTTCGGGCAGGTTATTATTCAACCCATGCGATCGGGGCGTACCATCAAAGAACGCGCGCTCGAACTGGGCTTTGACGTGGCCGGAATCGCGCCCCTGGAGGTTTGGAGAGACCTCGAGTTTTCCAGGCAGTGGGTGGAGAAGGGATTCAACGGCGAGATGCGTTATCTTGAGAACCCCAAGCGCTTCGATCCGCTCCTCGTCCTGCCTTCCGCCAAATCGGTGATCTGCGTCGGGCTGGTCTACAACGCGCCGCTTCCGTATTCAACTGAGGTGGAGGAAAAGAGGAGTCCGAAGTCAGAAAGCAGAAGTCAGAAAGCAGAAGGCAGAAGCCAGGAAGAACCCGAAATAAGCCGCCTGGAGCCCAGCGGGACCGCGGTCTTCATGCGCAGTTCCGAGCCTGACACGGACGCCCGCAACGGACCACTGTCCACGGACAAAGGACCATTTTCCAATTTCCATTTTCCAATTTCCGCACCTGCGCCTCGCGCCTGGATTTCCCGTTACGCCTGGGGACGCGATTACCACGAGATTATGAGGGCCAAGCTCGAGCAGCTTCGCGCGGCTATACAAGAGTCAGCGCCTAAGGTCGAAACACGGGTCTTTGTGGACACAGGCCCGATCATTGAACGCGCCTTCGCACGCTTTGCGGGAATCGGCTGGATGGGAAAGAACACGTGCATCATCAATCAGGAGAAGGGGTCCTGGTTATTTCTTGGGGTCATCCTGTGCAGTCTCGAGTTGGCGACGGACCTGCCCGCTCCCGACCGCTGCGGGTCCTGCACGGCGTGCCTGGAGGCGTGCCCCACGGGGGCCTTGGTGGAGCCCTACGCGATGGACGCGTCGCGCTGCATCTCTTATCTGACAATCGAACACCGGGGAACCATTCCGAATGAGTTCCGCGCCAAAATGGGCAGCAACGTTTTCGGGTGCGACATTTGCCAGGATGTCTGTCCGTGGAACAAGAGCTATCAGCCGTCAGCTCTCAGCTCTCAGCAAACCTCCTATCAGCATGCGCGGCCATTGCACACAGGCGAAGTAATGCGTCCCGCGACTACGACCATTCCAGAGTTCCATCCGATGATTGTGGAGACGAGTCACTTCACAATTGCTGAGGGAAAGATTGGCCAGCAACAGACCAGGGACAACGGACAACGGACCACAAACAACGGACCACGGACAGCGGACTCCGTCGGCTTCTCTCTGTTCGACCCGCCCTTGGAAGCGTTGGCTTCGATGAGCGAAGAAGACTTCCGCAGCGTATTTGCCCATTCACCCATCAAACGGGCGAAGTATCGAGGCTGGCTCCGCAACCTCGCGGTGGCCATGGGGAATTCCGGTGATGTAAGGTTTGTGCCCTGGCTCGAGCGGATGGCGCGGCATCCCGACCCGATCGTCCGTGAACACGCCGCCTGGGCCCTGGAGCGCCTGCGGGGGAAATAATTCAGAACGGCTTCACCACAGTGGGCACAGAGTTCAAAGCGCGGCCTGTCAGCCGCGTCCAACATTCCGGATTCAAAATACCAGACCAGAAAACCCTGCTCGCGGAAAAGATCTTGGGAGTAGTGGTCCAGCGGGAACCCGAAGTGCTTCTCTCTTTGCTCTCTGTGGTTTCTGTGCACTCTGTGGTGGATCATTTTCTTGCCGGAGTTCTGCGGTTGTGGCGCCAGGCGGTGCTGGACTACAATTGCGGATGCGAGGTCATCATGGGAATGCGAGTATTGCTTTTCCGGGTATCAACCATCGCTCTCTGTGGCTGGGCCTTGGCCCAGGCGCCTAAAGTCGTCAACATCCCCGTCGGGCACACTTCCGCGAATTCCGGCAAGGAAATGTATGAAGCGTATTGCGCCACGTGTCACGGCAAAGACGGAAGAGGCCATGGACCCGCTGCGGCAGCGCTGAAGGTGCCTCCTGCGGACCTTACAGAGCTGTCGCAGCAGCACGATGGAAAGTTTCCGTCCATTAAGGTCTATCGGGCCATCACGGGGGAGGCTGGAATCGCCGCTCATGGGTCGAAGGAAATGCCCATCTGGGGTCCCATCTTCATGTCCCTGAGCCACCAGCATGAGTCCGAGGTGCATCTCCGGGTAGCGAATCTCACGGACTACATCAAGTCGATGCAGCAGAAGTGAGGACCCGAACCCAAACCCTCTTCGCGCCCGCCTCCCCGAGGTGGGCGCGCTTGCCGCCCAAGCCCAGGACCAGGGTCTCGTCGTAGTTGCGGGTCAGCACTTCTGCCTGGGAGCCGGGGCGAATTCCAAGCCCGTCGAGATATTCGAGCAGAGAGCGATCTCTTTCGTACAGGGCGACCACCTGCACGCGCACGCCGGCAGGCACTTCGGCCAGCAGCCTCAGCCCCGCCTTGCGGCGCTGAGCAGCGCCCATCCCGGCCTCGTCCCCATGCGGACAGGGCCCATCCTCGCCCAGCTTTTGGATCAGTTTCTTCTCCAAGTCATCCGAAACAGCATGCTCCAGCCTCTCCGCCTCGTCGTGGACTTTGTACCACTCCATCCCCAACATCTCGGTCAGCATGCGCTCAATCAGACGGTGACGTCGGCGAAGCCGGTCGGAGATCTGGCGGCCCGCGCCGGTCAGCGAAATGCGCCCGCCGCTACCTACCTTGATGAGGTTGTCGCGTTGGAGGCGCCGCAAAGCCAGAGCTACCGCCGGTGGAGTTATCTTCAACCAGCGCGCAATGGTGGCGGCGATCACCGGCTCTTCTTCGTTCTGAGCTTCGGCGATGGCCTTCAGGTAATCTTCCTTGGAAATAGTTAGTTTCATTTTTCCCAACCGAATTCCACTCAATTTGGAATCCGACGCTTCGCCATAATGCCAAGGTTTGGCCGAAATGGCAACCGCGCTATATTACCGAAACTAAGCTGGCCAGTAAAAATCATCTTGACATCAGATGGCGATTTTGTATTAACTACAGTTTACTACTGTAAGCGATCTATAGTGAATATGCGATGCGCGCGCTGATCGCCCTCAAACCAAGAAGCCGCAGCGCGCGGGACCAGAGGTAGGAGCTTGTGATGACGCTTCGGATTTCGGTCACCCAGGAGTTGACCCGGCCTTGGCAGTTGGCCGCGCGGCCCGGCAAGCTACTGTCGGCCGCCGCCCTGCTGTTGGCTGCCGTTCTTTCCGGGTCGCAAGCGCACGTGTGGGCGCAAAGCGAGACCACCGGGGCCCTAGCGGGGCAGGTTACTGATCCCAGCGGCGCTCCCTTGCCGGGAGCGGATGTGACCGTCGCCAGTTCGACCACCGGCCTCCATCGCACTGTCCAAACCGAGGAAAGCGGGCGCTTCTCATTCCCCGATCTTAAACCCGGCCCGTATCTGGTCGAGGCCAAGGCCCAGGGTTTCGAGGACCAGACGATGGGCCCTGTATCTGTGTTCTTGGGCCAGACGCAAACGGTGAATGTGGTGCTGAAGATCGCCACCCAGAAAACGGCCGTGGAAGTGCAATCCGTGGCGCCGCTCATTAATACGGAGAACCCTAACACCGCGACCACGCTCGAAGCCACAGCCATCGCCGATCTTCCGAATGCCGGGTCGGACATGACCTATGTCGCCCAGTTCTCGCCCGGTGCCTTGATCAACACGGCGGGCTCTTCCAACGATTTTGTGGGAGGTCAGAATGGCTACGGTAACGTGGAATTCAATGGGTTGCCGGCCCTGTCGAACGCCTTCGTCGTGGACGGACTGGAGACCAACGACCCGATGACAAGTCTCAACAGCGGATTGTCAACCAATTTGGTGCTGGGTCTGAACTCCATCCTGGAGGTCACGGTGAATACGACTTCCTACGCGGTGGACCAGGGGCGCTACGGAGCCTCGCAGATCAACTACGTCACCAAATCCGGCACGAACGACTTCCACGGCAATCTGTATGAATTGTGGAACGGGTCGAGGCTCAATGCCGCCGATTTCTTTACCAATGCCAATCCCGGCGGGCACAAGCCTCGCTCCACGGTGAACCACTTCGGCGGCAGCCTGGGCGGCCCGGTAGTGCGCGACAAGCTGTTCTTCTTTGGAGATTTCGAGCAGATGAGAATCGCGCTGCCCATTGTGGATACCATCACCGTGCCGTCAACTCCATTCCAGAGCTACGTTCTCGGGCAGTTGCCGCGCGGGGGCATGGACACCATCACCGGCATCGCCTACCCCGCTGCGCCGGCGCTTGTGCCTTTCTATCGGAAGATGTTTTCGCTCTATCGGAGCAGTTCGGGCTCGCCGCTGCCCGTGCTGGGGTGTCCTCTGGAGGCGGAGGGCAGCACGGCGAGCGGCAGCCCGCCGAACGGGAATGGCTGCGCCAACCGGCAAGCTGTTTCCATGTCCAGCTCCGACCACGAGCAGGTCGTCACCGCGCGCCTGGACCACGATCTCGATGCGCATAACATGGTCTGGTACCGGTTTCAATCTGATACGGGACTTCAGGCGGCCTACACCGATGCCATTAATCCGGTCTTCAATGCCCTCTCGCCTCAGCCCATGTACTCGTTTGCTTCCGGCTATACGCACATCTTCAGCCAGAACCTGGTGAATTACTTCAACCCTGCCTTCTCCTGGTACTCGAGCATCTTCCAGCCCACTGACCTCGCCCGGACCCTGGCGACCTTCCCGATGGTGCTCGAAGGCGCCGGGTCGAACGCCCTGTTCACTCCCCTTGGGGGGTTGGACTACAACTGGCCTCAGGGCCGGCGGGTCACCCGATACCAGTTTAACGAGATGCTGACGTGGCAGAGGCATTCTCACCAGATCGAGTTCGGGCTGGCCTCGCGCCGCATGCTGGCGAGCGATTTCGATTTCAGCAACTACGTTACTCCGCTGGTGACTTACACGACGCTGCCGCAATATATCTACGGCGTCGCGTCTCTCGCCACCCGGTCGTTCCCCGTCACAGGGGAGCAGCCGTTCCATCTGGCCAATCTGGATCTGTTCGCGCAGGATACGTACCACGTGACGAAGACCCTCAACTGGACGTTCGGCGTGCGCGCAGCGTGGAACTCCGATCCCGTCAATCCGCACGCCATGATCACGCGCCTTGGCTCCTCGTTCGATGCTGCATCTCACGATGTCAATCGGCCCTTGAGCTCCGCCCTCAAGACGGGGCTCAAAGAGTTCTTTCCAGCCACGCCCCTGGTGGCTTGGCAGCCGCGCACCGCGGTCGCGTGGCAGTTTGCTCCCAAGATGGTGCTTCGTACGGGCTTCGGCGTCTTCACCGACATTCTTCCGGGCAGCATTGCGGACCTGATTGGATCGAATTCGCCCTACGTGAATATCTTCCAGGGCGGACTGCTCGGGCAAGCCGGTGGAAGGGCGCTGGCGCCTGGAGTGCCGGACAGCGCCGTTGACGCCACCGCTGTTGCCAACCAGGCGTTTCTTGCCGGCTTTTCGCACGGCCAACTGTCCTGCGCTTCACCTCACGCCAACACACAGGCTTGCCTGCCCCCTGTGGCGCTGGTGGCCGTCCCGGACGGGACGCTGCGGGCGCCTTACTCGATGCAGTGGAGCTTGGGGCTGGAGCGGCAGTTCGGCAATACAGGAAGCCTGCACGCCCAATACGTGGGCACCCGGGGAGTTCAGTTGCCTTACCAGGTTCAAGCGAATGGCTACCAAACCGTCTGCGCGGGTTGCTTCGCCCCATTTCCTTATAACCAGCCCAAGGATCCGCGCTTTGCCAGTGTCACGCAACTCATGACCGGTGCCAACAGCCATTACAACGGGCTGCAACTGACGGCACAGAAGCGCATGGGGCATGGCCTTCAGATCGATGCCAACTACACTTGGAGCCACTGTTTGGATACGGTGTCGAACGGGGGTTTCCTACCCTTCTCGTCTGGCGCCTTGATCTCGCCCCTGCCTGGCGAACTCCGAAGGCAATATGGAAATTGCGATTACGATATCAGGCATAACTTCAACACGTCTTATGTCTACTCGCTTCCCATTCAGGTCCGGAGCAGCCGGTTGCTCGGCGCACTGGTGAACGGCTGGCAGGCGTCGGGCACGGTTTTCTGGCACAGCGGCGTGCCCTTCAGCGTCCAAAGCGCCCCCTATTCCGCCAACAGCCAGGGGATCATCCAGGGCGGCGGCCCGCAGTTTGCGAGCCTGCGGCCCGGCGTGCCCCTCTATCACAAATCGCCCTTTCCCGGCGTCACTCAGGCCGGCACGCTCCAGTGGCTGAACCCCGACGCGTTTGTGTCGGATGTCGATCCCAGCACCGGCGCCTGCAACGGGGGAGACAGTCCGGAGAATTGCCAGTTCGGCAATCTAGGACGCAACTCCCTCCGTGGGCCGGACTTCGCCTGGAGCGACCTGTATTTGACTAAGAGGTTCTCCCTCAACGAACGTGTGACGCTTCGTGTCGAGGGCCAATTCTTCAATTTCCTCAACCACCCGAATTTCGCCCTGCCGACTTCTGTGGCCGGAATTCCGGGCGAGGCGGGCACGCAAACCGGATTCGGCGCGTTGGTCGCGACGACCTCGCCACCCACAGGCTTGCTGGGCGTCGGCCTGGGAGGCGATAACTCGCCGCGCATGATCGCGCTTCAGTTGCGGCTGGAATTCTGAACTGGACGGCAAGCTGACCTCTAACTGGTTGTTGGGCCGGGGCTTGCGCGACCCTCGGAGGTTGCAACCGTTTGGTGAAGATGAATCATCTAAAGCCATGTGCGCGGGGGGCAAATCCAAAAAGTTAAGCAAGTGTGGGCGAGCGAGTGTATCATCATTGTGTCCAGCGGTGGAGGGCAACTATGCAATTGCGATTTCCGGGCCGGATTCTCCTGGTGTGTATCGCCAGCCTGTTTTTCCTGCCGATGACCTTAGCCGCCCAACAAGCCGTCTCGCACGTGCGGGTGGTGAGGTTGAGCTACGTCAGCGGCACGGTAGGCGTGAGGCGGGCAGGCGCGGCCGCATGGACAAAGGCGCTTGTGAATACTCCCGTTCAAGAGGGCTTCGAGGTATCGACCTCGGCGGATAGTTTTGCTGAGGTGGAATTCGAAAACGGTTCCACGGCACGCTTGGGTGAGCTCTCCCACCTGACTTTCGATCAACTGGCTCTGGACGCCGAAGGCGACAAGCTGAATCGCATGACCTTCGAGCAGGGCTACGCCACCTTTCATTTCCTCCCTGAAAAACATGACATCTACAGCGTCAAAGTCGCCGACGCGACGCTGACTCCCAGCGGCAGGAGCATCTTTCGGACGGATTTTGACAAAGGCCACGTTCGCGTGGAGGTATTCAACGGCTCGGTCGAGGTCGTGGCCCGCTCCGGGTCCGAGAAACTCGGCAAGGACAAAACACTCGAATACGATACCAGTATGACTGAGGTGGCGTTCAACTCGCGGCACGTGGCGGTCAAAGACGACTGGGATAAGTGGACCGAGGCGCGAGATTCGCAGGCGACGCTGGCGTTGAACGATCAGGCGGTGGCTGCCCACGGACCGGTCTATGGGTGGAGCGACCTTGATGCTTATGGCGAATGGGCGATGATACCAGGCTTCGGTTATGGCTGGTCGCCCTTTGCCTCCATGGGATGGGCGCCGTACACCATGGGGATGTGGAATTGGTACCCTGGATTGGGTTACACCTGGATCGGCGCCGAACCATGGGGTTGGCTGCCCTACCACTACGGGTTGTGGAACTACTCCGCTGAATTCGGCTATTTTTGGATGCCGGGTGACTTTGGCTTCTGGTCACCCGCTTTGGTTTCCTGGTATACGGGACCTGGATGGTTCGGCTGGTCGCCCTTGGGTTTGAATCCCCGGGCAGGATTGTTGAGGCCAGTGACGACCGTTTCCGGTTCGGCATTTGAAGCCGGCCAACTCATTACTCCTGAGACCGTGAGCCACGTAGAGTTCAAAGAAGCGACCTTGGCAGAGCACCCGCCTTCCGCGCCGGCTGCCGGCACCGCGTTGAGCGGAATTCCCCTGTCCGGCGGGTTCGCGACACTCACCGGCGCGCATGCTGCGGGCGCGCACTCGCCGGCGCCTTCTTCAATTCTGATGGGAGTGGAAGGCGACACGGAGAACGCGCTGCTGCGCGGCCGCCCCTTGCGCGAACCTTTGCGTTACCGCTTGGGCACGACGTTGGGTGGCCGGTATGTCGTGGGGGGAACCGTGGGTGAGTTCCAGGGCGACGCTTTCCAAAGATCGGGCAGCAGGGAGATGATGAGTGGAATGCCTGGCTCGGCGACCTCCCGCAGAGCTGGCGTGAGCGTCCTCCCTCACGGCCATTCTGCGGAGGCCGCGCGCGCTGAGGGCGGCGAGATGATGCAAGGCGGCCACGGCATCGGGGTTCCCAGCGCCAACTCCCCCGCTCCGAACGCCACAACCAGCACTGCGCACAGCGCCAGTTCGGGCTCGAGTACAGGGGGGCATCACTAGGATCTGGAGATCGGGTGAACGAGAAGCTCGATGCACCTGGAAATAGTGCCTTTACGAACGGAGCTGCGAATTTCTTACGCCTCAACGGAAAAACAGAAGGGTCATCCTGAGCGCAGCGAAGAATCTCGGCAGTTAGTTTTGAGTTCAAGGATTTACGAACAACTGCAGAGATCCTTCGCTGCGCTCAGGATGACGGATGCGCATTTTGTTCAGATCCTTTTACAGGTACTTTAACAACTCATCCAGAGTTTTCTGCACGCCCTCGTACGGGTCGCCGGAACCCTCGTATTCGATCGAGTAGACGCCCGTGAAGGCGGCCTTCTTGGAAATCTCGATGCACTTCGGGAAGTTGTATTTGGTCTCGTTCCCGGCGGTGTCAAACTCCAATCCTTTAGCGTGGCAGACCACGTGCGCGTAAGGGAAGAGAAGCGGCAGGCCTTTCTCGCGCGTAGCCTCATCCGGAAAGTTGCCGAAATCGGGGAGCGCCCCGACCACGTCCGGGCCCGCCTGCTCAAAGAGCTTCACCAACTCCTCGGGATGTTCCGAGCCCACACCACCGTGGTTTTCGATGATTACGTGCACGCCCTTGGGTCTGCCATAGGCGGCCAGGCGCTTATACGACTCGATGGTCGGCGAAAGGTCCTGCGGATTGAACTTGCCGGGATCGCAGCGGACGGACTTTGAGCCGATTGTCTGCGCAACATCGATCCAGATTTTTGAGGCGTTCACCGCCGCATCCCGCACCGACTGGTCCGGGTCCGAGAGCCCCCCGCCCGTCCATAGCTCGTCAATGTCCACCGGCATGTTCACGACGCGCGAGTGCGCCCGCACCAGGCGGCCCTTGACTTCCTGAAGGTACGTCTTTTCCGTGGAAGCGAAGTGGGGAGCGCAAAACTCCAGATTATGAACCTGGTACCGGTCGGCAATCATCTCCGGGAAATCGAGCAAGGCGAGCATATTCCCGGGGAGGGTGAACTCTTTCTCCCGGGTGGACTGAAAATAGTTATGAAGACTCCAGGTGGAAATGGAAATGCGGCTCCGTTTGTCATATCTGTTAACGCTGGCAGGGCGGTGTTTCGTTTGCCCCAAGAGTTCTCCCCCGAGAGCGAAGACCCCGGGCGCAACAGCAAGCCGAGTGAAAAAATCCCGACGAATCATTACTTCCTCCTTTCGCCCATCGCTAGCGCGAGGCCGAGACGGAGATGCTAACACTGTTTCTCCGCGCCCGGGTAGACTATTCCAACTCCTCTCCCAGATGGAGTTGTTGTGGGTGAAAAGCTGACGGGCACTAAGGAAAGACAAACACCGGCCACGCTCCCGAGGAGAGAGTCGGGGGAAGCCGAATTGAAGGCGGACTTTCCCTTCGCAGAAATGACCGCGTGGGGTTATTCTCACGTGAGTTCAGCCCGGCGACCTGCGCGCGTTCATCGTTCCTCACCAACATAGGGGAGCCGACAGAGCGAGAGGGTTGAGGTTCTGGCAGGCCGGACGGCAAGAGCGAGAGACAGGGGCATAATGACATACTGTCGTATCTTTTGCTATCCCCATTATTTTCTAATTAATGCCTAAATATCGCATTGACATTCTCTCCTGACTTCCGTATATTTTGTCGGATTTAAAGAGTGTTGCCGGCCGAAGGATAGGGGCGGCCGGTAACACGTATTGCTCACGCCTCTTCGTCCCTCAAGCCGGCGCCAGTTGCGGGTACATGACTTCGAACCCGCAGAGGGATTGGCGTTAACACTACCGGTGCGCTCTCCACTGGAGAATGGCTGCGATGGGACTCGTCTCTATTCAACTCTTCCAAAGCTCAATGTACCCGTACTCAGTATTTCTTCTTCTCGCGCTCATTTTGCTTCTGATCTACTTTCGAAATCAACGCATCGAGCGCGCGAACAAGAATGCTGAATTGCAGTGGTTTTCCGAACTGCATCTTTTTAGCAAGTCCCTTGCTGAAAGTCCCGGACCGCAACAGATGGCCGACTTGACGGGACAAAGAATCCACGACATTTTTGGCAGCGGGGGCTGCTACATTGTAGTGCAGACCAGCGGCTCAGAAGCAATCAGCCACGTCTCCGCGCAAGGACTCAGCGCGGAGTCGGTCGAGCTGTTATCGGGCGATCCCTTGCGCTCTTATCTCATCTCCTGCGGGGCACGTTGGGGGAACTTGCTGATTTTCCCCGATCTGGCTCGTCCCGCCGTGGATTTTGCCTGGCAACGCGACGCGCTGTTCCACGAACTGCGAGCGCTCTGGGTGCGGGAAGGGTTGAGAACTCTGGTGGTGGTGGGATTGCAGGTGCGCGAGAGTTCCTATGGCGCGTTGTTGATCGGATGCCGCAAGCCGAAGAGCTTCCGCCCGAACGAGCTCCGCTTGCTGCTGGCGATCGGCAACCAACTCGGCGTGGCCGTGGAAAATTGGTCCTTGCACCGCGCGGCAGAACGGCACAACCGGGAGCTGAGGTTACTGCACCGGGTCAGTGAATTGTTGCGCACGAAGTTTGATATGGAATCACAGGTGGAGATCCTGCGCCAGGAGTTGCAAGGCGTGCTCGGCACAACGAACTTTTCGCTGGCCTTACAGGACTTGCCGGAAGGCACGCTGAAGACGATTGTCACCTTCCAACTGCCTGATGCCGAGATTCTCTCGGGAGCATCCGAACCGGATGGGCTGGCGGAGTTCGTCTGTCAGGGCCGCCGCCCGCTGCTCTTGACCCAGGACCTTCTTGCCAAGGCGCGCCGCCTGGGCATTCCCTCCGTGGACGGACGGCTGCGCACTTGGTGCGGAGTGCCCCTTCATTTCTCCGACGGTGCCCTGGGTGTGCTGGCGGTCGCAGACTTCGAGCGCGAGAACGCCATCAACCAGGAACAGTTTGAGCTGATGCAGGTGCTCGCGGACGAGGCCACCGGCGCGCTCGAAAGCGCCCGGCTTTTCCAGAAGGTGCAGCGACGCGCAAGCCATCTGGCTCTTCTGAATGAACTGACCCGGAAAGCAGCCTCGGACCTCAATCCGAAGGAGCTTCTTTCCAACATCTGCCGGGAAATCCGCAGCGCTTTTGATCGTGACTTTGCGCGAATTGAAGTCGCCGACACTCCGAAACGGGAACTGGTTGTGGAAGCTGAGGCGGGATACGGCGGGGAACTGCTGGGCCACCGGGTCCAATTCGGCGAAGGGCTGTCGGGTGCGGCCGCCATCGGCAGTGAGCCCATCCTGGCAAATTCCGTCCTGCGTGACCTCCGGTACGTGGCGCTGCGTCCGGGCGTGCGATCGGCCTTGAGCCTTCCCTTGCGGTATCGGGACGATCTACTGGGCGTCTTGAGTCTCGAAAGCTTGCGCGAACACAGTTTTTCCCAGCAGGACGTGCTGACCTTACAGTCGCTGGCGAACCAACTCGCCATTAATCTCCATAACGCGCGCGCCTACCAGATTGCGCTGGACCAGGCCATCACGGATGGCCTGACAGGTCTCAAGACTCACCGCTTCTTCCGAGAGGCGCTGGACGGGGAATGGCGCCGGTCAGTCCGAACTGGCCGGCCGTTTTCCGTCATCATGATGGACCTGGACGGCTTTAAGCAGGTGAATGACAGCGGAGGGCACTTGGAGGGCGACCGAGTGCTGGCGGCGGTGGCCGCTGTACTCGATTCCCGATCGAGGCAATCCAATGTGGTGGCAAGGTACGGCGGTGATGAGTTCGCCGTCTTGATGCCCGAGACGACGACGGAACAGGCTGAAATCCTTGCAGAGCGGCTCCGTTCCGCCCTGCAAGCGGACCACTTCCTGCACACTCACCGCGTGACGGCAAGCATCGGGGTTGCGTCCTTTCCGAACCACGGTCCAAATCCTGAGGACATTCTGAGTGTGGCGGACTCCGGAATGTACCTGGCCAAACACTGTGAAGGAAACTGCGTGCGGGTGGCGTCTTTGAGAATTGCCGCAGGGAATGCGGAACGCGAACAGGAATTATTGGACGCGTGTCTGGGAGTGACGGTGAAACGGATGTTCTCCCACGGGAACGAGGCGATCAACATCCATTACCGGCATAGGTTCGAGCAGATGAAGCCACTCTGGGATACGATCACGGCGCTCGCCTTTGCCGTCGAAGCTAAGGACCCCTACACTAAGCACCATTCCGCCGAGGTATCAGCGTGGGCAGCCAAGATCGCCATTCAAGTGGGGTTGCCTCAGGCGGAAGTCGAAGATATTAAGCTGGCGGGAATCGTCCATGACATCGGCAAAATCCATGTTCCGGAGGATGTCCTTTCCAAGCCCTCGTTCCTGACGCGAGAAGAGTTCGACGTGGTGAAAAGCCATGCGGCCTGGGGGGCGAAGATTCTGGAACCCTTGAAAGAAACGGGCATCGAGCGCATCGTGCGCTACCACCACGAGGCCTTGGATGGAAACGGTTATCCCGATGGCTTGAAGGGAGATCAAATTCCTCTTGGCGCCCGCATCATCACCGTAGCCGACGCTTTCCAGGCCATGATTCGGAGCCGCCGATATCGGAAGGCGCGCAGCATGGAAGAGGCCGTGGCTGAATTGCGCCGGTGCCGAGGCACGCAGTTCGATCCTTTGGCCGTGGATGCGTTGATTCAGTTGGTCGAGTCGGCCGGAGGGCCGCCGATACCCGAATTCCTGGAAAGTGAGAGCCTCTTCAAGTAGCGCGCGTCTCGCCTCTCCAGTTCAAATGGGATACGAGTTATCGCTTGGAAGTCGTGCCGGCAAGAGTCTGGCTCAGTCTCGAGCGGAAGGCGCCGAGCGTATCCTCAATTATTCTTCGCTGCTTCTCCAACAGATTTTCAAGGGCAGGCGTGGAAGGTTCTGCGGATGGTTGGGCAGGCCGGGAAGGCGCCGGCGTGGACTCTTCGCGGACCGCCGTCTTTGCCTGACCGCTCTCTGCCGATAGAGCCTCGGCATGATCCAGGAAATTCTGGAGCATGCTTTTGAAGGCTTCAGCCTCGCTGCGCTGCCGCTTCCGGGCAGCCGCACTCACATCGTCAAGTCGCTTCTCAAAAGCCTCCAGAAGCCGGCGCGAATGCGCTTCCAGTTCTGTCCTGGTCTGCTGCTCCCACTCTTTCACCACAAAAACGGCCATCTCAACGCTCTTCGACAGCCGCTCGGGGAGTTCCTGGAGGGCCTGGTCGGCGCCGTTTCTCACCTCGGCCGCCACCCGTGCTGCAGCCTCGCCGGCAGACGACTCAATTCTAGCGCGCAGGGATTCCAGCAGCCCCTCGAAGCTGGCTTGGATTCCGCTCTCCATCTCTCTCGTCTGCCGCTCCTGCGTCTCCAGCAACGAGGCGCGCAGTTGGTCCCGATAGGATGCCGACTTCTCCGCCGCTTCGCCCTCCAGCAAACTCAAGGTCGATTCGCGCAGCACTGCCAACTGCTTCTCGGTTTCCTCCACGCAGCGCTCTTCGGTGGTCTGGATCTTTACGTGTAAGGACTCAAGCAGGCCTTGCAAGCTGGCTTGAATTTCCGTCCCCATTTTCGTTGTCTGTTGCGCATGCATCTCCAGCAGCGCCGCCTGCAGTTGCTCCCGGTAGGATGCCGACTTCTCCGAGGCTTCGCTCTCCAGCGCGGTCAAGGCTGATTCCCGTACCGCGCCCAACTGCTTCTCGGCCTCCTCCACGCACTGTCTTTGGGCCTCTTGAATCTTTCCGCGCAGCGCATCGAGCAGGCCTTCCAAACTGGCCTGAATCGCCGCCTCGATCTCCTTCGTCTGCTGCGCTTGCATTTCCGCGAGCGCCGCTCGCAGTTGCTCCCGGTAGGACGCTGACTTCTCCGTGGCTTCACTCTCCAGCGTGGTCACGGCCGATTCCCGCAGCGCACTTAACTGCTTCTGGGTCTCCTCTACAGACTGCTGTTGTGTCTCGTGGATCTTGGCGTGAAGAGTTTCCAGCAGGCCTTCCAGGCTGGCCTGAATCGCCGTCTCCATCTCCTTCGTCTGCTGCGCTTGCATCTCGACGAGCGCCGCCCGCAGTTGCTCCCGGTACGACGTCGACTTCTCCGTGGCTTCGCTCTTCAGCACGGTCATAGCCGATTGCCGCACTGCACTTAACTGCTTCTGGGTCTCCTCTACAGACTGCTGTTGTGTCTCGTGGATCTTGGCGTGAAGAGTTTCCAGCAGGCCTTCCAGGCTGGCCTGAATCGCCGTCTCCATCTCCTTCGTCTGCTGCGCTTGCATCTCGACGAGCGCCGCTCGCAGTTGCTCCCGGTGGGACGCCGACTTCTCCGTGGCTTCGCTCTCCAGCGCGGTCATGGCCGATTCCCGCACTGCACTTAACTGCTTCTGGGTCTCCTCTACAGACTGCTCTTGTGTCTCGTGGATCTTGGCGCGCAGAGTTTCCAGCAGGCCTTCCAGGCTGGCCTGAATCGCCGTCTCCATCTCCTTTGTCTGCTGCGCTTGCATCTCGACGAGCGCCGCTCGCAGTTGCTCCCGGTAGGATGCTGACTTCTCCGAGGCTTCGCTCTTCAGCACGGTCATGGCCGATTCCCGCAGCGCACTTAACTGCTTCTGGGTCTCCTCTACAGACTGCTGTTGTGTCTCGTGGATCTTGGCGTGAAGAGTTTCCAGCAGGCCATCCAGGCTGGCCTGAATCGCCGTCTCCATCTCCTTTGTCTGCTGCGCTTGCATCTCGATGAGCGCCGCTCGCAGTTGCTCCCGGTGGGACGCTGACTTCTCCGTGGCTTCACTCTCCAGCGCGGTCATGGCCGATTCCCGCACTGCACTTAACTGCTTCTGGGTCTCCTCTACAGACTGCTGTTGAGTCTCGTGGATCTTGGCGCGCAGAGTTTCCAGCAGGCCTTCCAGGCTGGCCTGAATCGCCGTCTCCATCTCCTTCGTCTGCTGCGCTTGCATCTCGACGAGCGCCGCTCGCAGTTGCTCCCGGTAGGATGCTGACTTCTCCGAGGCTTCACTCTCCAGCGCGGTCATGGCCGATTCCCGCACTGCACTTAACTGCTTCTGGGTCTCCTCTACAGACTGCTCTTGTGTCTCGTGGATCTTGGCGCGCAGAGTTTCCAGCAGGCCTTCCAGG